>ERZ802830.3083-NODE-3083-length-14459-cov-14.9464_pt1 | contig 14459 bp, 13 predicted proteins | sample MGYA00345654_ERZ802830 | MGnify/ENA primary metagenome ERZ802830 (study PRJEB30503, sample SAMEA104212375) | marine metagenome | biome: Westerlies Biome; feature: [SRF] surface water layer (ENVO:00010504) within the epipelagic zone...; material: water... | reverse complement strand
ACATTAATTTATCCCTATGAAATATTAAGAGTTACTCATATGAAGCATCATGCATATACAAACCATGATGATAAGGATCCTGATTTTTTAACTTCAAATGCTAAATCTGTTGTAGAACTTATTTTGGTATCTCTTAATGGAGCATCAACAGAATATGATAAAGCTAAAGAAATATATTCTAATGATGTAGCTTTTCAAAAAGGTTTTGAAAAAGGCATAAAAGTTGCTTTAGCATACAGGGCAATATTAATGTTGCTAGTTTTCGTGTTTCCACTTCAAACACTTTTATTGTGGTGGCTACCTGCAAAAATTGGCACTGTGTATACACAAATATTTTTTTCATATTATCCGCATATTGGGACAGAAATTGGAAGATATAATGATACAAGATTTTGGCAACACTGGATGCCTAGATATCTTAATCATTCAATGCAATTACATTTTGTGCATCACCTTCATCCGAATATAGGACACTATGATGAACCCAAAGCTATAGAAGAATTAAAACCATTTCTAATTGCTAGAGGAGTACCTGGAGCAGAAGATATACCTGACAGGATAACCTATAATCCTTTAATCAAAATTTAGATTATTTCTAATAATTCTATTTCAAAGATGAGAATTGAGTTAGAAGGTATACCTGGTCTACCTTCCTCACCATAGGCCATAGTTGGGTCAATATATACCACCCACTTATCCCCTTTCTTCATTAAAGATATTGCCTTTTGGCAACCTATGATTAATTTTGATAGCTCTATTTCTAATGGTTCGGTATCAAGAGAGCTCCAAAAAATTTCTCCATTAGTGAGAGTGCCATGAAAATGAGCAGTTATAGTTTGATTTAATTCCGGGTTTGGTCCACTTGCATCACCTTGATTAATAACTGAATACTGAAGCCCTGGTTCAATTTCAACAACCTCAACATTCTTTTTGTTATCTATAAAGAACTGCATATTTCCAATTTGCTGAACATTTGGGCTATCTTGGGCGCATGAAATTAATATAAACAAGCTAGAGAGGATTAAGAGATTTTTCATAATTAAACTTTTATTTTAAGGAACTTTCTTTTGCCAACTTGATAAATATCTTCAGTTCCTTTTGAAATTTCTAATTTTGAGTCTTCAACCTTTTTGGAATTAATCTTAATTCCACCTTGTTTAATTAATCTATTTCCCTCAGAAATACTGCTAATCATATTTGTATCTTTCAAAAGATTGACCAAAGGGATTGTATCTTTTTCAATTTTAACTTCGATTAATTCAATTTCATCAGGCATATTTCCTTTTTGGAATCTGTTTAAGAAAGTCTCTTTACATTTTTCTCCATCTCCATCTTCGTGAAACCTATCTACAAGTTCTTCTGCTAAGACAAATTTAATATCTCTCGGATTTTTACCTATATTCATTTCATCTTTTAATTTAGATATTTGTTCTTCGGGCATGAAACTTAAAAGCTCAAACCATCTCCACATTAGATCATCAGATATAGACATAATTTTTCCGAACATCTCATCAGGATCTTCGTCTATAGCAACATAGTTATCTAATGATTTAGACATTTTCTTTTCACCATCAAGGCCTTCAAGAATAGGAACAGTGATAACAACTTGTGGATCCTGATCGTAATCTCTTTGCAGTTCTCTTCCAACCAAAAGATTAAATTTTTGATCTGTTCCTCCACACTCAACATCGGCTTTTAGAGCAACTGAATCATATCCTTGGACAAGAGGATATAAAAATTCATGGATAGCAATACTTTTATTTGATGTAAATCTTTTATTAAAATCGTCTCTTTCAAGCATTCTTGCAACATTATATTTTGAAGCAAGCTTGATTAGCCCATCTGCACCAAGCTGATCACACCATTCAGAATTAAATTTAATTTCTGTAAGTTCTTTTTTTAAGATTTTAAAAACTTGTTTTTCATATGTCTTTGCATTCTCAATAAGATCTTTTGAATTTAGTGTTGGTCTTGTTTTATTTTTGCCTGATGGATCTCCAATTCTTCCAGTAAAATCACCAATTAAAAATATTACTTTATGACCTAAATCCTGAAAGTGTCTAAGTTTGTTTAGTAAAACAGTGTGGCCAAGATGCAAGTCAGGTGCAGTTGGATCGAAACCAGCTTTTATGACAAGCTGCTTACCTGATTTTAGTTTCTTTTCGAGATCAGTTTCTGTAAGTATTTCATCTGTTCCCCTATTAATTATTTTTAAAGCATCTTCCATATCACTATCATAGTATTTTTATATCATTATTAGAATCACAAAGTTGCTACTTGGTCTTTAACGATTAAAATAATGGCTATGCTTAATATAAATAATAAATTTGTATCGGAAACTAAGCTTTTATCAAAAATTTCAAATGAAACAAAGTTTTTAGAGGAAGTATCGATATCCCAAAATGCTAAATCTATTATTGACCTCTGCAGAGAAGATAAAAAAGATCGCACCATGCTTGATGCTTTTCTTAACGAATATGGATTAGATAATAAGGAAGGTGTTGCCTTAATGTGTCTTGCAGAGTCTGTGTTAAGAATACCTGATAAAAAAACAAGAGATTTGATAATTTCTGAGAAGCTCTCAGAGGGTAAATGGATTGATCATCTAAATAAAGCCGATAGTATTTTTGTAAATGCTTCTACTTGGGGTTTGTTACTTGCAGGCAAGGTCGTTGCCACTCCAAGCGAATGGTCTAAAGATCCAAATAGTTTTTTATCCAACTTAATTTCAAAATCTGGAGAAATGCCAATTAGAAATGCAGTTTTGGCTGCCATGCAGATTCTAAGTCAAGAATTTGTAATAGGTAAAAATTTTAAAGATATTCAAAAACTTCCTGGCCTTGAAAAAGAAGCTTATTCATTTGATATGTTAGGTGAAGCTGCAAGGACTCCTTTTCAAGCTGAGAATTATTTTGAATCTTATTTGAATGCTATTGATGAGGTAGCAAAAATTAATCTTGTAAAAAATCTATCGCATGGAGTTTCCATAAAAATATCAGCCTTACATCCAAGATATGAAATGAGAAAAATTAGTGATGTAAATTTGGAGCTAATTCCGCGATTAAAAGAATTAGTACATCACGCATATTCAAAGGATGTTGAGATAACAATTGATGCAGAAGAACAAGATAGACTTTCATTGAGTCTCCATATTATTGAACAGCTTGCATTTGATAAAAAAATTAAAAATTGGAATAAATTTGGAATTGCTCTGCAGGCTTATGGTAAGAGAGCATTTGATGCAATTGATTGGTTAAACGATACATTAGATAAAAGAGCCGAGATGCACCTCAGGCTTGTTAAGGGTGCTTATTGGGACTATGAAATTAAACATGCACAAGTGTCGGGATATGATGGCTACCCGGTTTTCTCTAAAAAATCTATTACAGATATTGTCTATTTAGCTTGTTCAAAGAGAATCTTAGAAAACAAAAAAATCTATCCAAAGTTTGCAACGCATAATGCTCACACTATTTCATCAATCAACTACCTTGGCCAAAATTGTAAATATGAATTTCAGCGTTTATTCGGCATGGGTGAACTTTTGTATAAAAGCGCTTCAAATATTCTAAATTTAGAACAATCTCCTTCTGTATATGCTCCAATAGGCAACTATAAAGACTTATTGCCATATTTAGTAAGAAGACTTTTAGAGAATGGTGCCAATAGCTCTTTTATAAATAGGTTGCTTGATCCAGAAACAGACTCAAAATGGTTAGCTCAAAATCCTTATATCAGAATGAAGAGTGAAAAAAAGGAAATTTTATTACCTAAAAATATTTTTGGTACAAGATCAAATTCTTCTGGAATAGATCTCTCTGAAAAACAAAATTTAGAAAATCTATCAGTGAAATTGGCAAAATTCAAAGACAAAAAAATAAATGCTGAATCTATTTATTTTGGAAGAAATAAATCTGCTGATAGAAAATTTAAAGCATCCTCAATTTCTTCAAACATTGATATGGGTACCATAAACTTTGATGACCCAAAAGACATCAAAGATTGTCTTGAAAAAAATAATTCAAATGAATGGGGAAAGATTGATGTTAAAAAAAGAACTGAAATTTTAAATCGGGTTGCTGACTCTATTGAAAAAGATCCCTACGAGTTAATTTTTTATCTTATAAATGAAGCTGGTAAAACTATTCAAAATGCAGTGGATGAAATAAGAGAGGGAGTAGATTTCTTACGATACTATGCAGAACAAGCTTTAAAAATAATAGAAGAAAGAGAACTTGAGGGACCGACTGGAGAAGAGAATAAAATCTTATATAGTCCAAAAGGAAGATTCTTATGTATTAGTCCATGGAATTTTCCTGTAGCCATCCTTATTGGACAAATATCAGCAGCACTCTCTTGCGGTAATAAAGTTATAGCTAAACCATCTGAGCATACATCTATACTTGGATATCTTGTTGTTCTTAAATTTCATGAATGTGGAGTTCCTTTAAGTGCGCTAGAACTTATTCTTGGTGATGGTTCATATGGTGATATGTTGACTAAAATAAATTCACTTCAAGGAGTTGCTTTTACAGGATCTCTTCCAACAGCAAAAAAAATTCAATCAAATCTAATTGAAAATCAAAATCAGATAGTACCATTGATTGCTGAGACAGGAGGTATTAATTCTATGCTTGTTGATTCAAGTGCATTACTAGAACAAGTAACTGATGATGTTATTAGGTCGGCCTTTGATAGCGCAGGTCAAAGGTGCTCTGCTTTGAGAGTGCTTTGCATTCAAGAAGAAATTTATGAGGAACTTGTCGAGATGATTAAAGGCAATATGATTACTCAAAAAATTGGAGATCCAAATAATTTTGATACAGATATTGGGCCAATAATTACTAAGCAATCAATCGAAAAACTTAATAAATATATTGATAAATGTAGAGAACAGAACTTTGATGTATTTCAAACAACTAAAAATACTGATGATATGCATATTTCACCAACACTAATAACAATAAATAAAATATCAGATATTAAAAATGAACAATTTGGTCCAATTCTCCACTTACTCAAATATAAATCTAATAATACTGACAAGTTAATTAATGATATTAATAAAACTGGATATGGTTTAACGATGGGTATTCACTCAAGAATAGAATCTAGAGCAGACTATTTTGGGAAACAATCAAATATTGGAAATATATATATTAATAGAGATATGGTTGGTGCCGTAGTTGGATCGCAACCTTTTGGAGGAGTTGGTCTTTCTGGCAGTGGTTTTAAAGCAGGAGGCCCCAACTATTTATTGCAATTTTTAAATGAAAAGGTCATTTCAAAAAATTCTGTAGCCTTTGGTGGCAATACTGAACTGCTGAATCTTCAAGAAGATTTATGATTGGGTTTAAAAGAACTCCTGCTAAATTAGTAATAGTTGTTTTCTTGATTTCAATCTTTGCTATCTTGTTAATCTATGTAGATTCAACTCTCAACGAGCCAGAGCCAATGGAAGAAATAATAATCTCTAAGGATCTTGATAATATACTTCCAAATTTAAAAAATAAAGAAATACATAAAGTTCAAAAAGGAGAAAGTCTCTCAATAATATTTGAAGAAAAAAATGTTCCTTTAAACACAGCCTACAAGATATTTAATTTTGATAAAAATAATATTTTATCAGGTATAAGGCCTGGAGATATTATGGAATTTAATTATCTTGGTGAAAACTTGAATAATATTGAAATTATTAAAGACGAGATAAATTCAATAGTGATTAGAGTTTCTGAAGAAGTTACGGTAGAGAAAGTAAAAAAAGAAATAGAAAATATTATTTCATTCAAACAAGGTGAAATAAGTACCTCTTTCTATAAAAATGCTTTAGATGTTGGTATTCCAGATAGCATTATTATGGACTTTGCATATATTTTTGGTTGGGATATTGATTTTATTTTTGATGTAAGAGAGGGAGATAAATTTTCTGTAATTTTTGAAGCTGATTATTCACAAGGTAAGAAGATTTCTAGTGGAGATATAGTTTTTGCTGAATTCATTAATAAAAATAATAGATATATTGCTCAAAGGTTTTTTGATAAGAATCAAGGTAAGCAGTACTTTAATCAAAATGGCGATAATGTAAAGAAGGCATTCTTAAGAGCTCCACTAGATTTTGCATATATAAGTTCTCATTTCAATCCAAATAGAATGCATCCTATTCTGCATAAAATAAAAGCACATAATGGTGTTGATTATGCTGCGAAGAGAAATACACCTGTGATGGCTTCTGGAGATGGGGTAATTTCTTTTGTTGGTTATAAAAGTGGCTATGGAAGAACAGTTGAAATAAAACATGGTGGAAATATAAAAACTTTATATGCTCATCTTGAAAGGTTTAATGCAAAAACAAAAGTTGGAAATAAAGTAAAACAAGGTGAAATAATTGCATATGTTGGTGATTCAGGACAAGCAACAGGCACTCACTTACATTTTGAGTTTTGGCAAGGAAAAATAAGAACAGATCCTGTAAAAGTAGAGCTGCCCTCTGCGAAATCAGTCACTCCAAGTCAGATGAAGGAATTTAAAAATTTAGTTAATTTAAATCTTGAAAAACTAAGTGAGTATAATTTTAAGCAAGATGAGTAAAAAGTTTATAGGAGTAATGACTGGAACAAGCGCTGATGCGCTTGATGGTTGTATTGTCTCTTTTGATGATCAATTTCAATTAATTGGAAGAATAAGTTTAGATTTAGAAAAATCATATAAAAAAGATTATGAAGAATGTTTGATGGCTGGGTATAAGACCATCGATGAATCAAAAAAACTATCTGAGCTAGAGAATATATTAAATAATCAAACCGTTGAACTTGTTGAAACACTTCTAGATAAGAAAAGACTCAAACAAAATGACATAGCTGCTATTGGTTTTTCAGGGCAAACTATTTTTCATACAAGACAAAGAAGCTATCAGATAGGAAATCCTCAGAAGATATCTGACTCCTTGGGAATTAAAGTATTGTCTGATTTTAGAAATTTTGACATAGCTTTAGGAGGTATGGGTGCGCCTTTAGTTCCCTTCTTTCACAAGTATCTATATTCAGAAAGAGATAAAAATAAATTAATTTTTAATATTGGTGGTATAGCGAATGGTACATACCTTATTGGAGAGGAAATATCTTTAGCTTCTGATGTTGGGCCGGGTAACTGTCTTATGGATTTAGTTGCAAACGAAAAATTTAATAGGCCATTTGATTTTAATGGACAGGAAGCATCAAAAGGTCAGACTAATAATATTTTGTTAACTGAATTATTAACTAAATGTGAGAATATGAAATTTCCAAGGGCGGACGATAAAAAAGATTATTACAATCTAATGAATGAAATCCCATCACTGGATGCAAATGAATTAATGAGGACTCTAGCTGAATTTAGCGCAGAAATGATCAAAATTTTCTGTGATCATTGCAATAATCCTAAAGATATTATCTTCCACGGAGGGGGAACAAAAAATTTGTTTCTTATGGATTTAATAAGAAAAAAGATTAATTCAGAAATAAAAACGACCGATGCAGAAGTTGAATCTAAATTTGTAGAAGCTGCAGCTTTTGCTTACCTTGCGTATATGGAGAGAGGTGAGATATTTAGCCCTAGATAGTAAACGATTCTCCACAACCACAAGTCGTCTTTGCATTGGGATTATTTATCACAAACTTAGAGCCAGATAAGTCTTCTATAAAATCAAGCGTTGATCCATACAAGTATGGATAAGACATTGAATCTAATAGAACTGAAAAAGTTTCAAACTCAATTACATCATCATCAAATGCTGTCTCAGGATCAAACTTAAATCCATATTGGAAACCGGAACAGCCTCCTCCAGTTACATAAACTCTAAATTTAGATCCCAAATCATCATTAGCGGTCATAACACTTTGTATTCTTGATAAAGCACTTTCAGTCAAATTTAAAGATTTATTAGAGATTTTATCCATTTTAAGAAATCCGCTTTACCTTGATTTTTACATTTGAAGATATGTTTATCATCCAAAAACCGCCCATATTTGCCTCTTCAATAACAATATTATTTTTTACTCTGAAATTATTAAGTTTAATAGATGATAAAACTGACTGAGATTCCCAAAGCTGATCATTTGAAAGCTTAAATCTTGTTTTGCCTCCAACTACCTTTGATACATTAGAAATTTTTGAATTCAATTGTAATTTATTGACTTGTATTTGAGCTTCTATTTTTTGTTTATTTGATAATCCAAAATTAGCTTCTTCTTTAGATATGGTTTCGTTATCTTCAGAAGAGGTATCGTTAGACTCTTTCTTTGATAGTTCCTCTGATGTTTTAGATACTCCTGTAGTAAGATAATCATAGCAAGCTAGTCTCTTTATATCAGATTTTATTGAGGCACAATCTTCAAGTTTAACTTCAGCATTTAACTCAAACATAGAAATTATAAAAATTACTAAAAAATATTTTTTCATATCAAGACATTATAAATTTAAATATCAGTATAAAATATAAATATGCCTAAATACTTTTTTTTCAAGAAATTCAATTAATTTCAAAATAACTATAAATGCAAAAATCTTTAATAATATATTCAACAGTTGATGGACAAACAAAAGCAATTTGTAAAAATATTGCTCAATTTGCTTCTGAAACTAGTATAGATGTCTTGCCGATTTCAAATAATATTGATTTGGGCTCATATGAAAAAATAATTATTGGTGCAAGTATAAGATATGGAAAGTATCGGAATGAAGTATATGATTTCATAGATAAAAATATGCATATAATAGATTCTAAAGAAAATGCATTTTTTTCTGTAAATGTCGTTGCTAGAAAACCTGAAAAAAACTCACCTACAACAAATCCATATTTAATAAAGTTTTTAGAAAAAACTAAGTGGAAACCAAAGAAGTTAGGGGTTTTTGCAGGCAAAATAGAATATCCAAAATACAATTTTATTGATAAATACGCTATAAAATTTATTATGTGTGTTACAAAAGGTCCGACAGATACTTCTCAAACATATGAATTCACAAATTGGAAAGAAGTTGAAAATTTTGCAAGAGATTTAAAGCTATGAATAAAATAAATAAATCTATTGAGCTTTTTAAAGAAGCCAAATTACATATGCCTGGTGGAGTGAACTCACCTGTAAGAGCTTTTAAAAATATTGATGGTGACCCAATTTTTTTTAAGAAAGCTAAAGGTGCATATGTTTTTGATGCTGACAATAATAAATATATTGACTACATAGGTTCATGGGGTCCTATGATAATGGGTCATTCTCATCCTGAAATAATTAAAGCTATTTCAAAGCAACTTGAACTTGGAACTAGTTATGGCGCCCCGACAAGCATAGAGTCATCTACAGCAATTCTTATTAAAGAGTGTATGCCATCTATAAAGAAAATAAGAATGGTAAATTCTGGAACTGAGGCCACTATGAGTGCAGTTAGGCTTGCAAGAGGATTTACAAAAAGAAATAAAATTATTAAATTTGATGGTTGTTATCATGGTCATGTAGATTCTTTATTGATTAAAGCTGGTTCAGGTGTAACAACATTTGGACTTCCTGACTCTCCAGGCATTCCCAAAGAGCTTGCAAAGCAAACATTAAGCTGTGAATTTAATAATAAAGAAGACTTTCTAAAAGTCTTTAATAAAATAAAAAATGATCTTGCAGCAGTTATAGTTGAGCCAATTGCTGGAAATATGGGTTTTATCCCTGCTGACAAGTCTTTTCTTCAATTATTGAGAAAGAAAACCTCAGAAAATAAATCTTTGCTAATTTTTGATGAGGTAATGTCAGGTTTTAGAGTTTCTTTGGGAGGGGCACAAGAAATCTATAAAATCAAACCAGATTTAACAACACTGGGAAAGGTAATTGGAGGCGGTCTTCCTGTTGGAGCTTTTGGTGGTCGTAAAGAAATTATGGATTTTCTAGCGCCAAATGGTCCTGTTTATCAGGCTGGTACTCTATCAGGCAATCCATTGGCGATGGCTGCAGGCTCAAAACTTATTAAGCTTTTAATCAAAAACAATCCTTATAAAGCTTTAGAAGCTAAAGCTTCTTATTTGTTAGATGGAATGCAGAAATTATTTTTAGAACATAACATTCCGCTTTCTATTAATCAAAGGGGAGGAATGTTTGGATTCTTTTTCTCTGAAAATTTACCTAAAAACCTTAATGATGTTATTAAAACTAATGACAAACAATTTAAAAAATTTCTAAATAAATGTATTGCTAATGGGATATATTTTGCTCCTTCAAAGTTTGAAGCTGGTTTTATATCAACAAAACATACTAAAGTAGAAATTAATCATACAATCAGTATCATTAAACAAATATTAGAAAAAGGACTATAAGATGAAATATGACATAAGTGCCCTAGGAAATGCTTTGGTTGATACTCAGTATATGGTTGAACATGAATTTCTAGAAAGTATTGGCCTGGAAGCAGATTCAATGACTCTTGCTTCAGCAGAAGAACATTCTCCAATTATAAATAAACTACAACAAATGGGAGTTGAATCCGTCTCTGATTGCGGAGGATCAGCAACAAACTCTTTAGTTGCTGCTTCTTACTATGGCTCAAACTGCCATCACGTATGCAGAGTCGCAAATGATGAAGATGGCAAAAAATATCTAGATAGTCTTCATAAGGCTGGGGTAAAACATATTGGCTTTAGTAAAGAAGGGTCAGAACTGCCAACTGGAAAGTGCTTAATATTTGTAACTCCAGATGCAAAAAGAACCATGAGTAGCATGCTGGGAATAAGTGCATATCTTGGATCAAAGGATATAGATTTTGATGCTGTAGATAATTCAAGAATTTTCTATATTGAAGGATATATGGTGACTAGTGAGGAAAATTTTAGTGCGGTGACTTCTGTTTTAAAAAATATCAATAGTGATAACACTTTAAAGGCATTGTCTCTTTCTGATGCTGGTATAGTGCATGGTTTTAAAGATAAATTTAAGGAAATTGAGTCTTATGGAATCGATATGATTTTTTGCAATGACGATGAGGCCGTAGCATTTTCAGGAGCTGAAAATTTAGAAGAAGCTATTGAATACTATAAAAAACAATCCTATATGATTGCAATAACAAAGGGAGCTGATGGAAGTATTGTAATCAAGGAGGGCGAAGAAATATTTTCTCCAGCGGAAAAAATAATACCTATAGATACTAATGGTGCTGGAGATATGTATGCTGGTTCTTTTATGCATGCCTTCTTAAATGGTTGTGATATTTCTGAATGCGCAAGGTTTAGCAATTATGCCTCATCAAAGGTTGTTGAAACATTTGGGCCTAGATTAACATCAGAAGGATACCAAGATGTTTTAAATAAATTGAGAAAAAACTAGTAAATTTAACTAGTATCTGATACTTTCTCCACCCTAAATTATTTGTTAAATCATAATGGCTGAAAAAAAAGCAAAAAAAATTACTAAAAAACCTTTAAAAAAAGCACCTGCAAAAAAAGCTCCAGCAAAGAAAGTTGCTATTAAAAAAACACCTGTTAAAAAAGCTCTTAAAAAAAATACTAAAAAAGTTGTTAAAACTAATACCGTAGCCAATGATAAATCTAAGATTGCTCCTTACAAACCAAAAAAAAATGAAAAATATATGAGTGCTGCAATGAAAAAGCATTTTATTGCGGTACTACTTTTATGGAAGGAACATCTTAAAGAAGAAATGCAAAAAACCTTTGATCATCTTAGAGCTAAGGGTGAGACTTATGCTGATCCTATAGACAGAGCCTCTCAAGAAGAAGAATTTGCATTTGAATTAAGAACAAGAGACAGAGAAAGAAAACTGATAAATAAGATTGCGATTTCAATAGAGCAAATTAAACAGGATGAATATGGTTGGTGTGAATCTTGTGGAGATGAAATTGGTATCAAGAGGCTTGAAGCAAGGCCTACTGCGACTCATTGTATTGATTGTAAAACCTTAGATGAAATTAAAGAAAAACAACTCAGCGGATGATTTACTCCCTATCAAAACCAAATTTTGATAAATAATAAAAAAATTAGTAAATTTGCTATATCAATAGTAAAAGATCTTCAAAATAATAATTTTCAAGCCTACTTAGTAGGTGGATGTGTTAGAGATCTTCTTTGCGGAATTGAGCCAAAGGATTTCGATATTGCTACTAACGCAACTCCTGAGCAAATTAGAAAAATATTTAAAGCCTCTAGAATAATTGGAAAAAGATTTAAGTTAGTTCATGTATTTAACAGAGCTGAGTTAATTGAAGTTGCAACATTCCGCTCTGGTGAAGATAGCTCAAATGAAGGAAGCCTAGTTAAAGATCAAGCAGGAAAGATTTTAAGAGACAATATATGGGGAACATTAGAGGAAGATACATACAGAAGAGATTTCACTGTTAATGCTTTGTATTACTGCCCTATTACTCAAAAAATTGAAGACCATAATAATGGCATGAAGCATATTCATGAAAGGGTTATTGTATCAATAGGTGATCCTCAAAAACGTTTTGCTGAGGATCCGGTAAGAAGTTTAAGAGCTATTAGATTTAGCAATAAATTAAATTTTAAAATTGATACGGATATTAAGCATGCAATTTATGACAAGGGTAGCCTTCTATTGAATATATCTAATGCAAGGTTATTTGATGAGTTTTGCAAAATATTTCTAAATGGCATGGCTGAAAAAAACTTTATGAAGTTATGCGCCTTTGGTTTAAATAAATATTTAATAGGAACAAACCCTGAAAAGAATGAATTTACAAGCAATTTAATGATTGAAGCTTTAAAGAACACTGACAGAAGAATCTCTAATGATCAATCAGTTACTCCTGGCTTTCTTGTGGCTGCTCTTTTATGGCCTCAGCTTATTGAAATTTCAAATCAGAAAGGAGAAATCAATTTAAGAAAGTTTTTTAGATCAATGGATAGGGTTCTCAGAAGACAACAAAAAATAACAGCCATACCAAGAAAATTTCATACATACATTAAAGACATATGGGTTCTTCAGTTAAAGCTTCAAAGTAGAATTGGCAAACAACCTTACAAAACTTTAAAACATCCTAGATTCAGGGCAGCTTATGACTTCCTTTTAATAAGAGAAAGAGCTTCCGGTCACAGAAATACTCTTGGTGATTGGTGGACTAACTTTCAAAAAAACGACGATCAGATTAAGAAGTCATTGATAACTAAGTTGGCTGAAGAAAATCAAGAATCTAATAAAAAATTTGGCTTCTCAGAAGAGTTAAGATAATCTATTATTTAATAATAAAGAATTGCAATGAAGCCAGCTTTAAACGAAATACCATTACCAAAATATATAGCTATTGAGGGTCCAATAGGTGTTGGGAAAACTACTCTTGCCAATAAAATTGCAGAATCATTCAACTATGATGCATTTTTAGAGCAACCAGCAGAAAATCCATTCCTTAAAAATTTCTATAGGAATCCTGGTCAGTCTGCTTTGGCAACACAACTTTTCTTTTTATTTCAAAGAATGCAACAAATTCAAGATCTAAAACAAAGAAGTCTTTTTGAAAACGTGCGTGTTGCAGATTTTTTAATTGAAAAAGATAGACTGTTTGCAGAAGTTACCCTTTCTAACGAAGAAATGAATCTTTATGACAAGGTATATGAACATTTAACTCTAGATGCGCCCTCTCCTGATTTAGTTATTTATCTTCAAGCTCCTATAGAAATTCTTAAAGAGAGAATTACTAAAAGAGGAAATATTAATGAACAATATCTCACATTAGAGTACTTAGAGAGATTGAATGATGCATACTCTAGATTCTTTCTTGATTACAATTCAGCACCGCTATTAATTATTAATGCAGCTGATATTAACCTTGAATCAAATGAATCTGATTATGAGGCATTAGTTACCATGATTATGTCTAATCCAAAAGGTAAAAATTTTGTTAACCCACAACCTTCGATTATTTAGATAATTAATTGTGTCTAACGAGTTATATAGCCCTAAGTCTATAAACCCATACATTAAAGATATTGATGAATTTAAAAAACTCTATAATGAATCTATAGAAAATCCTAAAGAATTCTTTGAAGTATTGGCCAAAGAAAATATATCTTGGTTGAAAGATTTTGAAGAAGTTCATAACGATGGTTTTTCAAGCACTCGATGGTTTAGTGGTGGTCAAACTAATGTTAGTTTCAATTGTATTGACAGGCATCTAAACGATAATGCTGATAAGGTCGCTCTAATATGGGAAGGAGATGATGGATCAGAATCAAAAAAACTTACCTATCAAGAGCTTCATGATGAGGTCTGTAAATTTGCTAACGTTCTTAAAAATCTTGGGGTAGAGAAAGGTTCAAGAGTATGTATATATATGCCAATGATTATCGAGGCATCTTTTGCAATGCTTGCTTGTGCAAGAATAGGAGCCGTGCATTCGGTAGTGTTTGGAGGTTTCTCACCTGAATCTCTAAAAGATAGAATTTTAGATGCTGATTGCAAAATTGTCATAACAGCTGATG
>ERZ802830.3082-NODE-3082-length-14464-cov-13.8595_pt1 | contig 14464 bp, 9 predicted proteins | sample MGYA00345654_ERZ802830 | MGnify/ENA primary metagenome ERZ802830 (study PRJEB30503, sample SAMEA104212375) | marine metagenome | biome: Westerlies Biome; feature: [SRF] surface water layer (ENVO:00010504) within the epipelagic zone...; material: water... | reverse complement strand
ATTTAGGAGTCCCTTGGTTGTGATACCTATTCTGGTTCGGATTTATCTACAAAATATAACTGAAAATCTGTAATCTTGGGTAGTGACTTTTCATTTCTAATTCCAAGTCGTTTTTTCCGTTTCGTGTAAACCGAGTGTACTTTTGGATTATTCCACTTTGTTTTTCGGACAGTTTTGTATCCGCACTTATTCAAATAATCCGCAATTTGTGGAAATGTTAGGCCCTCGATTTCTCGTTTTTGACAAATCGTTTCATAGAGTTTGTTTTGATACTGGGTGAATTTATCCTGCGTTAAGTCGCGTGACTTTTTCGAAATCGTAAAGAGTATATAAACATCAACATCGTTTTTTGGGTGGTTTAAATACCCCCTCAGTACCCTATTCCACGGTCACAGATTTGGCCAGATTGCGGGGCTGGTCAACATCAGTACCCTTTGCAATACCGGTGTGATAGGCCATTAACTGAACCGGCAGCGCATAGAGTATGGGCGTCAAAATGGGGTCGACCTGTGGTAGAATGATCTGATACGCGGTGTTCTTACCCGCCGCAGCAGCGCCTTGCGCATCAGTTATTAAAATCACTTTTGCACCCCGCGCCATCACCTCCTGCATATTCGAGACCGACTTGTCGAACAACCCGTCACTGGGTGCTAAGACCACGACCGGCACCTGTTCGTCGACCAATGCAATCGGTCCGTGTTTCAGTTCGCCCGAGGCATATGCTTCGGCGTGAATGTAACTAATTTCTTTCAATTTCAACGCACCTTCAAGCGCAAGAGGGTACATGAAATCCCGCCCTAGAAATAACACATCACGGGCTTTGGCGACCTCGCTGGCAACACTTGTAATCTGCGGAGTGTTTGCCATTGCCGCATTAAAAATACCAGGCAGTCCCTGCAGATTGGCAAGCAACCGTTTGCTGTCTTCAGCGTCCAATTTACCGCGTTGCTGGGCTGCTGACAGGGCCATGATCAACAAAACTGTAAGCTGACAGGTGAAAGCTTTGGTTGAGGCCACGCCAATTTCGACACCGGCATATATTGGCAGCGTCAGATCACTTTCCCGTGCGATTGAACTCTGGGCGACATTTGTCACAGATACAATGTGATCGGCTTTACCCCGACAATATCGCAGCGCTGCCAAAGTATCGGCTGTCTCGCCTGACTGGCTAACGAACAAGGCCATGGTTCCGGCAGTCACAGGCGGTTCTCGATAGCGAAACTCCGACGCAATATCGACTTCAACAGGAATGCGGGCGAGTTTTTCAAACCAGTATTTGGCGGTGAGGCAGGCATAAAATGCGGTGCCGCAGGCGACCATGGTCACGCGCTCTATCCCCGTGAAATCTGGCAAGCTGTCCGGCAGTGCAATGGTCTTACCATCGCTTGAGAGATAGGCACTGAGCAGAGTTTGCAGCACGTTGGGTTGTTCGGCAATTTCTTTCGCCATAAAGTGTTTGTACCCGCCTTTGTCGACGCGGGCGGTATCAAGTTGGATATGGCTAATTTCGCGTTTGGCAAGTTTGCCATTTGTGTCAATTATCTGCACGTCATTGCGGCTTAATACAGCGCGATCCCCCTCTTCAAGATAGGTGATCCGGTCTGTCAACGGGGCCAGTGCGATGGCGTCAGAGCCGACAAACATCTCGCCGTCACCGTAGCCAATCGCCAGGGGTGAGCCTTTGCGCGCTGCGATTATCAGATCATCTTGACCGGTGAATAAAAACACCAGCGCAAAGGTGCCCTCCAACCGGCTCAGGGTTTTGTCAACAGCCTGCACCTGCGACAGGCCATCTGAAAGATAGTGCTGGGTCAACAGCGCCACCATCTCGCTATCGGTTTCCGATGACGGGACAAGCCCAAACTCAGCTAATTCCAGACGCAGTTCGTTGAAATTCTCGATGATACCATTATGCACAACTGCAACATCTGCGGCGCTATGGGGATGCGCGTTTTCAACGTTAGGTGCGCCATGGGTGGCCCAGCGGGTATGTCCAATGCCGGCCTTTCCCGGCAGCGCATCATGCACCAAAAGGTCCGACAGGTTGTGCAATTTCCCAACAGCGCGCCGTCGGTCCATCTGGCCGTTATTTATAGTTGCAATACCGGCGCTGTCATAGCCACGGTATTCCAATCGCTTTAAAGCCTCTAACAAGATTGGGGCCACTTCATGATGACCTAGCGCGCCGACAATGCCACACATTACGAAATACCTTTTTGCTGTTTCACCTTTTTACGGCGCAGCATTGCAAAGAGTTTAACCGCCAGCCCCGGCTTGTTGCTCTGTTCACTGCGTGCAATCGCAAGAGCGCCGGGCTCGACATTTTTGGTGATCACTGAGCCGCTGGCCGTCATGGCGGCGTCTCCGACTGTGACGGGTGCCACCAACATGGTGTTCGAGCCGATAAAAACAGAGGCTCCAATCTCGGTGCGGTGTTTACCCACTCCGTCATAATTACAGGTGACTGTGCCTGCTCCGATATTGCTGGCCTCACCGATATTGGCGTCACCGATATAACTTAGATGGTTGACCTTTGCGCCGTCTTCTATCCGGGCATTTTTAATCTCGACAAAATTGCCAATCCGGACGTTTTCGGCCAACTCAGTGCCGGGGCGCAGCCGGGCATAGGGGCCGACCACTGCACCGCTGGAAATATGACACCCTTCAAGATGCGAGAAAGCACGAATACGGGCACCATTTTCCACCGTTACACCGGGGCCGAACACGACGTTTGGCTCAACTTGACTGTCGCGTCCAAGTACTGTGTCATAGGCGAAATACACGGTCTCGGGGGCGGTCAAGCTAACCCCCAGCGCCATCATTTCCATCCGCGTACGGCTCTGGAAACTGGCCTCCGCCTGCGCCAGTTCCGCGCGCGAATTGATCCCCATGGTTTCGGCCTCATCGCAATGCACAGCGGCAACTGAAAGATTACGGTCATTGGCCAGCTGAACAATATCGGTAAGATAATATTCCTTAGAGGCGTTGTCATTACCCACGGCCTCAAGCAACGAGAATAAAACATCGGCTTTGGCGCAGATAACCCCGCTGTTGCAAAAAGTTATGGCGCGCTCTTGTTCAGAGGCGTCTTTATATTCAACGATCCGCGATACCGCAGACCCCTGCATAACCAAACGACCATAACGGCCGGCATTGGCCGCTTGAAACCCCAACAGCACGATATCCGCGGTTTTGCGAGCCGCCAACAACGCTTGCAGTGTTTCAGGACGCACAAAAGGCGTATCTCCGTACAGAACAATCACATCGCCGGTGCAATCTGCCAGAGCCGATTTTGCCTGAGATACCGCGTGTCCGGTGCCAAGCTGTTCTGATTGCAAGACGACCTGAGCAGTTTCACTATAGTCACGGGCCACAGCGCCCACTGCGTCGGCACCATGGCCGGCAATTATGACCAACCGTTCCGGTTCAAGTGTCGCGCTGGATTTCATCACGTGCAAAAGCATAGGCGCCCCTGCCAGATGATGCAGTACTTTTGGCAGATCAGACTCCATTCTGGTGCCTTTACCGGCGGCAAGGATGATGACAGAATTTGACATGCAAATATCTCTTTGTGAATTTCTGACTGCCGTTCTATCTGTCTGTACCAAACGCGCAAGGGCTGATTGGGTCAAGATGGGTTACGGGATGTCACAAAGGCAGGCGGTTTTTTGCCAAACAGAACAAGGAAAAACGATGCGAAGTGTGATTTTTGATCTGGACGGAACGCTGGCAGACACCAGCGGCGATCTGATCGCTGCGGCAAATTATTGTTTTGCCCAAATGGGTGCGCCGGATTTGCTGGACCCGGAAAAAGATGCTGGCACTGCATTATGTGGAGGTCGTGCAATGTTGGCGTTGGGGCTTTTGCGCCTTGGGCGGGAAGCGAATGAAGATGTGATCGATGCCAATTATTCGATTTTGCTTCAGGCCTACAGCCAAGCGATTGATGTGCATACGGTACTTTATCCGGGGGCGATGGAGGCCGTCGAACAGCTTAAGACCAATGGATATAAAGTGGGTATCTGCACAAATAAACCCTATGGTCTTGCTGAAACATTGTTGCGGCGGCTTGGCGTTCTTGACACGTTTGAATCATTAATAGGGGCAGATAGTTTGCCAGTGCGTAAACCCGATCCAAAACCCTTGTTCGAGGCGGCGCGCCGCGCTGGGGGCGATCCGGCTTTATGTTGTTTGGTGGGTGATACTGTGACGGATCGCACCACCGCCAAGGCCGCAAACGTGCCGTCGATTTTGGTCACTTTTGGACCCGCGGGCGGTGATATGCAAGCGCTCGAACCTGAAGGCCTTCTTTCGGACTTTTCGGACTTACCCGATTTAGTTATGCAGTTGATCGGTGAAAATGTCTAAAAGTTTTATGAGTGATATTTTGCATCTACAAATTTAAGCACTTAGTGCTCCACAGCTCTGCTTAGGTGAACCAACGTCTTTGTCTAAGTTTTTCCTCTTAACTTTGTCTCAGGGAAAATCTAGTTTTCTAAAGCAGGGCACTGCCTTCATTTAAAATGTAATTTTGGGTATTTGTGTCTATAACTTTTGTCACAAAGCGCTTCAATTTGAGTTTGCAAATCGCCTCACAGTGCTATGTCGAGTTTTTGCGCCTCTATCCGACACTGGAAAACCCGATTAATCTGCCAGGTGAACGCTTCATTTAGGTTCCGTAGTTGCATCTCAAACCCCAGGTTCGGGTGCCTGCTTACAGGCCGGTAGCAACGCGCCAGTTCTAGGCCTACCAGCAAGATATTGAACAATTATGGGCGAAAAAAGATCAAGGGTTTGCGCGGTAAAATATTGAGTTCACCCTCTGTTTGGCGAGCTTTCTCAAAGCTGACGCTTGCAACAGGACTGCGCTTACACAGACGTCCCTGGCAACCCTCGAGATAGAAAGTCTAAGTGATCTAAATTTTTACGATACGATGAAGGGCGTGTGCGAGTAAGAAATACCGTGTATTTCTGTGCCAAATAATCGAATTTATCATAAGATGGCACATTTTTTGCTTATATAACTGTGGGTAAGTGTGCTTTGAATTTAGTCTATTCAAAATACGTTCCGGTCTGGATTGTAAAGCACTCGAAAACAAAAAATGTAGGCTGTTTGGTAAAAGTTCGGGAAAGAAATCATGTTTGGTATCAAGAGCTTTTCGGATCGGGCAAAACGCGATGCGATCTTCTATCTGAGAGATATTGACGACAATATCCGCAGGTACCTTGTATGCTTGCCGCCGAAATTCCATGAAGAGCTGCAACTGCGCAACTGCAATTTGCCACTGGCAGATCCAGTGAATTTGGAATCAACCAAAAAATTGAACGAATTTAATGTTGGCGTTGTGCAGACCCTGTTGGACTTTTTCTTTGACGGTTCAGCGGCGCAGCGCGAGGTGTTTTACAAATCCTGCATTGCGGATGCGTTCAATGTGCGCCCAAGCCCTCAGGATGGGGTCGCGAAACGTGCCGGTTACACGGCCGCTTGGGCCCTTGGAATGACCAATCTTGGAACGGATTATTATAAATCATTCAAGAAAACCCGACAAATAATATCAGTGTATCTGCGCGAAGGATGCCATTGGGCTGAAAGTGCTTTTATTCCGCATATTGTGAAAGAAGGTCGCCTGATCGAAGATCTTGAATATGAATTCAAACCGATGCTCTATGCCGTTGGACAGACCGCGCCAATCGACGCAGCCCCGGTCCGTCACACCGGTTTTAGGCCGGATACCATGTTGCGCAGGCAACCTATTCTTGATCTGAAGGAAGTCGATTACTGCAACTCCGAGCGGTTTGCCCAGCTTTTGAGCGCTGCCAGCGATGAGCGGTTCAAACATTATTCAAAATTATGGCAAAAAGATCTTGGTTATGAGCGAGAAGCTAACGAATATATCTCTGAGCAAAGACAAAGCGGGGAGTTCGAATTGGCCCGCGACTTCTGTGTCGCGTCTTTAATCGGCACCGATTGCTGGGGTGACAGTATCGGCAAATTAGACCGCTTTGAAACTATTTTCAGAGTATGCCGCGCGATTGGCTTAAACCCCGAGATTGCGATTCAAATGCCCGACGGTAAGTTATCTGAGACTGGTGAGCAGATCTTATCTGACAAATCGTTCTTTAAAATGCGGGAATTTTTGCAAGTATCTGGCAATACATTTTTTCTCACAGAAATGGATGACGACCCGTTAGAGGGTATCCGCCTGCATTGGGCGAAGAACTACACTGGAAAAGTACTGTGTAAAATCCCAAGCGACGCGCACACAGGGCTTGCGAAGGAAATTATCTTCGGCACGAGTATCGCAGTGCGCCCTCTCGATATAAAGCTATTTTACGAAAACGATCTCAACGAGGCAGACCAAACTGTGTTCAACGCGGTTCTTCTCAATGATTACAGCAGTTTTTTTGCGCAAGCAAAAAATTACCCCTCGGTTGAAGGTAAGAGCTGGTATCAAAAGGAAAAAGCGCGACTGACCAGTGCTGCGCCGGATATGTTTGACCACTATCAGTCATTATTGGATCAGGTACCTTTAAGTGAGGCGCAAGATCTGGTGGCAAATCTGCCTTTGACCCTTACGGTTGAGAGCCAAATCAACCTGCCGGTATCTCACGAAGGACTTCATGAATTGCGGTTGGACAGTTTTGACAAAATTGGCAGCTATTTTGACGATTTTGACCATCACGTCATCGCCAAATTGGTCGAAGCAGGGATCGAGTTTGACGCGGATACGGTTGATGGGGCGGAAAAAATTACCCCCTCGGCTGTGTCGCTGGCCTTGAAGTTAGAGCGCATTCTTGCACCTTATCTCTACCGTCAAGAGAAGTTGCGTAAATTCACGCGACTGCTGGTCCCGTTAGACGACCACAGCAGTCTTAATCTAGACATCTAGCGGGCGGACCGTTGACACGGCCATGGCCCGCGGTTTTACCCATCCACTTTGCGGTTTTACCCTTATGAAACGATAGAAGTTTGCAGTCCTATGGCCAGAGATGTTAAGGATTTCCGGCACAAATAAAGGGCTCGCTTCATGCGCATCGTTGACATTCATGAAAATATCGTACCGATAAAAAGTAATATTTCCAACGCTTATATTGATTTTTCAAAGATGACGGCCAGCGTGGTGGCGATCGTCACTGATGTCATGCGCGATGGCAAACCGGTCATTGGCTTTGGATTCAATTCGAACGGCCGGTATGCCCAGCAGGGGCTTTTGCGCGAACGATTTATTCCCCGACTGAAAGCGGCGACCCCTGAACAGGTTGCGACTGAGGCAGGCGACAATCTGAGTCCGCATAATATCTGGGATATATTGATGGCCAATGAAAAGCCTGGCGGTCATGGAGAACGCTCGGTGGCTGTGGGTGTTCTCGACATGGCGGTCTGGGATGCGGTGGCGAAAATAGAAGGCGTGCCGTTATTTCGACTTTTGGCTGATCGCTACAACAACGGGGTCTTTGATGAGACGGTGTCAGTCTATGCGGCGGGCGGGTATTATCATCCGGGCAAAGGTCTGAAACCATTGCAGGATGAAATGAAAAGCTATCTCGACCGAGGCTATACACAGGTTAAAATGAAGGTTGGCGGGGTCAGTTTGTCTGACGATCTCAAACGTATTGAGGCGGTTCTAGATGTTGTGGGGCATGGCGGTAATCTGGCGGTAGATGTGAACGGAAAATTCGATCTGGCACAGGCGATCGAGTTTGGTAACGCGATCAAGCCTTACCAATTGCGCTGGTATGAAGAGGTAGGCGATCCGTTGGATTATGCGTTGCAAAATGAACTGGCGCAGCATTACAAACTGGCGATGGCCACCGGTGAGAACCTGTTTTCAACCATTGATGCGCGCAATCTTATCCGCTACGGCGGCCTGCGTCCGGGGCTGGACATTCTGCAATTTGATCCGGCCCTGAGTTATGGGCTTGTCGAATATTTGCGAACGCTTGAGATGTTGCGGTCATATGGGTTTTCGGCGCGGGATTGTATTCCTCATGGCGGCCATCAGTTCGGACTTAGCCTCACAGCGGGCCTTGGGCTTGGTGGCAACGAGGCCTATCCAGATGTGTTTCGCCCGTTCAATGGCTTTGCTGATAGTATCGACGTGTGCGATGGCCGCGTGCCGTTGCCCGATATGCCCGGAGTAGGGTTTGAAGCCAAGAATGAACTCTACAGTCACTTAAAAGACCTGAGTGGGTTTTAACTGGGGTATGCTCTGACGTCTTTACGGCGCCTGCAAGCCGCCAGAGAGCTCAGTATGATAAGTGGTTATTGTGCTTGAAACCTCGGCATTCCACGATAAAACTGCACCATATGGAACAATTGGCAGCCCAAGACCTTGGCGATTTAATCGATCTCGAGCGCTACCAGCTAGATGATCCCATTCACCTCGCCGCAGTTAAAGCCAGGCTAGATCGCGAAGGCGTGGTGATCTTGCCGGATTTTCTGCGCGCATCTGCTCGTGATGCGCTGGTCTTAGAGGCCGAAAAGCAAGCCGAAAATGCGTTTTTCACCACCTCGACGCATAACGTATATCTTACTTCGCAAGATCAATCGCTACCAGCAGAGCACATTGTGAACCGACAGATAAAAAGCTCAAAAGGCTGTATCACAACCGATCAAATTCCCGAAGGGTCTGGTTTGAAGACGCTGTATCACAACCCGCAGTTTCAGAGCTTTATAACGGCGGTGTTGGGGGAAAAGGCCCTTTACGCTTATGCAGATCCACTGTCGTCGATCAACGTACATTACGCCCACGAAGGGCAGGAATTGGGCTGGCATTTTGACAATTCATCATTTGCGATAACCCTGCTTTTGCAGGCACCCGAGGGCGGTGGCGTGTTTGAATACGTGCCGGATTTGCGCGACGCGGCCGCTGGAGAGATGAATTTCCAAGGTGTTGCCGATGTTTTAGAGGGTGCAACACCCGTCAAAACCTTGGATATGCAGCCGGGCACCTTGGTTTTGTTTCGGGGGCGCAATTCGTTGCACAGGGTAACCCCGACTGCCGGCAACCGAACCCGTCTTTTGGTCGTGCTGGCTTATAATGATGCGCCGGGTGTCAGCCTGTCGGAAGGCGCAAGGATGACATTTTACGGCCGTGTTGGCACCTGAGAAATGCGATGGGGGACCAGCAAAGCTAACCTGTTTCGGTATGGCCCCAACACAAAGGCTTCCCAAAATTTGTTGACGATATAAATACTCTGATTGACCAAAATATCAGGTTTTTTCAAGGGAAACCCAAGTGTCTTAGCCTTTGACTGAAGATATATTCTGCTGGTGCAGGACTTTGGGGTTGCCCTGACAGACAATTGCAAATCTATGAAACTATCTTTGTCATCCAGTCTCTAGATTTTGCCAGCATTGATAGAGACAATGTAAAAATTATAAAAAAGCTTTTGTGAACCAAGTTATTCCCCCTTTGTTTCTGCCCGTGTCTATACGACCAAGGTCGTATGGCAACAGATTTTGGCTTCACCTACGATCCTCTCATTAAATCCAGTTTGTTGGGGCGCGTCCTCGAGGCTTAGTGCTGCGTGTCACATGCGTCAGCCCCTAGGTCATAGTTATATATAATATTTTTAAGTCTTTAGGGAGATATTCAATGCCTATACCGCACCTAAATGGCGCTTTTGTTGCAATGTTAGCGCTCAGTCTGATAGCTCCAGAAACCACTTTGGCTCAATCAACCTCAGACCTTATAAACGATACCAAAGACCCAACCACTATTTTAACTTATGGAATGGGCTATGGGCAAACTCGGCACAGCGGGCTGAGGGGAATAAATCTCGACAATATTGGGCGGCTCAGACCAGAATGGACCTATTCGCTTAGTGATACGCGCGGGCAGGAAACCTTTCCGCTCATCCATGACGGAAAAATGTACGTCACGACCCACGCATCGACGATGGCATTGGATCTGGTGACTGGTCGACAGATTTGGAAAACGCTTGTGGATTACCCTGCGGATACTCCGCGTGTCGCGTGTTGTGGCATCGTAAACCGGGGTGTTGCGCTTTATGAAGGCAAAGTGTTTCGCACCACGCTGGACGCCCATGTTATCGCGCTGGACGCTGAGACCGGCAATGAATTATGGCGGACGCAATCCATTGATCACAAGGCCGGATATTCGATGACCGTCGCGCCAATGATGGCAGATGGTGTTCTGATTACGGGGATCTCTGGTGGCGAATACGGTATTCGTGGCTATCTCGAAGGGTATGATCCTGACACCGGAGTGCGGGTCTGGCGTACCTATACCATTCCTGCTCCGGGAGAACCGGGCAGTGAGACATGGCAGGATGGTGGGGATGCCTGGACGCGTGGAGGGGCACCAACGTGGTTAACCGGGTCGTATGATCCTGAATTGAATACTGTATTTTGGGGTACCGGAAATCCGTCGTCTTGGAATGCGGCGACACGCCCGGGAGATAATCTTTATGCCTCCTCTATCCTCGCGCTTGATCCCAAAACTGGCACCATCAAGTGGCACTATCAAACCACGCCGAATGACCCGTTTGATTTCGACACTGTGAATGAGCTTGTTCATGCTGACATAGACGGACGCAAAGTTCTGATGCAGGCGAACCGCAATGGGTTTTTCTATGTTTTGGACAGGGCAACCGGCGAATTGATTGCGGCTCCTAAGTTTGTCGACAAACTCAATTGGGCAGACAGCATTGATCTGGAAACTGGACGGCCAAAAGAAACCGATGTGGCAATGAAGGCGCGGTCGGGCGAACAGATTACATTCTGGCCATCGGCGTTGGGTGGCAAGAACTGGTCCCCTATGGCCTATAACCCCAAGACCCGGACAATCTTTGCCAACACCAACAAGTTTGGTATGCATTACAAGGCGGTCGAGCCACAATATCGTCCGGGCGTGTTTTATTTTGGTGCTGAATTCAGCTGGGATTGGCCTGACGGAGACCGCGGCGAATTACGAGCTTTTGACCCAATGACTGGCGTGGTTAAATGGTCTGACAGCATTGCAATCCCGCGATATTCGGGCATTTTGTCAACCGACGGGGGATTGGTATTCACCGGCAATATGGACGGTGAATTTGAAGCCTTTAACGCTGAGACTGGTGATAAAGTTTGGACCTATAGCACCGGTTCGGGGATCATCGGTCAACCGGTAACCTGGGAGCGTGAGGGCAAACAATATATCACAGTCGCAAATGGAAGTGGTGGGGTCTATTCACTTTTTTCAGGGGATGAACGGCTTGCTTCGGTGCCGGCTGGCGGCAACATCTGGACGTTCTCTATCGTCGAGTAAATCCTGATGAAAAGAGTTGCAATCATCTGGCGTCTCTGTGCCATATCGTTCCTCTTCGGAGGAACGATTTATGCTGATGAGACAGCAGTCTTAAGTCAGGCGGAAAAGACCTATCAGACCCTCTGCTCGCATTGTCACGGTTTAAAGATGGTGAACCCTGGCACTTCTTCTTATGATCTGAGACGATGGCCAAAAAATGATCGGGCCGGGTTTTATGACTCGGTAATAAATGGCAAAAACAGTATGCCTGCTTGGGGCGATGTGTTGTTACCCGGCGAAATAGAACTCTTATGGTATTATGTAAAAACACGCGCGGGCAAAGAGCCTGCGTCGTTTGAGCAGGATGCCAAAGAGGCAGACCAAAACAGTTTGGATGGTCCTGATGAGACGTCAGACTTGTTCACAACACCGGGTACATTGGTGGCGTGTCTTGCTAAGAACGGCGGGGTGATGTCGGGGCGGCGGGCAAAAGGTGGCACCGGGTTGGACTATGAACTATCGCGGGCGCTGGCCGAGGCGCTGGGCGTAGCATTGGACGTGCGCTGGTTTGAGAGCGAACAAGACGAAGAGAGCACCCCTGTAAAAGAAGCTTACGCGCTTTTGGCCTATAAGGTCTGCGACATATTTCCCGGATTTGCGCTGTATGAAATGTTCTTTGACGATTTTGATGTGGCCCGCGCTGCACTGCCAAGGTGGGATATGCGGCCGCAGAGCCTTGAGCAGAGGGTCCATGTTGATCTGCGTCCCATTTCGGTTACTCACCCCTATGCCCGCATGGAAATGGGCGTTGTGTATCGTAACTCTGAGTTTGAAAGGAAAATTCAGAAAATCTCTGATATGGAAGGTCTTAAAATCGGTGTTGAACAGGGTACGCTTGCAGGTGTGCTCACTCTGCGGCAAGGCACAGAAAAGATGGTTTCTGACAGCGTGACTCGCAACCCAGGTCCAAAGTTTTTGTGGCAGATGGAGCAAGGCGAATTTGATGCGGCACTTACAACAACTGGTGCCTATGATTTTCATAAAAAGCAAAATGTCATGAGTACTCTGATATTGGGCGCATACCGCCACCCTTTGGGCATCAACCTGTCAATCGCTATGCTTGAGAGTAAAAAGGCCTTGCGCGATATTATCAACCCCTTGATTGACGCGATGGTAAAAGATGGCACGATGGCGCAGCTTGGGGCCCGCGCCAGCCACACCTATGCTCATCCCCGCAAACCATGGCTGCTGCCGCGTCTGACAATGCAGACACTCCTGACACTTAAGTAACAACTGATCCGTCGATTTTCAAATAGGGCCAAGCGGTGGGCGGCAACCAGCGTCTAGGGCTGAAATGCCTGACAGCGGGATTCAAAACGGTCGAGACCTAATGTATCCAGTTCCGTCTGCTGATGCAGAAAGCCAGGGAGCGGCGCGATAGCGACCATTGCGCGATCTGTGACCAGCGGTATTGGCTGGCGCAATTGCCCGTTCCAATCGCGATAACTGAGGGCACGGCCTTTAAAGCCGGCCAGTTCAAACTGATCTGAAAGCATATACGACCGCAAAGTAGCAGCCTCAGCTGAACCTGTTCGCGTCACCGCCTCGCCAACGCTGCGCATAGCGGCCCACGCCGCATAGTCATCAGCCCGCATTGGCCGACCCGACAGTGCCTCAAAACGCGATTGCAATTGCGCTGCCCCCCATCGCTCGATTACCTCAGACCAGCCGCGCGCCGCCAAACCTTCTGTCCCGACAATCGGTTTGGCCTGCCAAGTGTTATAGGCAATGTAGCGGCCAAAATCATCTGCTGTGTCAATCACCATCGTCACATCATGGGCCTTGAAGTTTTGAGTTAGTATAGGCACTTCCTGAGCTGCATTGCGCCGCATATCGGCATCGACATCCCAGACGATATCATCGACGATCTGTAGGCGGAATTTGGCCGCCGAGCGTTGAATTGCTTGCATGAAATCAGTATCTCGTTGACGCGGGCCAGCTATGATCGAAATACGCCCCCATCGCTTGGAAGAAAGAAACTGAATAAGGGCATCGGACCGCATCAAGTCAGAGACGCCGCTGTGCAAAAGGTTGGCTCGGCAGGCATCATCGCGCAGGGCAGACCCACCCGCCGCGATATTGAAAACAATTCGGTTTTGGGCGTCTGGTAAATCTGCAATCGTGACCAAATCCTGCGAGGGCGCATCGACGATCAGAACCGCGACATCCGCGAGCAATACGCGCGCTGCTGCCTGCACGTCTCCGCGACTATCGACCCTTGTTTCTAATAGCTTATACTTGTGACCGAGAAATGTGCCTGATGTCAGATTATCTCCAACGCCCAGCCGCGCGCCGGCCAGACCGGCATCGGCAGGCGTTGGGTCAATGTTGGACAGCGATGCGCCACGGGGTTGCTCAACTTTGAGATATCCTACTGAAATGGAAAGCTGTGCCAAAACGCCCATTGGCCATATCAGGAAAATCATTAACAGTCCTAATCTGCGTGTCATCTATGTCTCCTTGAATATCGTATGACAGTGTCTAGGCCGACGATTCTTGTCAATCCGTTGTGGTATTCCTATGTCCGGAAGAGCTAAGACTAATGTCTGCGTTTACATGATTTTCCGGTCTACGTAGTTGATTTTATAGGTCCCGTGGGCATTCAGGATGGCCATTGGGTTCGATTTCTCGTTCAAACTTCCAAAATAGAGGTTTGAATGAACGAGTAGCGGTTTGTGGTGTCGGACGTCTTGTGGCAGCGGCTTGGGTCGCATCTTGCAGGTAAGGTCAGCGATGCCGGAGCAAACAACTCAGTATGTAAAATTGGCGTCTTACATTTTGTCTTTTGATTGCGTCACTCTTTGGGGGTGTTGGGGTGGGATTTGCATCTGATTTACCTCAATGTCCTTCATCTGGAGTTTTTCATAACTGTTTTGGCACTTGGACTTCTGAAGACGGAGACAAATACGTCGGTGAAATCAAGGATGGCAAAAAACACGGACAAGGCACCTTCACCTTTGCAGATGGCAGTGTAGTAGAAGGGATCTGGAAAGATGGAGTGTTTAAGTATGCGCAGTAAGCATCAACGCTGTTATTAATCAAGCTGCGTCTATTGCCTCGGCCTCGGCGTTTTGTGCGTTGATCTTATCCTGATAGGCCCACGGCATGAGGTCGTTGATACGGTTTACTGGATGATCTTGGATGCGTTCGAG
>ERZ802830.3078-NODE-3078-length-14469-cov-11.3613_pt1 | contig 14469 bp, 13 predicted proteins | sample MGYA00345654_ERZ802830 | MGnify/ENA primary metagenome ERZ802830 (study PRJEB30503, sample SAMEA104212375) | marine metagenome | biome: Westerlies Biome; feature: [SRF] surface water layer (ENVO:00010504) within the epipelagic zone...; material: water... | reverse complement strand
ACTTGCTAATTCTTCTGTTTTTTTTTCTGAAGATAAATCTATTTTATCACTGCTAATAGCGGTATGCATTAGGTTTAAAAGGACCCTCTACTCCCACACTTATATAGTCCGCTTGTTCTTTAGATAATTTAGTTAATTTTGCACCAACCTTCTTTAAATGAAGTGTAGCAACTTTTTCATCTAAATGTTTTGGTAAAACATAAACTCTATTTTCATAATTTTTATGATTATTCCAAAGTTCTATTTGAGCAATAACTTGATTTGTAAATGACGCACTCATCACAAAACTAGGATGACCTGTTGCACAGCCCAAATTTACCAATCTACCCTCTGCAAGTAAAATAATTCTTTTTTTACTAGGTAATTCAATTTCGTGGACTTGTGGTTTTACTTCTGTCCATTTATAATTTTTTAAAGCTTCAACCTGTATCTCATTATCAAAATGTCCAATATTACATAAAATAGCTCTATCTTTCATTTCCCTCATATGATCAGCAGTTACAATATCTTTATTACCTGTTGCAGTTACAACAATGTCAGCTTTACTTATAGCTTCATCCATTAAAACCACCTCATAACCCTCCATTGCAGCCTGTAGTGCACAAATAGGGTCAGCTTCAGTAACTAATACTCTAGCCCCACTTTGTCTTAATGATGCAGCACTACCCTTTCCAACATCACCAAAACCAGCAACGATTGCAATTTTACCAGACATCATAACATCAGTAGCTCTTCTTATTCCATCAACTAAACTTTCCCTACATCCATAAAGGTTATCAAACTTTGATTTGGTTACTGAGTCATTGACATTAATTGCAGGAACTAAAAGTGAATTATCTTTTTCCATTTTGTTAAGTGCTTTGATACCTGTTGTTGTTTCCTCAGAAACACCTCTAACTTCTTTTAATAAATCTTTATATTCATTATGCATTATAGCTGTAAGATCACCTCCATCATCTAAAAGCATATTGGGTTTCCAATCTTTTTTAGCTATAATTGTTTGTTTAATACACCACAAATATTCTTCCTCAGTCTCACCTTTCCATGCATAAACTGGTATGCCTGCTTTAGCAATCGCAGCTGCCGCATGATCTTGTGTTGAAAAAATATTACAAGAAGACCATCTAACATCTGCTCCTAAATCTACTAAAGTTTCAATTAAGACAGCTGTTTGGATTGTCATATGTAAACAACCAATAATTTTGGCACCTTTTAGAGGTGACTTTCCCGCATATTCATCTCTTAATGCCATTAAACCTGGCATTTCACTCTCCGCGATAGAAATTTCTTTTCGCCCAAATTCAGCTTGTGATAAATCTTTAACTTTGAAATCTTCCATGGTGAGTTTTCTAGCAATAAAGAATTAATTAATCAATAGAACTCTTTATACTTTTGGAAATATAATTTCCATACTTGCTCCCTTTTGATCATTTCTGTTAGATGCATTAATTGAAGCATTATGTAAATCAACTAAATTTTTAACTATATTTAAACCTAGTCCAGAATGTTGCCCAAATTTATCTGGTCTATTGCTATAAAATCTGTTGAAAATTTTATTTGTATCTTTTTCTTTAAATCCTTGGCCTTCATCCAATATATTAATAATGACTTTTTCACCATTCATTTTTGATACTTTCACGATAACGTCTTTATTATCTTCGCTGAAAGAAATTGCATTATCTAAGAGATTTGCAATTATTTGTTCAATTCTATTTTCTATACCATTAATATAATATTTTTTATTACCATCGTTTTGATAAGAAATCTTAATTCCTCTTTTTAATCTATAAATATTATTAAAATCATCTACAACAGATTTTATAATTGGCTCTACATCTAATTTTTTTATCTTTTCTTTACTTAATGCAACTTCATCTTTTAACATTTGAGAATAATCTGTAATCAATCTTTCAATTCTTTGAACATCGTGACTTAATATATCTACTAATTTTTTTCTTTGATTAATATCATTTGTATCATGTAGAATTTCAGATGCACTTTTTAAAGATGCAAGAGGATTTCTAATTTCATGAACAAGATCTGTTGAAAAATTTTCCGCATGGGATATTCTTTTTTGAAGCTCAAGTGTCATATCATCTAAAGAATTTGAAAGTAATCCTAATTCATCATTTCTTAATTTTAGCACATCAATATTAGTATTTTTTGGATTTTGGTTTTTAATCATTTTAGTATAACTTACTAAATTCTTAATAGGTTTAAGAAAATATCTATTCAAAACAAATGAAAAAATCAATATTACAATTCCAACAGCAATAGCAGTACGAATAATAAAAGTTTTTCTTTCATCTATAGCAGCTTTAATATCGTTTGCATTTTCTGTAATAGCTAAATAACCAATATTTTTATCTTTTTTCATTACATTTTTTATTGTCGTTAATTTAAATTTATTGAACTCATCTTGAGTAAATGTAAATGGTATTCCAAAATTTTTTGAAGCAGCATAATTATAAAGTATATCTTTTAATGAAACAGAATTTTCATTTCCAATATCTATATTTTTTTTTTCGGTAATCTCTTTATTTTTTTCTTCATTCAATATTTCTAATTCTATCATGTCTAATCTTGTAGAAAATGATCTGGGATCTAGATCTAAAGTGTCAGTGTCTCCAATTAAATTTAATTCATTATCAAAAAAAATTACTCTATCAAGATTTTGAAAAAGAAATCTTGTAGAAAATAAAAATCTTCGTATATCTTCTTCAACAAATTTTACTTCTAATCTCGTTAAATTATCAATTGTATTATTGATTACCTCAATATGATTTGATGATTTTTTTTTTATCAAATTTGGTTGTACATTTTTTAAATAAATAAAAGTAAATAACCCAATAATTGTAAAAAATATCAAATTGATAAATAAAAATTTTTTAAGGATTGATAGATTTTTAAGAAGATTGTTAAACATTAACTAACATTCCACCTATATCCACTTCCATATCTTGTTTCTATAGCCGAAAATTCAGGGTCAACTTTTTTAAATTTTTTTCTAATTCTTTTAACGTGACTATCTATTGTTCTATCCTCTATATCGGTATCTTCTCGATAGGCAATATCCATCAACTGTGCTCTTTCTTTGATAATGCCTGGTCTTTTAGCTAATTCTTTAACTAAAAGAAATTCTGTTGTTGTTAGTTTATCTGGTAGTTGTTTTCCATCCCACTCACATTCTAATTGTGATGGATCTAGTTTTAATTTTCCATGGGATATTATACTTTTATTTTCTTCAATAGCCTCTTTTGAGTCTTTTTTGCGAAGCTGGACTCTAATTCTTTCTATTAATACTTTAATTGAAAACCCACCTGATTTTTTTACAAAATCATCTGCACCTAATTTAAGACCAAGTAATTCATCAATCTCATCGTCTTTTGACGTAAGAAATATTACTGGTAATGAAGTTTTTTTTCTTAATTTTTTTAATAATTCTTCTCCATCCATTTTTGGCATTTTAATATCAATTATTGCCAAATCAGGTGGAGTTCTTGTTAAACCTATGAGAGCACTCTCTCCATCTATATAAGTTTGGACTTTAAACCCCTCTTTTTCTAAAGCTATACTAAGACTTGTTAAAATATTTCTATCATCATCAACAAGTGCAATGGTTTGTTTGTGCATAATTCATTATAAAAATACTAAATTGTTCTAATTTGGGCAATTAAATAAAGATTAATGAAGAGCACCCCAATTATCTCCTGTATTCAAATCTACTGTAAGGGGTATAGAAAATGAATGTTGGTCACTCTTAGATACACTTGTCATCTCTTCAATTATAATTTCACTGATTCTTTTTACTTCGTCTCTGTGAGTCTCAAAAATGAGTTCATCATGAATCTGTAACAGCATCCTTGTTTTTTGGTTTTTTTCTTCTTTCAACCTTTTGTCTAATCTGATCATTGCTAATCTCATAATTTCTGCAGCAGATCCTTGGATTGGTGCATTTATCGCTGCACGTTCCTGAAAATTCCTTACATTGAAATTTTTATCATTTATATTTAAAAAATGAGATCTTCTTCCAAAAATATTGTTAACATATCCACTTTTTCTACAAAATTTAATTGTCTGATCCATATAAACTTTTATTTCTGGAAACTTTGCAAAATATGAATTTAAAAACTCTTCTGCTTCGTAATTTGAAACATTTATTTGTTTTGCTAATCCATACTGTGAAATTCCATAAATAATTCCAAAATTTATTGCTTTAGCTTTTCTTCTTTGATCATGATTTACTTTTTTAATATCAATATTAAATATTTGACTAGCGGTAAGTGAATGAATGTCTTCGTTATTTTTAAAAGCTTTTTTCAATTCTTTAACATCAGCTAAGTCAGCCAAGATTCGCATTTCAATTTGGTTATAATCAGCTGAAATCAAAACATGATCTTTCTCAGCTATGAATGCCTTTCTTATATCTTTGCCATCCTCAGATTTAATTGGAATATTTTGTAAATTTGGTTCACTAGATGCTAATCTTCCAGTATTAGTTGCAGCAAGCAAAAAGGAGGTGTGAACTCTTTTTGAATTCGGATTAGTATGTTCTGGTAAAGAGTCTGAATAAGTATTCTTTAATTTAGAAATCTGTCTCCAATCTAAAACTAATTGTGGAAATTTATGACCTTTAAAAGCAAGATCCTCTAATACAGATGCACTTGTAGCAAAGCTTCCTTTCTTAGTTTTTTTTAAATCAGCAATTTTAAGATCGTTATACAAGATTTCTCCTAATTGTTTTGGAGATGCAATATTGAATTCTTTTTTGGATATTTTAAAAACTTCTTTTTGAATTTTATCAATTTTTTTTTCAAATTTAGATGATAAAATTTTAAGAAACTTATTATCAATTTTAATACCTTGAATTTCCATAAAAGCTAAGATTTGTATCATTGGTTTTTCAAAAATTTCATAAATATTAATCATTCTTTCTTCCTTCAAGCTTTTATAAAATTTTTTATATAATCTAAAAGTTACGTCTGCATCCTCAGCTGCATAATCTTTTGCTTTTTCAACATCAACTTCGCTAAAGTTTATTTCTTTTTTTCCAGATCCAACCAAATCCTTAAACTTAACAGTTTTATGATTTAAATGAATTTCAGATAATGTATCCATATTATGTCTATTTTTTCCTGCATCTAACACATATGACATAAGCATAGTGTCTTCCATCGATGATATATTGATTCCATTTTTCAATAAAACGATAAAATCAAATTTAATATTTTGACCAATTTTTTTGATACTGGGATCTTCAAGTAAAGGTTTTAATTTTTTTAAAACAACATTTTTATTGATACACTTTTTAGAATTATGACCTATAGGAATGTAGCATGCTTTACCAATTTTAGTGCTTAGTGATATGCCAATTAAATTTGCTTGGTGAGGGTCAAGGGAGCTTGTTTCAGTATCAACTGCAATTTCACCCGTCTCTTCTGCTTCTTTAATCCAATCATCAATTTGCTTAGGATCATCAATTAAATGATATTCTTTTTTATCAATTGCTTTTTGAACTCCCTTAGGTTTATTTTCGTTATTAGCACTAATTAAATTTGGCTCTCCATAAACCGAGATTGCCGAACTCAACAATCTATTAAACTCCATTTCTCTGAGAAATTTGTATAGCTTGTCTTTATCAACTTCTTTTAATTTAAATTCCTCTATATCTCTATCGATTGGAGCATCATGCTTTAATGTGACTAATTTTTTACTTATTACAGCTTTATCTTTATTTTCAATTAGTGTTTCTCTTCTTTTGTTTTGTTTAATCTCATGGGCAGATTTTAAAAGTGTTTCTAAATTACCATATTTATTTATAAGTTCAGCAGCAGTTTTTATGCCTATTCCGGGAACACCTGGAACATTATCACTACTATCACCAGCAAGAGATTGAACATCAATTACTTTACTTGAGTCTACGCCAAATTTATTTTTCACATCTTCTTCATTAATGAACTTGTTTTTCATTGGATCGTATATTCGAACATTCTTTCTGAAGAGTTGCATCAAATCCTTGTCAGATGAGACAATTGTAACTTTTGCACCTTTATTTAGAATCCTATCAACATATGTAGCAATTAAATCATCTGCCTCATAATTTATTAATTCCACTGACGGTAAGTTAAAAGCTAAAACTGATTTTCTTATGTACTCAAATTGTGGGGCTAAATCATCTGGTGCTTCTGCTCTATTGGCTTTGTAGTCGCTATAAATTTCATTTCTAAATGTTTTTCTAGCTGAGTCAAAAATAACAGCAAAATGTGTTGGTTTTTGTAGATTTTGATTTGATTTAGAATCCTCTAAAAGTTTAAAAAGCATACTACAGAAGCCACTCACTGCTCCTGTTGGTAATCCATCACTTTTTCGTGTCAAAGGTGGTAAAGCATAATACGCTCTAAATATATAGCCTGACCCATCAATAAGATAGAAATGATCTGTTTTTTGAATTTTACTCATTATAATTAATATAGATTATCAACTAAAATAAGAGTATTATTTTTTATGGAACTTATAAAGCAAAATACTCAATCACGGATAATTAAATCGTTATTTGTAATTTTTATTGGAACAATAATACTTACAATTTCTTCAAAAATAAAGATACCATTTTATCCAGTGCCAATGACCATGCAAACATTTGTGGTTTTATTTCTTGGAATTAGTTTCGGATATAAAATAGCTCTTACTACAGTAAGCTTATATTTATTTGAAGGAATTTTGGGTTTACCTGTTTTTTCTAATTCTCCAGAAAGAGGTGTTGGACTTGCTTATTTTATGGGTCCTACAATGGGGTATTTGGTTGGATTTCTTACAGCGTGTTTTTTTGCATCCTTTATTAATGCAAAAGATAATTATTTAATAATTTTAACAAAACTACTTCTTTCAGTTTCATCTATTTATATCTTAGGTATTTTTTGGCTAGGAACTCTTATTGGGTGGGATAAGCCAATTTTTGAATTAGGTGTTGCACCTTTTCTGTTAGCTGAAATTTTCAAAGTGGCTTTACTGACAATTTTAACTAAAAAAATTATAAAATTAAGAAAACTTATTTAGGAGATCTTTTGGAAAGAATTCTTTGTAAAGTCCTTCTATGCATTTTAAGTCTTCTAGCTGTTTCTGAAACATTTCTATTACATAATTCAAAAACTCTATGAATATGTTCCCATTTTACTCTATCTGCTGACATAGGATTTTCAGGTGGAGCTGCTTTTTTCGAAGGATCAGCTAGTAGTGCTTTTTCAACATCCTCAGCATCTGCAGGTTTTGCTAGATAATCTATTGCCCCTTCTTTAATAGCAGCTACAGCAGTTGGAATATTTCCATACCCTGTAAGCATAATAATTCTACTATCAGAATTAGATAATTGGATTTGTTTTACAACCTCCAAACCATTTCCATCTGTTAATCTTAAATCAACAACTGCAAATCCAGGTTTTTTCACCTTCACTGTATCAATTCCTTTTTGTACACTCTCAGCTTGAATAACCTCGAACCCCTTTTTTTCCATTGCCCTTGCTAGTCTTTCTCTAAAAGGGTTGTCATCATCGACAATTAATAAGGATTTATTGTCAAAATCAGCTAAATTTTGAAGTGATACTTCGTTTTTCATAGGTTTTATATGTGCATTTTTATTAACATTTCAATAGCAATTATTTACTTTACATTGATTAACTATTGAATTAACTGCTCGATTATTAAAGTTTTTTAAATAAAAGACTTTTTTTTTGTTAAATTTTTTTTGGGGGGCATTTCAAATGCAAAAATTTAAGTCAGTTGAAGAACTAGTAAATCAACTGAAACCAGATAAACCAGTATATTGTATAAGAAAGAATTCTATTCTTTCCGCATCGAAATTCTTTCAAAAAAAATTCCCAGGAAAAATCTTATTTGCTGTCAAAACTAATCCTCATCCTGAAGTAATTAAAACTCTTATCAAAAGTGGAATAAATCAGTTTGATGTTGCTTCTATTGAGGAAATAAAAGCTGTAAGAAAATTTAGTCAAACAGCTAAATGTTCTTATATGCATACAGTAAAAAGTCGAGAAAGTATTACTGAAGCTTATTTTAAATATGGAGTCAAAACATATGCGTTAGATACAAAGGATGAATTAATCAAAATTATTAAAAGTACAGATAATGCAAAAGACCTTGAATTATTTGTAAGAGTGTCTGTATCAAACGAACATGCAGAAATTGACTTATCAAAAAAATTTGGTGCTTTAAATTCTGAAGCAGCTGGACTTTTAAGGTTAGCAAAACAACATTCAAGTAAAATTGGTTTAAGCTTTCATGTTGGTTCTCAATGTATGCACCCAATTTCTTACGCAAAAGGTATAACCGAAATAGGAAATGTAATAAAAAAAACCAAAATTATTCCAAATTACATTAATGTTGGTGGTGGTTTTCCAACAGTGTACCCTGATCTTATTCCACAATCTTTAGATAACTATTTTAAAGAAATTATAAAAAGTTTAGAAAATTTAAATATTGATAAGATGCCTGAAATTATTTGTGAACCAGGAAGAGCACTTGTAGCTGAGAGCGGCTCAACTATTGTGAGGGTTAATTTAAGAAAAAAACAGAAGCTTTATATCAATGATGGAACATATGGAACTCTTTTTGATGCAGGAACTCCGAATATAGTTTTTCCATCAAAAATGATTAAAGACAGTTCTAATAAAATTATATCAAAAAAATTAACTACATTTGATTTTTATGGTCCAACTTGCGATAGTATGGATTATATGAAAGGTCCTTTTCTTCTTCCAAACAATATTAAAGAAAATGACTATATTGAGTTAGGTCAATTAGGATCATATGGTTTAACATTTAGAACTCAATTTAATGGTTTTTATTCTAACGAAATTTATGAAGTTGAAGATAGTCCAATTATGAGTCTTTATGATAAAGATGCTAATAAAGCTACTCTGGTAGCTTAATGTCTGACAATAAAAATTTAGGTCATAATAGCAAAAAAGACTTTCTAAAAAAACCTATAGAACACATTGATATAACTTCCTTCGATTCTAGAAAGATTATTTCATCAATGGAAAAGATGTCTTTTGTTTCAAGAGAGACCGCTAATGCTGCAAACATTTATAATGAAATGTTAAAAGATAAAGAATGTACAATTTTTTTGACTTTAGCTGGCTCAACTTCTGCAGCTGGATGTATGAGTATTTATAAAGATCTTGTAAAATATAATATGGTGGATGCTATTATTGCTACAGGCGCATCTATAATAGACATGGATTTTTTTGAGGCTTTAGGTTTTAAACATTATCAAGGATCACAATTTCAAGATGATACAGAACTAAGAAAAAATTATATCGATAGAATTTATGATACTTATATTGATGAAGATGAATTACAGGTTTGTGATAAAAAAATTTGTGAAATAGCTGACAATTTAGAACCCCGAAGCTATACTTCTAGAGAATTTATTCATGAAATGGGAAAATTTTTAAAAAATAACTCTGTTAAAAAAGACTCATTAATTGAGACTGCTTATGACAATAATGTTCCAATCTTTTGTCCTGCATTCACTGACTCTAGTGCTGGTTTTGGTTTAGTGATTCATCAAGAAAAAAATCCAAAGAAACATATTACAATTGACTCTATTAGAGAATTTAGAGAATTAACTGAGATTAAGATTCAATCTAAAGGTTCAGGATTATTTATGGTTGGTGGAGGCGTGCCAAAGAATTTTATACAAGATACAGTAATATGTGCTGAGCTTTTAGGTAAAGAAGTTGATATGCATAAATACGCTATACAAATTACTGTAGCTGACTCAAGAGATGGTGCTTGCAGTAGCTCAACATTAAAAGAAGCAAGTTCTTGGGGTAAAGTTGATGTTACAAAAGAACAGATGGTTTTTGCTGAAGCAACAAGTGTACTTCCTTTAATTGCTAGCGACGCTTATCATAAAGCTGAATGGAAAAAAAGAGATAGAAAGAACTTCTCAAAAATTTTTGGGTAAAAAATTGAAATATTTATCAAATAAAAATGGTTTTTTAGGTATTGATAATAAATTCAATTTTAAGGAAAAAGTTGTAATAGTACCTTTTGGTCTAGAAAAGACAGTAAGTTATGGTGGGGGTACTAAAAACGGCCCAAAAGAAATTATAAAAGCTTCACACCAAGTTGAATTATATGACGAGGAGCTTAGTTGTGAACCTTATAAAAAGATCGGAATAAAAACATTAAAACCCTTTAAGATAAATAAAAATATCACTAAAGCTTTAGAAAAAATGTCCAAAATTAATGAAGAAATTTTAAGTAAAAAACTTTTTCCAATGACTTTTGGAGGAGAACATTCAATAACACCAGGATGTATAAAGCCCTTTGTAAAAAAATATAAAAAAATTTGTCTTTTACATTTTGATGCACACGCAGATTTAAGAGATAGTTACAATGGAGAAAAATTTTCTCATGCTTCTGCTCTTAGAAGATGTTTGGACTATAAAAACGTATCTATAATTTCATTTGGAATAAGAAATATTTCTATAAGTGAAATACCTTTTTTAAAAAAAAATAAATCAAGAATTAATATTTTTTGGGCCAAAGATAAGGCAAAATGGAATCTTCAAAAGTTTAAAAATCTTATAAAAAATAAAACTGTATATTTAACTTTTGATGTAGATGGTTTAGACTCAAGTATTATGCCCGCAACAGGAACACCAGAACCAGGGGGATTATTGTGGGATGAAACATTAAATATAATAAAAATTGCTGCTAAAAATTCTAATATAGTTGGAGCAGATATAAATGAACTTGCTCCAATAAAGGGATTTAATTCTTACAATTTTCTAGTTGCAAAATTAGCCTATAAAATTTTAACCTACAAATATCTATATTAAATTTAAACTGGCTTAAACGTTTTAAGAAGTAATCTGAAAGGTATTAACATCATCAATGTAATTAAGATCTTTACTGATAGGTCTCCTAGTGAAAGAGTAAACCAAGGTACCTCTGTCGCATAAAATGATATTGAAAAAAATAAAAATGTATCGACTATTGAACCAATAATTGATGAAGTGAGTGGTGCAATATACCATTTCTTTTTTCTAAGATTATCAAAAATTTGGACATCTAATAATTGGGCAACCAAGAAGGCAGTGCCAGAGCCAATGACAATTCTAATAGATATTAAATCAGCAAAATTTGTTGAAAATAAAAGAGTAAAACTAATTCCTATAACAAATCCAGTATAAACAATCTTTCTTGCAACTATTCTGCCATAAGATCTATTTGCTAGGTCAGTAATTAAGAAAGCTATTGGATAGCTTAATGCTCCATAGGTTAATAATTCTTCTAAACCATAATGATTTATAGGAAACTGCACTAAGTAATTAGAAGTTAATACAACTGCCCCCATCATTAATGAGAGTAAAAACAGTTTATTCATTAAGCAGTTTTAGATTGAACTGTTTTTTTTTGAAACGGGGATTTGATTAGTAAATTTTTTTTGAGTTTCTTTAATCTTGGTGATAAATTTTTATTTTTAACAGTCTTTAAAAATTCATCAAAACTTCCTTTTTTGTCAACTGATCTGACACCTGCATTACAGACTGTTAATTTTAAACTTCTTTTTAAAAGTTCACTTGTAAATTTAACTTTTTTTAAATTTGGCAAAAACCTTCTTTTGGTTTTATTGTTAGCGTGACTAACATTGTGACCCTTCATTGGATTTTTTCCTGTAAGTTCACATTTTTTTGACATAATAATTCCGTCTATATAAAGAGAGTTTCTGATTGCGTCAAGTTTATAAGATTTGAGTTACCCTTTTTTTCCTACTATTTCAGTGTAATTTTTAATTCCATCTTTTAATAATAATTCTGAAAGCTCTTTTTTTATCATGTTGACTATATTTGGTCCTCTAAAGACCATTCCTGTATAAAGTTGAATATAATTAGCCCCTGCTAAAAATTTTTCATATGCACTTTTCCCTGAGTCAACTCCACCTACCCCAATTATTTTTATTCTTCCTTTAAGAATTTTATAAAACTTACTTATTAATTGAGTGGATTTTTTTTCAATTGGTTTGCCTGATAAACCTCCTTTTTGATGCCCTTGAATATTATTCAAATTTTCTCTTGTTGTATCTGATGTATTTGAAACAATTACTAATTCAATATTGTTGCTTAAAAGAACTTCACAGATCTTTTTTATTTCATCATCATTAATATCTGGGGACACTTTAACTGCTAAAGGAATCTTTGAATTTAAAATTTTTTTTTCTCTTTCAATCATTTCCAATAACTCATTCAGTTTTGTTTGATCGTGGAAATTTCTTAAATTTTCTGTGTTTGGTGATGATATATTTATAGTGATATAGTCAGCCACCTCATGAAAGGTTTTTATACATTTTACGTAATCATTAAGTCTATTATCTGTATCTTTATTTGGCCCTATATTAATTCCGAGTAAACCAATTTTACTATTAGATTTTATTCTTTTAAAAATATTTTGTGCACCAAGGTTATTGAAGCCAAGTCTGTTTATTAGTGCTTCATCTTCTACTAGTCTAAAAACTCTAGGTTTTGGGTTCCCATATTGTTTTAAAGGTGTAATAGTCCCTACCTCCACAAAACCAAATCCTAGCCTAAATAACGAGTTGTATACCTCAGCATTTTTGTCAAATCCAGCAGCCATCCCAATAGGATTATCCAAATTTTTATCAAATAATTTAGTTTTAAATAAAGGATTGTCTTTATCTTTACCTGATATATTTGGAATAAAATTAAATTTAAGAGATTTAATTGCTAAATTATGTGCTGTCTCAGGATCTAGTTTAAAAATTAAAGATCTTAAATTTGAAAACATTATTTAATTTTATTTAATATAAGATCTTTTGTTTCTTTAACACCAAAAAAACTAATGAAAAAACCCATACGAGGACCGTTTTCATCACCAAATACAACTTCATATATCAATTTAAACCAATCTCTTAAATTTTCAGAATAACCATTGTTTTTCCCAGTTGAATAAATCAATGTTTGAATATCCTCTGGGGACATCTTGTCGTTACAATTATCTAATGTTTTTATCAAAGCCTTTAATGCTAATTTTTCATCATTATTAGGTTTTTTATATTTTTTTTGTAATTTAATAACATCATTAAAATATTTGATGGCATAACCAACAAGTTTATCAAAAATTGGGTAGTTTTTTTCAGAGATGTTAGTTTTATATTTTTTAACAAATTTCCATAAAAGCTCTTTACTGCTAGCATTGCTAGTTTCAACAAGGTTCAATAACATTGAAAAAGACATGATCATGTTTTCATTTGGTATTTTACTATTATGCACGTGCCACACTGGGTTCATTAATAATTTCAATTCATCCTGAGTCTTTGCTTTTTCTATAAAATCTAAATATTCATCAACAGCTTTAGGTACAATTTCTTTATATAATTTTTTAGCTCTTTTAGGATTTTGATACATATATAAAGATAGACTTTCAGGTGAAGCATATTCCAACCACTGATCTATTGTAATTCCATTACCTTTTGATTTTGAAATTTTTTCTCCTTTTTCGTCTAAGAATAATTCATAAGCAAATCCAGATGGATTTGTTTTTCCAATCAGTTTAATTATTTTTGAGGATAAAATTGCACTTTCAATTAAATCTTTACCGTACATCTCAAAATCAATATCTAATGCATACCATCTCATTGCCCAATCAACCTTCCATTGAAGTTTGCAATTTCCATCTAAAATACTTGACTCTAGTTCTTTACCATTATTATCAAAAACAATTTTTGATTTTTCAATATCAATTTCTTTCACCGGAATTTCTAAAACTTGCTCTGTATCAGGACATATTGGTAAAAATGGACTATAAGTTTTTTGACGCTCCTTTCCTAAGGTAGGTAATATAATATTCATTATTCCATCATAATTTTTTAAAATGGTTTGTAATGAGGAGTTAAAAAAACCTGACTTATAGAGAAAAGTTGAACTTTTAAAACTATATTTAAAATTAAAACTATTAAGAAAATTTTTTAACATCTCATTATTATGTTCTCCAAAACTATCAAATTTATTAAATGGATCTGGAACTTGAGTTAATGGTTTATGTAAATTTTTTTCTAATAAATCTCTTTGAGGCACGTTATCTGGAACTTTTCTTAATCCATCCATATCATCTGAAAAAGTAATTATTTCTGTTGGTAAGTCAGTTAATTGATTTATTGCATTAACCATCATTGAGGTTCTTGCAACTTCTCCAAATGTTCCTATGTGAGGTAGACCACTTGGGCCATAACCGGTTTGCAGAGTTATTTTTCCTTTTTTTTCTATAAAAGATTTTCTTTCTCGAAGCATTTTTTTTGCTTCAACAAAAGGCCATGCGCTTGTTTTATCTAAATTTTCTTTTTTAATCATGAATTATTCAAAAAAAATCTTAAATTAACGATTTAACTAATTCTTATAGAGTTGAAATTTATTTACCATAAAATAA
>ERZ802830.3077-NODE-3077-length-14469-cov-37.5622_pt1 | contig 14469 bp, 13 predicted proteins | sample MGYA00345654_ERZ802830 | MGnify/ENA primary metagenome ERZ802830 (study PRJEB30503, sample SAMEA104212375) | marine metagenome | biome: Westerlies Biome; feature: [SRF] surface water layer (ENVO:00010504) within the epipelagic zone...; material: water... | reverse complement strand
CTTTCTTTTTGGGTACCCAAATCCGTCCATCGTTTCGCAACGACTCTGACATCAAAGTCAATTTAGACTGGTGATCGCCAGAAACGGGAATACAGGTAGGGTGAATTTGTGTAAAGCACGGATTGGCGAAATAGGCACCTTGCTTGTGAATTTTCCAAGCCGCGGTTACGTTGCTGCCCATTGCATTGGTAGAGAGGTAAAACAAATTACCATACCCTCCAGATGCAATTACCACCGCGTGAGCACCGTGGCGTTCAATTTTACCTGTAATCAAATTTCTGGTGATGATCCCTCTCGCCTTGCCATCTACTTTTACAAGGTCTAACATTTCGTGGCGGTTGTACATTTTGATTTTACCACGGCCAATTTGTCGGTTCATGGCTGAATAGGCTCCTAACAACAATTGCTGGCCTGTTTGTCCTTTGGCATAGAACGTTCTGGAAACCAATACCCCTCCAAAAGAGCGGTTGTCTAAGAGTCCGCCGTAGTCACGAGCAAAGGGAACGCCCTGCGCAACACATTGGTCAATAATATTGGTAGAAACCTCCGCCAATCGGTAAACGTTTGCTTCTCTTGAGCGATAATCACCACCCTTGACGGTATCGTAGAACAAGCGATAGGTAGAATCGCCATCGCCTTGATAGTTTTTAGCAGCATTGATTCCGCCCTGTGCAGCAATGGAATGCGCGCGTCTGGGGGAGTCTTGAAAACAAAATGCTTTTACGTTATAGCCAAGTTCAGCGAGTGTAGCTGCAGCAGAGCCGCCAGCCAAGCCCGTTCCTACCACAATAATATCTATCTGACGTTTGTTGGCAGGGCTAACTAGGTTAATGTTATTTTTGTGATTTGTCCACTTCTCGGCTATTGGACCTTCGGGGATTTTCGCGTCTAACCTTGCCATATTAGTGATTTAAAAAGTGAAAAATAGCGATGAATGCAAAGCCTAATGGAATGCCGATGGCGTATAGTTTACCAAAGGATTTTAAGGCTGGGGTGTATTTGTTGTTGACCCCCATAGTTTGGAATGCCGAGGCAAAACCGTGCAATAGGTGGAGGGATAAAAAGAAGAATGAAATCACGTAGATGATAACACGTCCCAAATCTTCAAATTTATGTACCAACTCCTCTTGGTATCTGTTGGGGTCTTCAGGTAAAAATTCGATGTATTTATAATTGATTTCAGGAACCCAAAAATCATAGAAATGCAGTCCCAAGAATGCAAGTACCGTTGCTCCTGATATAATCATATTTCGAGAAACCCAGCTGGCATTTGCACTGCCCTTGAATACGGCATATTTGGTTCCGCGCGCACTGCTGTTTTGAAGCTCCAGTATAAAGCCCATGACAAAATGAAAAATAACGCCCCCAATAAGGATGGGTTGCAGCAGAAACTGTACAAGCGCATTGGTACCCATAAAATGGGAAAACTGGTTGAATATAGTTGCACTAAACACCGATGTAATGTTAATTACAAAGTGTTGCAGCAAAAAAACCATCAAAAAGAGACCAGACAGGGCCATGGTGACTTTTCTAAATATGGTGGATGACAAGAGTGAACTCATGTGATTTGGCATTTGTTGTGGTACAAAATTAGGTGCTGAACAACTGATAACCAAAGGTTTTTAACTATTTAGGGAAATTCTAACATAGCCATCCATTTTTGTTCAAATATTAGCTAAAATTGTCCGAAAACATAAAAGTAAACTACTCCAAAACCAACTTCGTGTACTGCTTATCGTTCCACAACAAACTATATGTGCCTTTGGGGAGATATACATTTCCATCATCGGCGGGCTTTAAATCGCTTTTATGCTTGCGGTTAAATTGTTTGATTGCCGAAGCGTCCATGACCAGTTTGTATGGTAATTGCTGAAGCCCTTTAGCAAGACTTTCGGCTTGCTCATACACCACTATACCTTTCTCAGAAACCAAAGACCACACGCCACTACCGGCTTCTTGACTAAAGAATGACCAATAAAAGTTGGGCGAAAACGCGTCATACCATACGCGTCGCTTACTGCCCCAACGTTTGCTGTGTTTTACTGGGTTAGGGGTAACCACTGCAAAAGAGCTCTTTACCAATTGTGGGAGTTGCTGCACGGCATCCAATGCGAGCAGGTAAATAGATCTTCCGTGCGTACCCACCAATAAATCATTTGCTGTTTCTTGTATAAACAAATCATGAACGGCTACACGAGGGATGTTTTTGTCGAAAATATGCCAATTTTTTCCTTGGTCTATGCTCACAAACAGCCCGTTGTCTGTTCCCACGTACAGCAGGCTTTTATTAGTTGCATCCTCACGGATTACATTCACAGCAGACTTGGGCAAATTGCTACTGATGTCAGTCCAGCTTGCGCCCAAATCATCTGATACATAGACATAGGGCGTGAAGTCGTCCCAGCGGTATCCATTTAGCGTAGCGTAGATGCGGTTGGGGTCGTGTTTGGAAAACTGTACCCTACTCACCCACAAATCTTGCGGTAAATTAGCGCTGATACAACGCCAAGTTGTTCCACTGTTTTGGGTAAGGTGAATAAGTCCATCATCTGAGCCCACTACTAGCGTTCCAAAAGCATCTCTAGACTCATCAATAGCCGTTAGGGTGCCAAAAGGCACATTTCCTTTTTTAGCACCTTTTGTAAGGTCCTCAGAAATAGCCTCCCAATCGTCGCCTTGGTTCAACGAACGGTGGAGTTTGTTGCTGCCTAGGTAAATAATATCGTTGTTGTGAGCAGATAATAATATAGGCGTTTGCCAATTGAATCGAAAAGGCGCCTCGCCTAGCTTGTGTTTGGGTTGTATGTATTTGCGGTTATCGGTATCATGATCTATGCGGAAATAATTCCCGAACTGATAGCCTGTGTAGACAATATTAGGATTGCGGTTATCGACTTGAATTTGCATGCCATCGCCTCCCATTATCCCCGTCCAAGGGTTATGTCCGCTTTGGTGCCAACGCACACTTTCTGTTGCGGTATGAACGGCCTCCCAAACGCCGTTGTCTTGCAAGCCGCCATAGACGTGATAAGGCTTTTGAGTGTCGGCATAGACCGTATAAAATTGACCCACCGTGGGTTGATTTGCTTTGATCCAATTTTGACCGCCATCATAACTAATGTTGACCCCGCCGTCGTTCCCATTCACAAGGTGTTGTGGGTTTTTGGGGTTGATCCACAAGGCGTGGTGGTCGGCATGTACATTGGCCGCATCTAGTGTTTTAAACGATTTGCCTCCATCTGTAGATGTCAATATCGGTACTCCGTAGATGTAAATGTGATTTTTATCGGAGGGAGATACGTGTACCATGCCAAAATAATAGCCGTAGCTGTAATAGATGTCATCCAAAAATCCGGAGTGTGTTTTGCTCCAGGTCTGCCCGCCGTCGTCGCTACGAAATACTTCTGGCCCCACAACAGGGGTGTCAAATAAATCATCGTTGGCATTGTACAAAAAGAGTGCTAAATCAGACGGTTTTAGCTTACCGTTGCGCACCTCTGAACGAACACGATCGTCTGTGTATGCTTTTGGAAAACCATTGTCTTTTAAAAAAGAACCGAGTAGTTTTTTGTCTATGGCCATAAAAGCCTCGAGTGATATCCCCTCAAAATCTTGCTTTTTGAGTTTGGCTTGGGGGGTATCAAAACGCGGTCTTCGCGCTTGGTTGTCTACAACAGCATATAGCGTATTGGTATCAAATGCCGCTAGACCTATGCGGCCTACGCCTTCGCCTTGTAAAAAGCCACTTTCTGGCGTGCTTATTAGGGCCCAACTGTTGCCTGCGTCGGTACTTTTATAAATGCCCGAATTGGCACCACTCCCAATGAAATCCCATGCTTTGCGATCTTTTTCCCAAGCTGCGGCGTATTGTATGTCGTAATTTCCTGGCACAACGCTGAGTTCAATAATGCCTGTCGGATTAGGTAAAACAAGCGTTTGTTCCCACGTTTGTCCGCCGTTTGTGGTTTTATAAATGCCTCTTGTATTGCTCTTGGAATAGAGCGGACCTGCCACGCCCACAACCACCTCGTCGGGGTTAGTGGGGTTGATTTCGATTTTACCAATATGATGTGCAGCTGCCAATCCCAGTGGCGTCCAACTGCTGCCCTTGTCTGTGGATTTAAGAATACCCATTCCAGCATAAGAAGACCTTGATGCATTGTTTTCGCCCGTCCCCACATAAATGGTATGCGTGGGCCAGTGCACCGCTATGTCCCCTATGTTTTGGGTGGGGCTGTTGTCCATAACCGGCGTAAAGCTGGTACCGTTATTATTTGTGTACCACAAGCCCCCAGAAGCATATGCTACATAAAATTCGTGTGTGGCGTTGGGGTTTACGTCCAAATCGGTTACCCGACCACTCATAACACTAGGCCCAATGTTTTTTAACGGCAATTCCGCCACCCATGATGTGGCTACAAGTGCCTCCAGCTGATTGGATGTTTGCTGAATCTGTACGGGAGAAGTCGCTGAAGGTTGGGCGAATGCCAGCGAAAAAACAAGGCAAAATAGTAGATGTTTCATGGGTAGTAATTTTATGTGAATATAATTTTTTTACTTTACGATATGAAATATACACGCCTCCCTTCTGCTGTTTTTACCAAACACCGCCAACGTTTTATGGCAAAACTCAAGCCCAATAGCATTGCCGTATTTAATGCTAATGACATTTATCCCATCAGTGCCGACAGTACTTTGCCTTTTGAGCAACACCGTGATTTATTTTACCTCACGGGGGTCGATCAAGAAGAAACCATCCTCGTCCTATGCCCCGATGCAAAAGACCCAAAGCAACAGGAAACGGTTTTTGTACGGGAAACCAATGCACATATTGCCGTTTGGGAAGGACACAAACTCACGAAAGGTGAGACTGCGGCCGTAACTGGCATTGACAATGTACAGTGGACTTCAGACTTTAAAGCATCCTTTTTGGCATTGGCCAAGCAGGCCGAAAATATTTACATCAACACCAACGAGCACTACCGTGCTAAAGTAGAAACCCAAACGCGGGAAGATCGTTTTATAGCATGGTGCAAGGAACAATTTCCAAAAAAGAATTACGAAAAAAGTAACTTTATTTTACAAGAATTACGAGGGGTAAAAGACCCAGAAGAAATTGCACACATACAACAGGCTTGCGACATTACCGAAAAAGGGTTTAAACGCGTTTTGGGTTTTGTAAAGCCCGGCGTTTGGGAGTTTGAAATTGAGGCAGTATTTGCCCACGAATTTTTGCGCAACCGATCCAAGGGCTTTGCCTATACCCCCATCATTGCTTCTGGTGCTAACAGCAATGTACTGCACTATATTGAAAACAGCCAGCAGTGTCAAGCAGGCGAATTGATATTGATGGACGTTGGTGCCGAATACGGAAACTATTCGTCCGATATGACACGTACCATTCCTGTTTCTGGACGGTTTAGCCCCCGACAACGAGCGGTGTATGAAGCCGTGCTCAAGGTAAAAGATGAAGCCACCCAGTTGCTGATGCCTGGTGTGCTTTGGAAGGCTTATCATATTGAAGTAGGCAAACTGATGAGCAGCGCACTTATAGATTTAAAACTCCTCACCAAAAACGAAGTTTCCGAAAACGCCGAGGCCTATAAAAAGTACTTTATGCACGGCACCTCTCACCATTTGGGCTTGGATACGCATGATTACGGATTATTGGACGAACCCATGCAGCCCAATATGGTCTTTACGGTTGAGCCGGGGATTTATATCCCCAAAGAAGGGTTTGGTATCCGCTTGGAAGATGATGTGGTGGTGCAAGCAAGCGGTGCGCCTGTGAATTTAATGGCCAATATTCCGATAGACCCAGATGAAATTGAGGGGTTGATGAATCCTTAAAACGCCTTCCAGCCTTGGGCTTTAAGCGGAATCACCTCATCGCCACGGGTAACCAAATTTGCGCCATCAGACTTGTCGGTCATGTGTCCAATAACCGTTAGATTGGGGTTGGCTTTTATCTTTTCAAAATCTTCTTGTTTGATGGTAAACAAGAGTTCGTAGTCCTCGCCGCCACTAAGGGCTAACGTGGTGCTGTCCACATTAAATTCTTCACACACAGCAATAAACTGCGGGTCAAGGGGAATTTTTTCTTCGTACAGACGGCAGCCTACCTCGCTTTGCTTACACAAATGCAAGATTTCCGAAGACAGTCCATCGCTGATGTCTATCATGGAGGTGGGCGTGACTTCAAGTGCTTCCAAAAGCGTTACGATATCTTTTCGTGCCTCGGGTTTTAGCTGACGTTCCACCAAATAGGTATAGGGATCAAGGTCAGGTTTGTGGTTGGGGTTGGCCTTAAATACTTCGTTTTCACGTGCCAACACTTGCAAGCCCATGTAGGCAGCTCCCAAATCACCAGAAACCACCAAAAGATCTTTTTCGTTGGCACCACTTCGCTTGATGACACCCGTTTTGGGGGCAATACCCACCGCAGTAACCGAAAGTTGTATGCCTTGCTTGGAGGACGCGGTGTCGCCACCAACTAAATCAACGCCGTAGGTCTTACATGCCAAATGAATTCCGGCATACAGCTCTTCCATAGCCTCCAGTGTGAAGCGATTGGAAACCGCAATTGATACCAAGACTTGTGTGGCTTGGGCACCCATGGCGTAAATGTCAGAGAGATTTACTACTACCGCTTTGTAACCCAAGTGTTTTAGGGGCATGTAACCCAAATCAAAATGTACACCTTCGATAAGCATGTCGGTACTGATCACCGTTTCTCCGTCGTGTTTGAGTACGGCAGCGTCGTCACCAATGCCGTGAAGGGTTGAGGGCAGGGCTGTGGTAGCCGATTTCGTAAGCTGTTCGATCAAGGCAAATTCCCCTAAATCTTCAAGGGAGGTTTTGGATGGTTTTTTTTCTTCAAGCATGGCGCAAAATTAGGTTATTTTAGGTTGACAATTTGAGCGTTAATTGAAAAGGCAAATAACACAATATATAAACCTGATGCGGACAACTAAACTATCAACCCAAAATACGTATATTTGTACTTTGGAATTAATCCAAATAAGGCTATGATAAAAGTTTCGTCACAGGCAAAAGAAAAAGTAGTGCAGATGATGCAGAGCGACGGCGTGGATATTGCCTCGCACTTTGTACGCGTAGGCGTAAAAAGTGGTGGCTGTTCGGGCTTGTCCTATGAGCTTAAGTTTGACGCCAACCTTGGTGCAGACGACAAAGTTTTTGAAGACAACGATGTGCGCATTGTGGTAGATAAAAAAAGCTTTTTGTATCTTGTAGGAACAACATTAGAATACTCAGGTGGATTAAATGGCAAGGGATTTGTATTCAACAATCCAAACGCCAACCGCACCTGTGGTTGTGGGGAGAGTTTTTCGCTTTAAACAAATGCTATGGCATACACCGAAGAAGAATTAAAAAAAGAGCTCGAAACAAAAGAGTACGAATACGGATTTTATACCGATATAGAATCGGATACTTTCCCTATTGGGCTTAATGAAGATATTGTCAGTGCGATTTCGGCTCGAAAAGGCGAACCCGCTTGGATGACCAAATGGCGCCTAGAAGCTTTTGAAAAATTCCAACAGATGGAAGCGCCCGATTGGGCAAATGTAAATTACAAAAAGCCCGACTTGCAGAGTATTGCTTATTATTCTGCACCCAAGGCGCAGGTCAAATACGACAGCCTTGACGAAGTAGACCCCGAGCTGCTTAAAACCTTTGAAAAACTGGGTATTTCACTGGAGGAACAAAAAAAATTGGCTGGTGTTGCCGTTGATATCGTAATGGATTCTGTTTCGGTTGCCACGACCTTTAAAGATACCTTGGCAGAGAAAGGCATTATTTTCTGCTCCATTTCAGAAGCCATCAAAGAGCACCCCGAATTGGTTAAGAAATATATTGGTTCTGTTATTCCACGAACCGACAACTACTACGCGGCGCTTAATTCAGCGGTGTTTTCTGATGGGTCGTTTTGCTATATTCCTAAGGGCGTTCGCTGCCCCATGGAGCTGTCTACCTACTTCCGCATCAATCAAGCGGGAACAGGTCAGTTTGAGCGTACGCTTGTGATTGCTGATGAAGGTAGTTATGTGAGTTATTTAGAAGGCTGTACGGCACCTGCACGTGATGAAAACCAATTGCACGCAGCTGTGGTGGAACTCGTTGCCCTTGACGATGCCGAAATAAAATATTCTACCGTCCAAAACTGGTTCCCGGGAGACAAAGACGGCGTTGGCGGCGTTTTTAATTTTGTGACCAAACGAGGCATCTGTCACGAGCGTTCCAAAATATCGTGGACGCAAGTAGAAACAGGCTCTGCCGTAACTTGGAAATATCCTTCTTGTATTTTAAAAGGAAACGATAGCATTGGCGAGTTTTATTCGATTGCCGTTACCAACAATCACCAACAAGCCGATACAGGAACCAAAATGATTCACTTGGGCAAACGCACCAAGAGTACCATTATTTCAAAAGGTATTTCGGCAGGGCAATCGCACAACAGTTACCGCGGATTGGTAAAAGTTGGCGCCAATGCCAAAAACGCACGGAACTTTTCGCAATGCGATTCGCTGCTGATGGGCAATGCCTGTGGCGCACACACGTTCCCATACATTGAGGCAAAGAGCAAAAGCGCCAAAATAGAACACGAAGCCACGACCAGTAAAATTGGCGAAGACCAAATATTCTATTGTAACCAGCGTGGTATAGATACCGAAAAAGCCATTGCGCTTATCGTAAATGGTTTTAGTAAAGAAGTTTTAAATAAACTGCCCATGGAGTTTGCTGTGGAAGCCCAAAAGCTACTTGAGATTTCCTTGGAAGGCTCTGTTGGATAAATCCCCTATTTCATGAAAAAATCCATTTTTATTTTAATCTTAACGTTTGTAGTCTCTTGCACACAAACACCAAAAAAATCAGCTGAAAACCCACAGTTTTTTGGCGAATTTCTATATCTGGCCGATGCTGCTGTGCTCAATACTGGCACTGAAATATACGGCGTTATTATTGATGAAAAAATGCACGAACTACACGACTTGTGCACACCCATTAAGCGCGACGAATATGACATGATTCCTGTGTATATCAAAGGAGTCGTGGAAGACAATACTGCTGATGAAGGCTGGGATAAACTCATCCGAATAACCGATATCGATTCTTTGGTGAATCCAACGGACAAAACAAGTATCAAACCCAACAATTAATATATGCTAAGCATAGACAATTTACATGCCGGCTGTGAAGGCAAAACCATTTTACAAGGGATAAATCTAGACGTAAAGCCTGGAGAAGTACATGCCATCATGGGGCCAAACGGCTCTGGAAAGAGCACGCTTTCGACCGTTGTTGCTGGTCATGAAGATTATGAAATTTCTCGAGGAACAATTTTGTTTGATGGAGAGGATATTGCTGATTTAAGTGCTGACGAACGTGCGCACAAAGGCATCTTTTTGTCTTTTCAATATCCCGTTGAAATTCCTGGCGTAACGGTAACTAATTTTATAAAAACAGCCATCAACCAAAACCGAAAAGCAAAAGGCTTGGAAGACATGCCTGCCAACGAAATGCTGAAAAAAATTCGTGAAAAGGCAGCCCTTTTGGAAATTGATTCCCGGTTTTTGTCGCGCTCACTAAACGAAGGTTTTTCTGGTGGCGAAAAGAAGCGAAATGAAATTTTTCAAATGGCCATGCTTGAACCCAAGCTTGCCATATTGGACGAAACCGATTCGGGCTTGGACATTGATGCCTTGCGTATTGTAGCCAATGGCGTAAACAAGCTTAGGGGCAAGGATAGAGCAATTGTTGTTATCACGCACTACCAACGTTTACTTGAGCACATTGTTCCTGATTTTGTTCACGTCCTACACGATGGTAAAATTGTGAAGTCTGGGACCAAAGAGCTCGCCCTAGAGTTAGAAGAAAAAGGATACGACTGGATAAAACAAGGCGCCTAATGGATCTAAAAGAAACCTTATTGTCTTCATACTTGGCGTTTGACGCTCAAGATGGCCCGCAACATAAGCTGCAAGATCAGCGTGCGGCTGCCATTGAAGTTTTTGAACAGCAAGGCTTTCCTACCAAAAAAGAAGAAGACTGGAAATACACGCCTTTGCGTAACCTCATCAAAACGAACTATACGGTTTTCCCTAAAGAGGAAGTAAGTCTAAAATTAGACGAGGTAAAAGAATACATCTTACAAGATGTTGATACGTATAAAATTGTTTTTGTAGACGGTATTTATAACGCTTATCTATCGGAAACCACACATGTAGGCGTTGATGTTTGCTTGCTTTCGGCGGCACTCACCAAGCCAAAGTATGCAGCTACAATTAAGAAATACTTCAACCAAATTGCAGCAAAAGACGCTTCGTTAACAGCGCTCAATACGGCCTTTACAAAAGAGGGGGCATACATTCATGTTCCAGAAGGGAAGCTGGTGGAGAAACCCGTGCAAATCATCCATTTTACCACGGATAAAAATCCAAGTCTATTGCTGCAACCGCGCAACCTCATCGTGGTTGAGAAAAATGCGGAAATACAAATTGTGGAGCGCCATCAAAGCTTAACAACAAACGAATCGTTTACCAATGTGGTAACCGAAATTTTTACCGAGCAAAATGCGCAATTGGATTACTACAAAATCCAAAACGACCAAACAACGGCTTCGCTTATTGACAGCACCTATATTTCACAACGAAAGCACAGTCATGCCAAAGTGCACACCTTTTCGTTTGGCGGAAAACTAACCCGAAACAACCTAAATTTCTATCATAAGGATCCAGAAATCAACTCCACGATGAAAGGCATTACACTTATTGAGGGCAGCCAGTTTGTGGATCACCACACCTTGGTGCACCACGCCCAACCAAATAGCGAAAGCCACCAAGACTATAAAGGGATTTTTGCTGAAAAATCAACGGGTGTATTTAACGGAAAAATAATTGTAGAAAAAGAGGCGCAAAAAACAAATGCCTTTCAGCAGAACAATAATATTTTAATGGATGACAAGGCAAGCATCAACACCAAACCTCAGTTGGAGATTTTCGCCGACGACGTGAAGTGTAGTCATGGCTGTACCATAGGTCAGTTAGACGAAGATGCGTTGTTTTACATGCAAACACGTGGCATCCCCACAAAAGAAGCAAGAGGCTTATTGACTTATGCCTTTGCCAACAATGTGCTTCAAAGTGTTAAAATCGACTCGGTTAAAAAGCGCATCAATAAATTGATTGCCGAAAAACTGGGTGTAAATATTGGTTTTGATGTATAGCACTACGCTTGATATTACGCAAATACGCGCTGATTTTCCCATATTACAACGCCAAGTAAACGGACAGCCGTTGGTGTATTTAGACAATGCAGCGACTTCGCAGACACCACTTGCTGTGATTGATGCCATCAGCGATTATTATAAGCATACCAATGCCAACATTCACAGGGGCGTACACGCACTTAGCCAAGAAGCAACGGATCAGTTTGAAGCAGCGCGACAAAAAATACAAACGCATTTTAATGCCGCACAGGCGCACGAAATTATCTTTACATCAGGAACAACACATTCCATTAACCTCGTTGCCAATGGTTTTGCGTCATTCTTGGAAAAAGGAGATGAACTCATCGTTTCAGCATTGGAGCATCACGCTAATATTGTGCCTTGGCAAATGCTCTGTGAGCGCACAGGGGCACAGCTAAAGGTAATTCCCATTACCGAAGACGGCACCTTGGACATGAGTGTCTATGCCGATTTGCTTGGGGATCGAACCAAAGTGGTTTTTGTCAATCATGTGTCCAATGCACTCGGCATCATCAACCCCATTGAAGAAATTATTGAAAAGGCCCATGCCGTTGGCGCTGCCGTGCTTATCGATGGTGCGCAAGCCACTCCCCATATAATTCCCGATGTACAGGCATTAGATGTTGAATTTTATACCACTTCGGCACATAAAATATGCGGTCCTACAGGAATGGGTGCCTTATATGGTAAAGAAGCGTGGTTACGCAAACTTCCCCCTTATCAAGGCGGTGGAGAAATGATTGATCAAGTAACTTTTGAAAAAACCACCTATGCCGATTTACCTCATAAGTTTGAGGCAGGAACGCCCAATATTGCTGGCGGTGTGGGCTTTGGTGCTGCAGTGGATTATATGAATAACATTGGTTTTGATGCCATTGCTACCCATGAAAACGATTTAATGCGCCATGCTACCGAAAAGCTTAGAAAAATTGAGGGCTTACACATATATGGTGATGTCGACAACAAAGTGGCCGTAATTTCTTTCAATGTCGAAGGGCTACATCCTTATGACATTGGTACGCTCTTAGATAAAATGGGCATTGCGGTTCGAACGGGACATCACTGTTGCCAACCCATTATGGATCATTTCCAAATTCCAGGTACCGTTAGAGCGTCCTTTGCTTTTTACAATACCCACGAAGAAGTAGCACGATTTATAGCTGGTGTAGAAAAAGCCGTGGGCATGTTGCGTTAATTCTTATCTTTATCCTATGAGTATAGCTACCGAACAAGCCGAAATTGTATCTGAATTTTCCATGTTTGACGACTGGATGCAACGCTATGAGTATATGATTGAACTCGGCAAATCACTTCCGCTTATTGACCAAGCCTACAAAACGGATGACAACATCATCAAAGGTTGTCAAAGTAAGGTTTGGGTTCACGCCGAACTAGACGACGATAAAATTGTTTTTACGGCAGACAGCGATGCCATCATTACCAAAGGCATCATTGCCATTTTGATTCGTGCGTTTTCCAATCAACCGCCCAAAGAAATTTTGGCTGCCGAAACCCATTTTATTGACGAGATTGGACTCAAAGAACACCTATCGCCTACCCGTGCCAACGGATTGGTGTCCATGATAAAACAACTTAAAATGTACGCCTTGGCGTATCAAACACAACTCTCTTAACTATGGATACTGAAGCACTTGGCGAAAAAATTGTTCGTGTACTCAAGACGATTTTCGATCCCGAAATTCCAGTTGATATCTACGAGCTAGGACTCATTTATGACGTTTTTGTCAATCAAGATAATGATGTCAAAATTTTGATGACCCTCACCACACCAAACTGCCCTGTGGCTGAAAGTTTGCCACAAGAAGTAAAGGAAAAAGTCCGTGAACTAGACGAAGTCAATGAGGTTGAACTAGAGCTCACTTTTGACCCGCCATGGACACGAGATTTAATCAGTGAAGAAGCTAAACTAGAACTTGGGTTTTTATAATGAGTGACCAAATTATCAATCGTGTGGCAAACAGTGCGCTTCAAGTTATTGACTTGGAAGAACTCTACCAAGAGGGAAGGCGCACCCTGCTTTCCATTACTGCTTTTTTAGATGACGGGATTGTTTTGCGCGAGCAGACCTTCCGCCAAAGACTTCAATCTCATGATTGGAACATCTATCGAGATCAATTTGTAGCCCTGCATTGCCCAGATGATGTTCTGGTACCGCAATGGGCAACATTGCTTGTGGTTACCCATTTACAGCCCATGGCTAGGTATGTTGTAGTGGGAACAGCAGCTGATTTGGAACAGCAGCTTTTTACCGAGCAACTGGCGCTTATGGATTTTACACCCTACCAAGATGGCCTCGTGATGATTAAAGGCTGCTCAAACAAGCCCGTGCCAGAACAAGCGCTGGGATTGTTGGCTGCTAAATTAACCCCAATTGTTAAAAAATTATCTTTCGGAGAAGCCTGCTCTTCTGTACCTTTGTATAAGAAACCCTAAACCTTTATACTTAATGAGATATCCCCTTATAGCCTTAATTGCCTCCCAACTGTTAATTGCTCAAAATGATTCCATAGCTCCTTCAGATGAAGGCTGGAAAAGAGGCGGTAACGCAACTTTTTTGTTCAACCAGTCTGCCTTTAGCGAATGGGCATCTGGGGGTCAAAACAGCATTTCGCTTAGCTTCCATACGGACTACGATATTAGCTTCAAAAAAAATGGCTGGAATTGGGATACCAAGTTTTTAGGAGACTTTGGTTTGACTAAAATCAGTGGCGCCAAATTTTTACGCAAAACCAATGACCGAATTGACTTACAATCTTTACTAGGGAAAAGCTTCTCTAAAGAATGGAGTTACTCAACGGTTTTTGGCGTAAAAACGCAGTTTGCCCGTGGCTATACTTTTGGAAAAAATAGCGAAGGTGAAGAAACCAGAAGCTTGAGAACGCAGTTTTTCTCTCCTGTATATATTCAATTAGGTATTGGTTTGTACTGGAAAAAGAGCAAAAACCTTTGGGTGAATATGGCGCCCTTTGCCCAACGGATTACGCTCGTGAGCAGAAAGTTTACCGCCGATTTACAAGAAGGACAAGAATACTTTGGTGTACGTAAAGGGGATAACCATCGCTTTGAATTGGGTGCCTCGGTTAATGCTTTTTATGAGTTTTCACCACTAGAAAACATTACCCTTGAACAACGCTTGGGGCTGTATTCAGACTACTTAGATAAGGCTGAAAATGTGGACT
>ERZ802830.3074-NODE-3074-length-14475-cov-7.22795_pt1 | contig 14475 bp, 11 predicted proteins | sample MGYA00345654_ERZ802830 | MGnify/ENA primary metagenome ERZ802830 (study PRJEB30503, sample SAMEA104212375) | marine metagenome | biome: Westerlies Biome; feature: [SRF] surface water layer (ENVO:00010504) within the epipelagic zone...; material: water... | reverse complement strand
ATCATCATTTAAGTAATCTCTTAAAAACCTGACTGATTGCATAAAAGTAATGGCCAGCCCACCAAAATTTAAATATTCTATTTCTTTAAGAGTTAGCGAATCTTTAAATCCATTTATAATAGCAGCTACTATATTCTTATTGCAAATAACTTTGGAAATATCTTTAGATTCTTCACCCATTGGATTACTGTAAGTTCTAATCATGTCCCCAACATCAGAAAGAATACAGCCTGGCATTAGCGTATCTAAGTCTATAAGTGCTATTACTTTATTAGTTGTTTTTTCAAATAAAAAGTTATTGATTTTAGTATCGAAATGAATTATCCGCTTTGGAAGTTTTCTACAAATTTCATCCCATTCAGCTAAAATTTTCAAGTTTCTTTCTATTTCTAAAATTAATGACCAAGCGTTTTGTTTTCTTAATTGATTTGAGTTTTTTAGAGCTTTATTAAAAGCCAATATTTTATGTTTTCCACTATGAAAATTGGGTATGGTGATATTTAATTTTTCAATAGGAATATCTTCTAAACAATTATAAAATTCAGCCATGCATTTGACAGCTTCTTCAGCTTCACTTATGTTGGATACTTTATTTATGGATTTACTTTTTTTTACAAAGGGCAATAGTCTCCATATTTTTTCTTTAAAATTTAAGTATTGATTTTGTAATGGGCTAGGAAACTCGTATGAATAGTTGGTTTTTTTTAGCCATTTTTTTATTAAAATGATATTTTTTAAACCTTGTTGGTAGTTTGGAAAAACTTGGGTATTAATCCTCTGAAGAATGTATTTATTTTCGTGGGTAGATAACTCAAATGTTTGGTTAATTAATCCAGTTTTATTTTGATTAATTGAAATAATTGTATCATCAATCTTAAATTTTTTTAAGATCTTTTGAGCAAATTCTAGCTCCACAACTTCACTGGATACACACCGTTTTCAATATGCTTGTTTAAAGTGTCTACGGCCATTTGCTTATCCTCTTTGTAAGTAACACCAAACCAGTTGTCATTAGTTGGTATAACAGAAAAAGTTATTTCTTTAGATTGTATTTTAGTAGTTACTATATCAGGTATATAATACTCAGCTGTTGGATGATCAGCATTTTCTTTCATGAATTGGTGTAATCCTTTTTCAATTTCTCCAAAAATGGAAGGGTGAAAACCCCAGTAGTTCATAGATACGTATGATTTAGGATCTACTTCTCCACTTGGTTCATCAGAACCAATATTATACTGAACTTTTCCATTCTGTCTTGCTAACTTTATTCTTTCGTTAACTTCTGACAGATTTCGATTTTTATCAACTTTACATACCCCGCGGTTTACTGTTCCGTTTTCAGAAAGGGTGTTTTCTAATATATAACCAATCATGGACATTTTAGTTTCAGAGCAATCATTGATTAAAAAATCAACCATTATTTTATAAGAATTAGCTCCATAATAATCATCTGCGTTAATTACTGCAAAGGGCTCATTGATTACGTCTTTAGCTACCAATACAGCGTGAGATGTTCCCCAGGGTTTTGATCTTTCAATCAAACTTAAGCCATCTACATGAACATTAACTGACTGGTAGACATATTCAATTTCTATGCGATCTTCAAAAGCATCAAAAATTTTTCTAAAAGCATCATCAAATTCTTTACGAATAACAAAAACTATTTTTCCAAATCCTGCTTTTATAGCGTCATAAATCGAGTATTCGATAATAGGTTCCTGATTGGGGCCTATTCCATCAATTTGTTTTAGACCGCCGTACCTGCTTCCCATTCCAGCAGCAAGAATTAATAAAGTTGGTTTCATATAATTTTATAAGTCTCTAAAATTATAATAAATATTCAGTATTGATGAAGTTGGAGTGGTTAGAATTTAAAAGTTCTTGTAAAATACCATTATTGTATTTATTATCCTTTGAAGCAACAAAGGTTCTAATAGAAAATGATCTCAATGCATCAAAAACACTTAAAGTACCTACTGCAGAATTTTTTCGGCCTGTAAATGGGTACACATCAGGGCCTCTTTGGCATGAGCTATTCAAGTTTACTCTACAGACTAGATTAGCCAATGAATCAATAAGAGGACCTAATTGCTTAACATCTTTTCCAAATAAACTTACCTGCTGTCCATAATCAGAGTTAGCCATGGCTGTTAAAGGCTCATCAATGTCATTAAATGAAACAACTGGAATAACTGGGCCAAATTGTTCTTCATGATAAAGATCCATTGATTCATCAACAGGATACATGACCGCAGGAAAGCAATAGTTTGGAGACATTTCTCCACCTTTACTGTTCATTATTTTAGCTCCTTTTGCTTGAGCATCTTCAATCAAGTTTTGTATGTATTGAGGTTTTTGAATTTCGGGAAGTGGCGTTAAGAAAGACCCATCCTCCCATGGTAATCCAAATTTTAAGTTGTCTACTGCTTCAGAAAATTTAGTAATAAAGTTATCTACTATGGATTCGTGAACAAATAATATTTTTAATGCTGTACATCTTTGACCATTGTAAGAAAGCGTTCCTGAAATACATTCTTTAATAGTTAGTTCCATATCAGCATCTGGTAAAATGATTCCTGGGTTTTTTGCCTCTAATCCTAAAATTAGTCTTAATCTATTTTTATTAGGGTGTAAGTCTTGTAGAGCAACTGCAGAAGTACTATGACCTATCAAAGCCAATACATCAACTTTTCCAGTCTTCATAATTGGAGAAGCAATTTTTCTTCCTCTTCCAAAGAGAACATTTACCACACCTTTAGGGAAAGCTTCTTGAAAAGCTTCTAGTAAAGGAGTAATGAGTAAGACTCCTAATTTAGCGGGCTTAAAAATAGCTGTATTTCCCATTATAAGTGCTGGAATAAGCAATGAAAACGTTTCATTTAATGGATAATTGTATGGCCCTAAACAAAGTACAACTCCAAGTGGTCCTCTTCTGATATGAGCTCTTATATTTCCCTCAGTATCAAACTTGGCACTTTTTCTATCGAGTTTCTTGTAAGCTTCAATGGTATCATAAATGTATTCTACAGTTCTGTCAAATTCTTTGGCAGCATCGTTTTTATTTTTGCCAATTTCCCACATTAATAACTCAACTATGGTATTTCTTTTGGTAGACATGATGGCTACAAATTTTTCCATACAAGCTATTCTTTCTTTCACTTTCATGGTTGGCCAAAGTCCTTTCCCTCTTTTAAACGCATCTACAGCAGCGTCCATAGCTTTTAAAGCACTTTCTTCATCCATATCAGGAACTTCTCCAATAACAGTTGGATTATGAGCACCATTTTTTTCGGTTAGAAAAATGTTGGAAGAAACTTCTGCCATAGAACCTTGCCATGAAGATAGCTCACCGTCTATTAAATATTGATTACAACTTATATAAGGAGTCTTGATTTTACTTTGAACAATCATATTAATAAAATTTTGTTTAACAAAGATACTAAAAAACTAAACAAAATAAAATTTCTTTCTTTGTTTACTTTGAAATTTCTGTTCCATCATCTTGCATATAATTCCATTTTATTCTTTTATTTTAGAAAATAATTATTTGTGTATGAAAATTTATTTGACAATTTTTAGTTTTATTTTTTGCGGATCTCAACTGTTTTCTCAATCTTCAGGAGATACAACCATAATAGAAACCTTAGACTTTAATGATATTACCAAACGAAGAGGCTGGTATATTTTTCCAAGTGACACCAATCAATATCATAAAGTTTTAATGTATTATACTTTAAAATGTGATGCGGCCACAACTCAAGACAATTATGCTTGTGGTGAGTGGGATTACACTACTTACACAAGGCTTTTTAATCATAAAAATGTAAATAGCCCTTATTATTATTATAAAAATTCTAATCCTGAAATTATTTCTTACAACAACAATCCGAAATATAATATTTTTCAAGATTTCACTTATAATTCTATAACAGACTCCGTTCTTTCTGAAAATATCTATAACATAGGTTCAGGGTCTTCTCCTAGTTCAGAATTATTCAATACTAGTTTAAAAAGTGGCAAAGCTCAATATTTAATTTCTGCATTAGAACTTCAAAATCAAGGTCTTTTTGCCGGCGATATTTCAAGATTATCTGTAGATATTCAAAATCAAGGTGAAACATTAAATAATGTTACCATAAAGATGAAGTTAAGTTTGTTATCTGAGTTAACGGACTCTACGTATGAAACTGATAATTTTACAAAAGTTTACAATAATTCCAACCCTCAAGTTCTGCAGGGTGTAACTATTTTCAATTTTCTGCAACCTTTTTATTGGGATGGGACCAGTAATATTGTTTTGGATATTAGTTACCATACAAATTCCCCTAATAATCCTTACACAATGTCTTCAGATGATTTGGGAAGCAACATGGGTCTTCTTCAAACTCATAATGGACATTTAGATTTTAAAGATGATGAGATTGTTGATATACCATCATCTGTATTCGATAATATTGACAGTGCCATTACGGTTTCTTTTTGGTGTTTTGGAGATGAAAATTTAATGCCTTTTAACTCTTATATTTTTGAAGGCAGAGATACCAATGGATATAGAGTAATTAATTGCCATTTACCATGGAGTAATAGCAGAGTTTATTGGGACGCAGGAAATAATGGAACAGGATCTTACGACCGAGTACATGAATTAGCCAATATCAATGATTTTTCTGGGAAGTGGAACCATTGGGCTTTTACCAAAGATGTTTCCAGTGGAAAATTAACAGCTTATTTAAATGGGGAATTATTTATGAGTGCAAGTTCTAAAACAAGACTGATGTCTGGAATTACTAAATTTAGAATCGGAGGAAATGCAGCAGCTAATTTTAATGGAGCTTATGACGGCAAAATTGATGAATTTAGAATTTGGAATACCGCTTTAGACACTGCTACTATTAAGTCTTGGATGAATAAATCTGTAACTAATAATCATCCTTATTATAATCATCTTCAAGCTGCTTATAATTTCAATGAAGATAGTGGAATTATTGCTTACGATTACAGCGGAAATGCACGACATGGTACATTATTAGGCTTACCAAAATGGGAAAATTCAGATTTATCTCTTCGACAATTTGATTTAGTGGAGACCACAATTCGGCCCAAGTTTTCTTTATATATAGGAAATTACAATACTCATTTAGATTCTAACCTTATAAATGATACTGTTTATGAAGCTCAAGTATCAATAATTGAAACCCATCCATATATTAATATGAATGTTTCTGGTATTTCTAAAAACTTAGTGGATACCATCTTTGGATATGAATCCGGTTGGGGATTTGCTTATTCTCCTAGCGGAATTAAAGTGGACTCAATTGATTTTGGTGTTGATAACCAAATAAACAATCATTATAGGCAAGATATTCACCAGATTCAAAATTATGTTACTCCTTATGGTATTGGTTTAGATTTGGGTCCTTTTGGTTTTAGATGGGTTTATGATGTGACTGACTATTTACCTTTATTTAAGGACACTTTAGAAATTTCTGCTGGGAATCAACAAGAACTAATTGACTTAAAATTTTTATTTATTCATGGAACTCCACCCAGAGATGTGATAGATTTTAAAACTATTTGGAGAGGAGATTACGGACATGCTAATATTGCCAATGACATTTCTATGCCAGCTGTAGATGTTGCATTAAATTCCAATGCAACCCATCATAAAATAAAAACCAGAACTACTGGACATTGGTTTGGTGGATTTCAAAATTGCGCGGAATTTTGCCCTAAGTTTCACCATGTTAAAGTAAATGGAACCAAACATTTTGAATGGCTTAACTGGAAAGAATGTGCTGATAATCCAGTGATTGATCAAGGAGGAACTTGGATTTATGACAGAGCAGGGTGGTGCCCAGGTACTTTTGGAACTACTTACGACCATGAAATATCCCCTTTTATAAGTCCTGGAGATACTTCGGTAAATATTGATTATGGAATGGAAATCACTTCAGCAGGAATGGAAGGAAATTACAGAACTACTGTGCAGTTAGTATCTTATGGAAATTTTAATTTTCAAAATGATGCAGCAATTACAGATGTACTTGCCCCAAATGAATGGGAATTTCATAACAGAATCAATCCTATTTGTGATCAACCAAGAATTCTTCTTAAAAATACTGGTGAGCAAGATTTGGTTTCTGTAGAGCTAGATTATTGGATTTGTGGTGGTCCTCATGAAACTTTTACATGGAATGGTCAATTAGAGTTTGATCAAGAAATGGAAATAGAATTACCTATTTCTAGTCAATCATTTTGGGATCACTCACAGTTTTGTAAAGATTTTAATGTAGATATAATCCAAGTCAACGGAGTTGCAGACGAGTGCTCAGAAAATAATCATTATCAAACAACTTTTGAAGTTCCGCCTGTTTATCCAGAAAATATAGTACTATGGGTGAGAACCAATGGAGCAGGAAATGAAACTAAATTATATGTAAAAGATGTTGATGGAAATGTAGTTTTTTCAAAAACCAATTACCAAAGCAATACACTTCACAAAGACACTCTCAACTTAACTACTGGTTGTTATGAAATAGAAATGGATGACACTGGTCAAGACGGGTTGGATTTTTTTGCCAACAACGACGGTACTGGCTTTTTTCAAATTAGAAAATTAACTGGAGCCCCTCTCAAAGGTTTTGAATCAAATTTTGGAAAAAATATCATTCATTACTTTACTGTTGGGTACGGCTTATCCATTGAAGAAAATAATGATAAATGTTATTTTAATTGTTTTCCTAATCCAGCTCAAAACCATTTAAATATTGAATCTTTTGGTTTCACTAATCTAATTAATATTAATATTTATGATGCTTCAGGAAGAAAAGTTTATCAAGATAAATGGGTATCAAATTATATGAATAATAATAATACTATAGATATAACTAACTTGGAAAAAGGAATTTATTTGGTTGAAGTATCTGATGAATTTAGTACCAGAATAAAGCGATTTATTCATCAGTAAAAACTCTTTTTTAAAATATTTAGCGTATTGTAAATCAGCTTAATAACTGTCTATTTTCATTTTTAAATATTACTTATTAATAGCTAATAGTTCTTTTACAAATGTTTTTTCTCCATATATTTAAAAAGTATGAAAGCTAAGTTTTTTCAATTTACCATTTTGATTTTCATTTTTAGCTCATGTAGTAATAGTAAGGTTATTACAAATCAATGGATAGATTATTTAAATTCGACTACTAAGGAAAGCCTTTTAGCTTCAAAGACAACCCATTTTCTGACCAAATATGATTTTGAAATTTCAAACCTTTTAAAAGAAACAAACAAAGAAGATAGTGTTGTTATTATTACCAAATCAGGAAAAATATTTAAGGGATTAGTAACTAAATCAGATTTTGACGGCTACTTTTTAAAAATTCAAAATAATAGAGAAATTTATATTAGGAATATTGAAATAAAAACAATCAATTTTATTAAACAATCAAGTACTCTATTTGTTGACACTTTAAACCATAATATTATGCCTTCTACTGCTCCAGTAGGCAATAAAAATATTACAAATGACACTATTTATAGAAGGAATAAAGAAATTTCACAATACTCAAAAAAGCAAGATTTTGAAATAAAAGATGATGTTTGGGATAATACCAATTCAGAGTTTGAGCCATCAACTAGCTTAAAACAAGAAATAGTAAAAGAACAAAGTATTTCAAATAAAGTTCAAGAACCCCTTAGTATAATTAGTTTTATTTCGCTAGTTCTTTCACCATTTACTGCTGGAATAGGTCTGCTATTAGCATTTATTTTAAGTAGAATAAGTTTAACTAAGATTAAAAAAAATCCAGAAAAGTATAAAGGAAAAGCACTGGCAAGATTTACCTTTATCTTAAGTACTATTATAATATCATTATCTTTAATGCTGGTGTTACTTGTTATAGCAATCTTTATATAAATCTAAAACAGTATTATAAATTTTGAGAAATCCAATCACCAACTTCACTAGTTTTGTAGTATGAACTTCCTTTTTCTACTAAATCTTTTGTTAAAATCTTGTTCTCTAAAGCTGCATTAACGGCTTCTCGAATTATTTTCCCTTCTTCTTTTAGTTTAAAAGCATCTTCAAACATCATAGCTGCAGAAAGAATAGTTGCTAATGGATTAGCTATATCTTTTCCTGCTACTTGTGGGTATGACCCATGAATAGGCTCAAAGAGTGCTGATTTTTCACCTGTTGAAGCGGAGGGCATTAACCCCATAGAGCCAGAAATAACAGAAGCTTCGTCAGTAAGGATGTCACCAAATAAATTTTCAGTAATCAAAACATCATAACTATTAGGCCATTGAACCAATCTCATTGCAACTGCATCAACAAATTCATAAGAAACTTCAACTTCAGGAAAATCTTTCTCCATTTCTTGAACAGTTTCTCTCCAAAGTCTAGAGGTTTCAAGTACGTTTGCTTTATCTACACAGCACAATCTTTTTTTTCTGTTCATGGCCATTTCAAATCCTTTTTTAGCCAATCTTTTTACCTCTTTTTTGCTGTAAAAACATATATCAAATGCAGAATTCCCCCCGTCTTTTCTTCCCTTTTCACCAAAATATATTCCTCCAGTTAATTCACGTAAAAAAATCAAGTCAGTACCTTCTATTCTTTCTTTTTTAAGTGGGGAATTATGAATTAAAGAAGGAAAGGTGAAAGTGGGTCTAATGTTGGCAAATAATCCTAGTTTTTGTCTCATTTTTAATAATCCTTGTTCAGGCCGAACTTTTGCAGAAGGATCATTATCGTATTTGGGATCGCCTATGGCTCCAAATAAAATAGCATCTGAGGATAAACATATTTTATGAGTTTCATTAGGGTATGGATCACCTGTTGCATCAATAGCAGCAGCACCAATTAGTCCTTCATTCCATTGAATATTATGATTAAATTTTTGAGCAATCGCGTTAGATACTTTAACTGCTTGTTGGATTACTTCAGGCCCTATTCCGTCACCTGCTAATAAAGCTATTTTTAAGTCCATAATTGATAATTTAAAATGGTCTGTTTTTGGCAAAGCCTTTAATCTCCATCTTCATATTTAAAAGATAGTCTATATCGTCATACCCGTTGATTAGATTATTTTTTTTATAGGCATTAATTTCAAATGAGCTTTCCATATTTTCATCTCCTAATGTTACTTTTTGAGATGATAAATCTACAGTTATTGTTGTTTGAGGATCTTCATATATTTTTTCAAATATACCCTTCAAAAAGCTTTCACTAACTTTTACAGGAAGCACTCCAATATTTAGACAATTGTTCTTAAATATATCCGCAAAAAAACTAGAAATAACGCATCTAAAACCATAGTCGTAAATCGCCCATGCGGCATGTTCACGAGAGGAGCCGGAACCAAAATTTTTTCCACCTACTAATATTTTTCCGTTATATTTTTTATCGTTCAATACAAAATTTTTTATTTCAGTACCATCTTGGTGATACCTCCAATCTCTAAATAAATTATCGCCAAAACCTTTTCTTTCGGTTGCTTTTAAAAATCTCGCAGGAATAATTTGATCAGTATCAACATTTTCTATTGGCAGTGGAACTCCGTTAGATTTTAATACATTAAATGGTTCATATGCCATATACTATTTTATAAATTTTCTAGGATCAGTAATTTTACCAGAGATTGCAGCAGCAGCAACCATTATGGGGCTGGCTAATAAAGTTCTTGCTCCAGGTCCTTGTCTCCCTTCAAAATTTCTGTTTGATGTACTAATAGCATATTTACCTGCTGGAACTTTATCGTCATTCATAGCCAAGCATGCTGAGCAACCAGGTTCTCTAATCTCAAACCCTGCCTTTTCTATAATATCCGTAATTCCGTTTTCTTTTATGGTCTTTGCTACAATATGCGACCCTGGAACTAGCCATGCAGTAACATTTTTAGCTTTTTTGTTTCCTTCAACTATTTTAGCGAAATCCTCAAAGTCTTCTACTCTTCCATTAGTACAACTACCTAAAAAAGCGTAATCTATTCTTTTTCCCAACATTAAATCACCTTCTGAATAATCCATGTAGTTTAAAGATTTTTGAAAGGATTGTTTATTATTTTTTGGAATATATTGTGAAATTCCCATTCCCATTCCAGGGTTAGTTCCATAAGTAATCATGGGCTCAATAGTATTGCCATTAAAAGTAAATTCTTTATCAAAAACAGCATCTTTTTCACTATATAAGGTTTCCCAAAACTTCATTGCTTTATTCCAGCTCTTATTTTTTGGTGAAAATTCTTTGTCTTTCAAAAAGTTAAAAGTTTTTTCATCTGGGGCAATCATGCCACCTCTTGCTCCCATTTCAATACTCATATTACAAACTGTCATTCTTCCCTCCATTGTCATTTCTTTAAATACTTCTCCTGTGTATTCTACAAAATATCCAGTGGCTCCTGAAGTAGTTAACTGAGAAATAATGAATAATGCTACATCTTTTGGACTTACCCCTTTGGAAAGAGTTCCATCAATTGAAATTTTCATTTTTTTAGGCTTCATTTGCATAACACATTGAGTAGATAGAACCATTTCCACTTCCGAAGTTCCAATTCCAAAAGCAATAGCTCCAAAAGCACCATGAGTGGAGGTATGTGAATCTCCACAAACTATGGTTGCTCCAGGTAATGTTATTCCGTTTTCAGGTCCAATAACATGGACAATCCCATTTTTCTCGTGTCCCAGTCCCCAGTATGGAATTTGATGTTCTTTGGTATTTATTTCTAAAGTTTTGAGTTGTTTAGCTGACAATGGATCTTTTATCGGTAAATGCTGATTAATAGTTGGGGTATTATGATCCGCTGTTGCAAATGTTTTTTCAGGAAATAAAACTCCCACATTTCTATTTTTCATTCCTTTAAATGCAACGGGACTGGTAACTTCGTGAACTAAGTGACGATCTATAAATAGGACATCAGGACCCCCCGAAATTCTTTTCACAATGTGGTTATCCCAAACTTTATCAAATAAAGTAAGTTTATCGCTCATTCCTTTTTTCCATTAGTTCATATAGGTCTTCGTCATGTAGTAATTTTCTTTCGTCTGCAAGTTCTAAAAATTCTGTATAGGCCGTTTCCATCTCAAATTTTGTTAATTTAAATCCAAGCAAAGATAACCTATGTTTTAATGCCGCTCTACCACTTCTTGCTGTTAAATCGATAGATGATTGATCAATTCCTAAGTCGGAAGGATTAATAATTTCATAATTTTCCCTGTGTTTTAAAAACCCATCTTGATGAATTCCAGAAGAATGAGAAAATGCATTTCCTCCAACTATCGCCTTGTTTCGTTGTACGGGCATATTCATCATTCTACTTACTTTTTTACTTAATTCTAAAATCTTTATACTATTAATATTTGTACTTAAATTTAGGTAGGGATGTGCTTTTAAAATCATGGTAATTTCTTCCAATGCTGTATTTCCGGCTCTTTCTCCAATGCCGTTCATAGTCACTTCAATTTGTCTGGCTCCATTTTGAATCCCAGACAATGTGTTAGCTGTTGCTAAACCTAAATCATTATGGCAGTGTACAGAAATAATAGCTTTATCAATATTGGGAACATTATTCATTAGGTAATTGATTTTAGAGCCATAATCTTCTGGAAGTGTATATCCAGTGGTATCAGGAATATTAACTACTGTAGCCCCAGCTGTAATTACTTTTTCTACCATTTTAGCTAAAAAGTCCTGGTCTGCTCTTCCAGCATCTTCTGCATAAAATTCTATATCGTCAAAATATTTTCTTGAATATTTAACAGCAGAAACAGCTTGTGCTAATATTTTTTCTCTTGTAGAGTTAAACTTGTATTTTATATGCATATCAGAAGCTCCAATTCCAGTATGTAAACGTTTACGTTTAGCTTCTTTTAAAGCCATGGCTGCTGTATCAATATCCATTACAATAGCTCGACTTAGTCCGCAAATGATGGATTCTTTAACATTTTTTGAAATCTCTGAAACCGAGTTGAAGTCACCAGGGCTCGAAACGGGAAATCCAGCTTCAATAATATCTACTCCAAGGTTTTCTAAGTCTTTGGCAATTTCTACTTTTTCTTTAGAATTTAATTGACATCCTGGTACCTGTTCTCCATCTCTCAGAGTTGTGTCGAAAACATGTATTTTATTATTATCCATATCATTCAAATATAGAACAAACTATGTGTAACATGTACAATAACTTAGCTAGTTATTATCTCATAAATGTTGATAGTAAAAGATTAATCTTGAAAAAATTGCTTGTCCTGAACTCCTTTGTCATCTATAAAGATATCTGCACCTATTTTCGTGCCAGTTCTAACTGTGTGAAATTTCACTCCCCATGACTTTAATTGATTTACAGTAAAGAAAAAATAATTCTTACCACTTACAGATCCTCTTGCAGTATCTATAATTATAGTATGCCCTTCATCGAAAAGCTTATTTACAATATCAATTCTATTTTTCTTAGGTGTAGAATCAGAATAATTATTGCCATCTGTATTACAAAGAGTTCCATCTAAGTCAAAACAATAAACCATGGGCCTTTAATTTATATTTAATCTAAAATTAGGGATTAAAAAAAATTAATCAAGCTAATGTTTCCATATTTAAAAAAAAAGATTGAAAAAATCAAATATTTCAACTATATGAGTGGTTATTAATGAAGTTCAGCCCTTAAAAGAAGACCTCGTTATGTTAGTAGAGATATTTTAATGGAATAATTTTTTAAAAAATTTATTCTTGATTATGGATAATGTTAATTTTGTTCCATGGATATACTAGATTTTGAAAACAGTACTTATAGTGTAAACTTAAGAAAGTTAACTAGAAAGTCACGACTCGGTTTTGGGTACAGAGATATTAAGGACATTACTATTCAAGATATTATGATCATGAACAAACACAAAGAGCTAATTAAAATATATTTTGGCCTTGGAAAAATAAATTTTACAGATGATATCTTAGACGAACTAGGGATTAGTGAAGAAATGAGAATTCCAAAACCAGGTAAAATTGTAGACTATGATGAAAGAGATATTCTTGTTGCCAAAGCTTTGAGAGTAGTTAAGGAACGAAGAAAAGAAGAAACAGCTGCTTTTAGAAAAATGGCTCAAGAAATGAGAGAAAATAATAAAAAAATAGATATTAAAAAAGTGGATTAAAAAACGCTAATCTTTTTAGAATAAAGATTATTACCAGACATAATTTTCACAAAATAAATCCCATTTGAAAGCGCTGATGTGCTGTAAGACAATCCATTAAAATCACCCACCTTAACACCCTTTAAACTTATTAAACTAACAGATTTTATTTCCTCTCTGGAACTGCTCTCCACGTGAATCATTTTTTCATTATAATCATAATAAATATTTAAATTAAAGTGGATGGGACTTAAAATAGAGACATTAGAATTCCATTTATTTTCTGCTTCAGGTCCGCTCCATATAAGAGTTGCTAGATAGGGGTTATCAATAAAAGGGTTTCTATTTCCCTGTGCTGTTGAGATGGCATTATTTCTTAATTCTTCAAAGCTAGAAACAGGGTCATCACTATTCCATTCTAAAAATATATCAGGCATATCTCCGTTAGGACTATATAATTGAGTTCCTTCTCCGACAGAAATAGGTTCACATTGATTAGGGTATCTTAGGTACATAAACATTATAATTCGAGCAACATCTCCCTTCCATTCGTCACCTGGATACCAATCGCCTTGGTTGGTCGCTCCTGAGTTGCCACTTCCAATATTGTATTTTTTATTGCTTCTGGAAGCATTGGTAGAATAATCACAAGCACGTAAATTATGGACATCTGTTCCTGGACCAGGGTTATTGGTGGTTAAATTAGGAGAGGCAAGAGATTTTGGAAACACATGCTCTCTGTTCCATAAGCCAAAGCATGAACTGGAGTGACAAGAAAGAGATTTGGATCTAGTTCTATCATTTTCTACAGTTGCGTCATTATCGTCATAGCCATATACCAACATTACTTTAGAAGTATCTAAGGCAAAAACATCTGATGACTTTACCACATCCCAAGTGTCAATATTATTGGATGAAGTATATTCAATAAGGTTTTGGTGGGTATTTATTATTAAGTTGGATAATTCATTTTTCAATAAATCGCCAGATAAGTTTAGATCAATCGATTGATAATAAGATGGAATTTGCCCCCAAAATGTGTTGCAAGAAATTAAAAGGAATAAAGTTTTTAGAATTTTTTTCAAAGATTTTATTTTAAGCAAAACTAATAAATAGTTTAAGTACATTTATAATAATCTATTTTTAATATCATAAATTTTCATGAGAAAATTGAATTTTTTAATAGTACTATTTTTCTATATTTTTTACGGATATAGCCAAAAGAAGATTAATTCTCCAAACTTCATATTATTTTTGGCCGATGACCAAGGTTGGAATGGAACATCTGTAAAAATGATGAATAGTGAACCTTTGTCAAAAAGTGATTTTCACACTACTCCAAACCTACATGAA
>ERZ802830.3073-NODE-3073-length-14479-cov-10.1451_pt1 | contig 14479 bp, 12 predicted proteins | sample MGYA00345654_ERZ802830 | MGnify/ENA primary metagenome ERZ802830 (study PRJEB30503, sample SAMEA104212375) | marine metagenome | biome: Westerlies Biome; feature: [SRF] surface water layer (ENVO:00010504) within the epipelagic zone...; material: water... | reverse complement strand
TTAAAATTAAGTCTAGATTCCATTCTCTCCAAACTGCTAACATGCTTTTAGTATTGCCGCCCCCGACATAAATAATATCTTGATCTAAGATATGTGACTCTAAATCAATTGTACGTTTAAAAAAATCTATGTGAGATGTAATACAATCAATAGAGTTAAAAGCTTTGTAAAAATTATCAATGTAGCCTTGATCATCACCAGTAGCTGTTGGAATAAAACAAATTTTAGGTTTAGTTTTATTTGATTGTTGAACAATATATTTTTCAATCTTAAGGTCACCAATCTCTCTTCCAAATCCACCTCCACCGATTGCAATGATTTGTCTCATAAACTGTCTACTTTCAAGCTCTGTTCCGAGTGCTGAATCAAGAATTAATGGACGCATTGATGATATGTGTATAAAAGTTAAACATTATACTTCTTATCAAACTCAATAAGCCTATTTTTCCATTTTTTAGTCAGGTAATTAAATTCAGTAGGCCTAACAATAAATTCTTGAAAAATAGCATTTCTGTCAACCATCAAGATTACAACTTGTTCAATATCTGTACCAAACATAACATTATGTGCATTTGCATAAGCGCATCCTTGTAAAAAATAATCTTCAATCCATTCTCTTTTTTTAATTTTTTTTGCAGTCTTAAAATCAATCAAAGAAGGGATATTTTCATATTTACCAATACAGTCTGCTGTGCCGGCATAGAGGTTATCTAATAAAAGACCTACCTCCAAACCCCAAATTTCATTTATACCATTCAAGCCATTAGTGACAAATTTTTGAGCTATTTTTTTTGCTATAAGTTGATCTTCAGAATCGCCAAAATTGTTCCAGCTTTGATTATATAAATATTTTTCAATCGACTCATGAACTGCAGTACCAATATCAGTACTTTGTTTGATTATTCTTTCAGCCTCTTCATCTCCAACTCTATTTCTCCATTGAATTAAACCATCTTTAGATTTTGAAGTACCATTTAATACTGTTGTAACACTTGGAACTGGTTTTTGATTAGAGTCTAAATAATATCTTCCTTCTTCCTTATCAACTCTTTCAAGATTTGGATATTTGAACTTATTTTTAATCATTTTAAAAAATGTTCTTTTAGAATTGATAAATGATTATCAAAATTTTTCCAATAATCTACCCCAGATTTATAAATAGGCTGCCTAACCTGTTCGGAGCTGGCGGTTTTAACGGGTCTTTTAGATTTATAAAAAGACATACAGGATTCTTCAAATTCAAGATTTAGATAGTCAAATATAAGTCTTACCTCATGCTCGGGATTGTTAATAACATTTTCATAATTCACTGTATAAATTGAACCAGGGTATAACTCATTCCAAAAAAGCATTATTTTTTTATAATCCTTATAATATCTTGCTATATCATCGAGATCATAAGTAAAGTGCTGACCCTTGGCAAAAAATTGTTTAAAACAACTAAAACATCCATCAAGGGGATTTCTTCTGGCATCTATAATTTTTGCATTTGGTAAAATCATTTTAATTAAACCAATGTATGGAAAATTATTTGGCATCTTGTCTATGAAAAAATTTGATTCCTTTCTAGACCACATAGTTTCATCAATATATTTCTTACCATAGCCATTTATTTCTTTTTTTGTTAAGTGAAATAGATTATCAGTATAGTTATTTGAATTATTAATTGATCGAATTTTTCTTCCTATAGTCATTATATTGTGATGTTCTTGAGTTCCCTCTATTAAAGAATGAGATGATAGAATTTGTTCAATTAGAGTTGAGCCAGCTCGAGGAAGTCCTAGAATAAAAATAGGATCTTTGGTTTTATTACCAGATTCATAATTTATTTTGTTAGAATTTTTATCAAAAAAATCTATAGTTTTGTTTATTAGAATTGAATTTTCTTCAGCATTATAGTCAAGCGTTTTTCTATGAATCCAATTGCCCTCTTCATAATATTTGAATGATTTATCATAATTTTCTAATGACTCATGCGCTTTTCCTAAAGCGAATAGCATTTGAATCTTTTCTAACTCATGCATATCATCCTTGAGTGCAGATTCCATTGTTTGAATTTGTTCATCTGAGAATTTATAAGTTTTCAAATTGGCTAAACTCCAATATGCCTCACCACATAATGGGAAGTGCTCAATTGCATTTAAATAAGATGTCTCACTTTCTATTCTGCTGCCTATAGTCTTCTGTGCATGACCTAAACTTAAGTGAACTCTAGGATTTTTATTATTATATTTAAGTAGTTCCTTATAAATTCTTATACCTTCATCGAAGTCAGATAGTCTAATATGTATTGTCCCTAATGCTCCCATGGCCTCATAATTATGAGGGTCAAGTTTTAATAAATTTTGAAAGGCTTTTTTTGCATGAATAAATTTATTTTGCAATCTATAGCATTTAGCTAAGTTTTCCCATAATAGTTTAAATTTTGGATTTAATTTAATAGCTTTTACAAACAAAGTTTCTGCAATTGGATAATTATTTTGCTTAAAAGCTAAAAGTCCTAATAATCTTAAGGCATCAACATTATTTTTATCTTTTTTTAAAACATTTTTATAGGACTCTTCGGCTAGTTTATTTCTACCAGCTTTAACATGTCTTATACCTTTATAAAGTTCAGAATAAGTTTTGTCGGATTCAAAGAAATCCTGAATAACTTTTTCAGATTCTTCAAAATTAGATTGTTCTGCGTATATATTTGAAATTTCCCTGACATAGTCAATTGAAGGATAATTTTTATGAAGTGTTTTAATGCAATCTAATGCATTGTTATGATCGCCAATGAATATAAGTATTTTATATTTTTTTTCTAAAAATAATTTATTGTCCTCAAAAAGGTGAATTGCATGATTAATGTATTTAAGGGCATTTATTGGATCATTAACTTTTATGTTTATTGAGATAATTAATTCAAGAGCTTCTTTATTATCAGGATAAACCTTCAATATTTCCTCAAGTTGTTCCAATGAACTATTTACATTATTATCGTTATACAACTTAAGAGCATTTGTAAGAGCAAATTTTGTATTATCTGAAGACATTAAAAAATAATATTAACCCTGAATGGAATCTTTCTGTTATTAGTATAACTATTTTATTGTCAGTATTGTTGTCAATATTTGTTCTTACCAATCCTGAAACAACATCAGAGGCGCTTGCAAACGTTTATACAATTTTATCAATTAAGTTTGAAACAATCTTTATGTACGGTAGTTTCCTGATTCTAGTTTTTTTAATGATTCTAGCTTTCTCGAAATTCGGCTCAAAGACAATAACAATTCAAAATAAATATAACTACGGCATGATATCTTGGTGTTCAATGCTATTTGCTGCCGGAATAGGAGCAACTCTTTTATATTGGTCGACAATTGAATGGATAGACTATTTTAATATTCTTTCAAATGATCCTTTGTACAATGAAGTTAAAGTTATGCAGTACTCACGTGCCTACCCTATATTTCATTGGGGGCCAACTGCATGGGCTATTTATTGCCTACCTGTTATAGCATTTGGGCTAGCTATTACGAAAAAACCTAATGCTCCTCTTACATTTTCAGGAATTTTAAATATTAAAAATATGTTTCTTAAAACTATATTTGATGTGATTTTTATTGGGTCCATCATATGTGCTGCAGGTGTTGGGTTGGGTCTTTCATTCCCATTAATTTCGTCTGTAATATCAAAAATTTTTGAAATTGAAAGAAACTTTGCATTAGATATAGGAACTATAATATTGTGTTCGTTTGTATTTGCATCCAGTGCTTATATAGGAATTCAAAATGGTATAAAACGTTTAAGCAATATAAATATTGCTCTTCTATTAATCTTTTTATTTTTTGTATTTATTATTGGTCCAACTAATTACATTTTAGATAATTCAATAAAAACTATTGTTTTTTATAGCAATGAATATCTAAATTTAAGTTTATCTACTGGAACAAAGATAAGTATTGATTGGACGGTTTTTTATTGGGCCTGGTGGTTTGCTTTATCACCAATGGTTGGAACTTTTTTAGTAAATATTTCAAATGGTAAAACTTTAAGGCAAATAATTTTAGGTACAATTTTTATTGGTAGTGCTGGTTGTGCTTTAAGCATGTTAATTTTATCGAATCTATCTATTTTTCAATTTGAATCTGGGATACTTAATTCACCATCATTGATTTTAGAAAATATTGTAACTAGAGAGGTATTAGTTGTCACAACTATTGGCAATCTACCTTATGGTGATTTTTTATTAATTATATTCGTCCTAATATTAGTTATATTTTTATGTACAACCTATGATTCTGCTTCATATGTTCTAGCCTCAGCCTCTATGAAAAAATCATCTATGAAAAGCTCAAAATCATTAAGATTATTATTTGCATTTATCTTGGTTATTCAACCAACATTATTAATGTATTTAAATGGAGTCGACTCATTTAAATGGATAATGGTAATATGCTCAATTCCGCTTATATTTATATTCGCTTTATTAATTTATTCAATCATTAAAAATGTTCATACAATTAAATAATCATAAAGCTCATGTGTATACCAAGAACCCTATTGATTCATCTAAAAAAAGTATTATATTTTTACCAGGTGCCGGTATGGATCATAGAACACTATCAATGTTTAAATTATCTAAAATTGAAAATACATATAATGTCATAGCAATTGATCTTCCTGGGCACGGCTACACCAGTGGTCCACTTTTTTATGACGTTGAAGAACATAGTCAATTTTGTATAGAGTTATTTAAAAAAATGAAACTATATAATCCAATTATTATTGGGCATAGTTGGGGTGGTTTAATTGCATTGGATTTATCTACTAAATTTCATGCTGAAATGACTGTTTGTATGAATATTGCTTATCCTTTTTTAGTTGGAGAGATGTTACTTGATTTTGCAAAAGGCAATCTTGATCAAGCAGTTGAATTCCTTACTAAATATGGTGTCTATAAGTTTCCTGATGTAGAGATTAAATCTCAAGGCTTTGGTATTAAAGGATCAGGATTCTATGGAAGAACAAAGGGTGAGATTAAATCACCCTATGGCACTAAGGTTGTTGAATCTGATCCTGAAAGAGAAATAAAACTATATCCATTAAAAAGATTATTTAATCAAACTCAAAAGGAAATTAGCTCGATAGATTTAAAATCATGCAACAAATTTAGACTAGATAAAAGTCAGATTTCTAATATATCAAATGTAAAATATATATTCTGTGATAAAGATAAACTTGCTAGATACAATCCAGAAAGTGAAATACTCAATAAATTGGAGTTAGATAAGGATATATTTACGCTAATTGAATCAGGCCACTTCCCTTTTTATGAGGACCCTGATCAACTTGAAGAAGTATTAAATAAAATTTTTAATATATCTATCTAGTATCTATATCTTATTCGCATTCCTACAACTCTTGGTTTGCTACCTGTTCTTCTTACGCCAAAACCTGTGTAACCAGAGCTTCCTTCAGCAGAGAAGTCATCATATCTTGATAAATATGCATCTTCATCAGAAAGATTGGTAATATAAAGCTCCACGGAAGTATTTTCATTATCAATCCCAGCTCTAATATTTGAAATAGCATAGGATGGTAACTCAATTGCTCCATTTTCATATGAAGTATTTCTTTCTCCAGTATAGGAATGATCAAATGTAAGATATGCTGGTTTACCCATTAAATTAAAATCTTTATCTAATGAAATATAATATGAGAGCTCTGGCATGCTTGCTAATTTGTTGCCAGCATTAGCGCCTAATTCACCAGAAACGTAATAGTAATCCTCGCTTAGTGTAGGATCCATTTTATTTAAATAAAAATTTAGGCTTGTTGAATCATTCACCATTAATATTGAATTAAGCTCAACACCAGTTATTTCAGCATTACCAACATTTTCAGTATAAGCAACTGAGGTAATATCTGTATTGTAAGTTGAAGTTTGGTAATCCTTCCAATCCATTGAATAATAAGCGCCATTAAGTATTAATCTGCCATCACTCCAAGTAGATTTAAAACCAAGCTCGATACTATCTAGGTAATCAGGATCATATGTTTCAGGAACACTAAAGCCATTTGCATTAGGTCTAGGTCTGTTCACACCTGAAGGTCTGAAACCCTCTGAGTAATTACCATAAATCATAACATCATCATTAATATTATGTTTAAGAGATAGTTTTTTAATATTATCTCTCTCATTTGATTTAAAATCTCCATCAGTTAAACCAAATTCTAACGCCCCATAATATCCATCTTTTGCTTTCAAGTTCATTGTTTGATCATAATTTCTTAAACCAACTGTTAAAGAGGTTTTGTCATTAATGTCATAATATAGTTCACCAAAAACTGCGTCGATATCTCCTTTTCTATCTAAGTCTGCTTCCCACCAAGTACCGCTTGTACCATTAGGAAATGATGCACCAGGTTGAAGATAATCTACATCAGTGATCTTTTCATTTGATTCTTGAAATGCACCAAGAACCCAATTAAATCCATTATCATAGTTTGATTGAAGCCTTAATTCAGTAGATTTTCTATCAATATCATTAGATTGAGCATATGTCATTCTTGGGTCTCTACAATCATTTACGTCAGCATAGTAATAACCATAATATTCATAAAGATTGCAAACATAGTAAGCATATGCAGCATAATAGTAATACTCAACATAACTTGCATAGTCATATGTATATGCTGTGTCTCTTTCAAAAATAGATGTATTGAGAACAAAATCTATATCGTCATTTATGCTACCGCTTATAGTTGCTGAAATTTGTTCAAACTCGTCATCATATCTTTCTTGAGAAAAGCGAGTATTGGATCTAGGTGGCATAGCTGCTGATTGATCATCAGTCAATACGTCGGTTTCATATGAACCGTTATAGTATGATTCCTGAGTTAAAAATGATAAATCAATATTTACATCGTTAATATCAGCCGAAATTCTCAAACGTGAGCCCTCCTTCCTTGAGTCATTATAATCATCTTTAGCTACGTCATAGGGGGCTGTTGTGTTGTCAATCGTGTAACCTCTTGCATTTTGATATGAATAAGTAGCTTCTTTATTATCAATCCAACCACCATCTTTTACATCATACATGCTAAGTCTTGCAGCTATATTTGAGCCGATGGGAATATTAATAAATGCTTCGAGTGATTTATCTTTATCACCATCATAAATTTTACCTAGTTCGTAGTCAGCTCCAAAGTCAAACCCACTAGGATCAGGTTTCTTAGTTATAATTTTAATGTTTCCAGATGTTGAACTTGCGCCATATAAAGTACCTTGGGGTCCCATAAGAACTTCAACTCTCTCAATATCATAAATATGAAGATCTGGGGTAAGACTGGCAGCAGTTAAAGACTGTTCATCAATATATAATGCGGTTGTAGCTTCAGGTGAAGCATAGCTATTCATGATAGCGCCATCTGAAACTCCCCTTATATAAAAATTAGACTTTCCTGGGCCTACATTATTAAAGGTTACAGCTGGTGAAACGCTTGAAATATCCTCTAAGCTTTTAATATTTTTTTTATCTAGTTCTTGAGATCCAATTGCTTGAACACTCATAGGTACATCTTGGATATTTTCTTCTTTTTTAGTTGCAGTAACTATAACTTCTTCAATTCCTTCTTCAGCTTGAGCTGAATTAACATTAGAAACACCTAATCCAACAGACAATGCTCCCAAGAAAGATAAAGCATAATTATTGTCTCTAAAAATATCTTTAATTAACGCAGTTAAAGGATCACTCTTTTTTTTAAATAAAGGTTTTAATAAAATTTTTGACATAACTTTCCCCGCTTATAAGTTATTTAAATACATTAATGTAAATTATTTACAAAAACAAGCCAAATTTTAATTTATGTATATATTTTTTTTGTTATAAATTAAACAATATATCTAATAATAAGTTATTTCCCCACACATTATTAACCTCAATTTTACAATCAGGAGAAATAATATTGTTTTGAGCTCCAGTATGGCAGTATCCTCTATCAGAGTTATTAATGCCAGGCCAATTATGTCCGGCGTCATTGTTTAGTAGGGAGATAATCTTAATATTTCCATTACAGCCATAGGATACTTTTTTTGTAATATTGTTATAAGTGTCAATTTTATTCAGTTCATTAAATTTACATTTAAATTTGTCCGACCATGAGTTAAAAGTTTTATCCATAGGTTCATAAAAATAACCATCGTATGATTGGATGCTAATCGGAGGAGTCACCATATCAAGTGCTCCGCCATATATAATAAAATTTACAGGTATCTCAGGAATGCAACTTGCTCCTAAAGGTTGCATACCAACCACATTAATAACACCAGAAAATATATTAGGATATTTACAAGCAAGAGCTTGCGCCATCATCCCACCATTACTCATACCAATAACAAACACTTTATCTATTAGATAATTCTCTTTTGAAATATCAATAATTTTTTTTACAAAACCAAGATCATCACTACAGCTTGTCCATGAGCATCTATTGGAATTCTCACAATTGGGATATTTTGGATAAATAACTGCATCTAATGAACAAAATTCTTTATTTGGTTTTTTATTTGGAAATGCATTCCAAGATGAAATAAATGAATAGTCTTTATTTGCATCATTGTAAAAATATTCACCTTGGGGATAAATAGCTATAAATTCATATTTTTCAGCTGATTTATTGAACATGCCTGTGGTCTCTTTTTCAAAGCCTGATGCTGATCCAGAATATCCATGCAATCCAATAACCAAATTTATCGGAGCTTTTGAATTGTGATTAGATGGAATGAATTCTAAATATGATCTCTTAACATCATCGTATATGAAACTTTTCTCTACCATCGATGCTGAAACAAGATTTACAGATAAAATAATAATTATTAAAAGATTTAACATCTTGATATAAATTCTTTAAGTTGTTTGTAGGTATTGTGTTTTGAAATGTCTGTAAAAACTTCATGTCGTGTGTTTTTAACTAAAATGATTTGTACGCTTTTAAAAATTTTATTTAAAAAAAGATAAAGTTTTTTTGCATACTCTCCATTAGCATTCGCTTTGTCCTGTTCTCCTGAAATAATTAAAATAGGTATATCTGAATTACTGGCGATATAAAAATTTTTTTTAAAAATATTTAACATACAAATACAAACATCCTGCCACAAACTATTTGTAACAATAAAACCACATAATGGGTCACTTGTATAATTATCTACGCTTTCTATATCACCTGATATCCAATCATTATCAGTTCTATTGGGAGTAAAAGAGTTGTTAAATTTTCTTATTGTTAATGCATCAATAAGTTTGCTTTGAGCTTTATGTCCATATCTAATAATTTCAATCTTAATTATTAATAATTGCAAATATATTAAAAGGTGAGGAACTTTTGATGAACCTGACAAAATAAGACCATCAATATCAAGTTTTTTATTAAGTAATGAAAGTGCTATCCAAGACCCCATACTATGAGCTAATAAAAAACATGGTATCGTTGGATACATGTTTTTAGCTTCATCTATTAAATCAGATAAGTCATCTCTCACCTTAATCCAACCATTATTCTTTGCAAAAAAACCTGGCGATTCTCCATTCTTAATATTTTTACCATGCCCTCTATGATCTTTAGATATAACGTGGTAACCATCATCATTTAATTTTGAAATTAACCATTGGTATCTGCCAATATGCTCAGCCATACCATGACTTAAAACAAAAACACCTCTAGGATTAGATTGGGGTGATAAGTCATAATAAGGACTATTAGTCATATTTAAGTTCATAATTTATAATAAACCATATCAAGATATTTTAAATTATTATGCATAATATATTTATTGCTGGTACAGGTATATGGCATCCAGAATCTAAAGTTACAAACGAAGAACTTGTTAATTCTTACAATTCATATGTAGAAAACTTTAATACTGTTAATAAGAAATCTATTGATGATGGTTCTGTTATGAGTATGGAATATTCATCAGCAGAATTTATTGAGAAAGCTTCAAATATTAAAAGTAGATATTTTATTGATAAAGAAGGTTCACTAGATATCGATAGAATGAAGCCAAGGGTTAATAATGAACATCCTGATCGATTATCATTTCATGCTAAAGTTGGTGTTGAAGCTGCAAAAAAAGCAATAAAAAATGCTGGTATTACCGCAAATCAAATTGATGCAGTTATAGTTGGCACTTCTCATGCACCAAGAAATTATCCAGCCGTAGCTATTGAAATCCAAAATGAGATGGGAATAAATGGCTATGCATATGACATGCTTGTTGGATGCTCCTCTACAACTTTTGCAATTAATAATGCTTACAGTGATATAGCATCTGGTTTAGCTAACGCTATACTAGTAATTAATCCTGAAATTAATACACCTCATGTAAATTTTACTCACAGAGATAAGCATTTTATTTTTGGCGATGGTTGTGCTGCTACTGTCGTTCAAAAAGATAGTAAATCTGAACATGCATTCAAAATTCTTGATAGAAAACTATTCACTCAATTTTCTAATAATATTAGAAGTAATTATGGATACCTAAATAGAGCGGCAGTAGATGCAACCTCTGAAGATAATTTATTATTTCATCAAAATGGAAGAGGTGTTTTTAAAGATGTATGTCCTTTAGTGGCTTCTTTAATTTCCGATCAGTTAGAGAAGAACAATATTGAACCTAATAACATCTCAAAGTTTTGGCTTCATCAAGCTAATGGGAAAATGATAAGGTTGATAACTTCAAAGATACTCGGAACAGATGATTTTGATGAAAATATAGCGCCAATGCCAATTGCTGAATTTGGTAATCTTGCTTCAGTTGGATCACTTTTTGCTTTTAACTTACATAATAATCTAGATTCTGGACAAAAAGGTGTGATTTGTTCATTTGGAGCGGGCTACTCAGTTTGCTCAATAATTGTTGAAAAATTATAAATTAAAGACATAAAGGATAATAAAAATATTATAATAGGCTATGGGTGAATATGACGCAGTTTGGGTGTTTATAATAAGTGCAATTTTTGTCGGATTTTATATTTTCATTGAAGCTAGGCCCAAAGGCTCAACCTTTTTAAAATCAATATCTGATACTGTTTCAAGATTTTTTAGAAAAAGATAGTCTTGTTACTATCAAGCAAATATTTAATTTTACCTTTAGTTGTAGCAGCGTTAATTTTAGGCGGGCTATCATCTTCAGATGCAGCAAATGATATTTGGTATCTGCAATTAAATAAATCTAACCTAAATCCTCCAGGATATGTCTTTGGAATAGTTTGGCCAATTTTGTATTTACTGATGGCAATTTCTGCATATAGAACTTTTCCTGTATCAACTAATCTTTTTTATTTACAGTTATTTTTTAATGCAATTTGGTCATGGCTATTTTTTGCATTTCAGCTACCAATGTTGGCATTAATATGTATATGGTTATTAATATTTTTAAACTTTAAGGTGAATATTAATATGTATAAATATGACAAGCTTTCTGGGTATTTGTATACACCATATATAGTTTGGCTTTTGTTTGCTTCTTATTTAAATTTATTTATTGTTTTAAATAACTAGATAAAACATCCTACAACTAACCCTGTCATACATGATGCAAGAGTTGCTGCAACCAGTGCTTTAAATGAAACGCTAATAAGATCATCTTTTCTTTCTGGTGCCATAGACCCAATTCCAGATATTAATATTCCGACAGATGAAAGATTAGCAAATCCACACAGACCATAAAAAATTATCAATTTCGATTTATCCGATAAAGCACCCTCTTCAAGCGCAGCTAAAGCAGGATAAGCAATAAATTCATTTAATGTGGTTTTAATTCCTAATAGCTCACCAGCAATTAATGCTTCATTCCATGGAATTCCCATTAACCATGCAATAGGTGCAAATATATAACCAAGTATTTGTTGGATGGATAAATCAACTCCGACAAATGATCCAATAAACCCTAAAAATGAATTAGCGATATAGACCAAAGCAATTACAGCGATTAATATAGTTCCAACACTTATGGCTATATTTGAACCCTGAGCAGTTCCAGTAGTAATAGCATCCATAGTGCCTTTATAAACTTTGGGACTTTTATCAGTATCTGCATCTGTTATTTGATTTGAAGGTATCATAATGTTGGCATACATGATGGCTGCAAAAACAGATAAAATGGAGGCAGTTAGAAAATGTTGAATTAAATTCTCATTTATAAACTGAATCTCTAGGATTGATATTAATGCTACCATCACTGAGCCAGCAACAGTTGCCATACCTGCAGTCATTAAAATTAGTAATTCTTTTCTTGATAACCTATTAATATAAGGTTTAATTAACAAAGGTGCTTCAACTTGGCCGATAAATACGTTAGCTGCCGCTCCAAGACCAACAGGGCCTCCAATATTAAATAATTTTTGACATCCCTTAGAAATAATATTTACTATGTATGGCAGAATACCCCAATGCCACAAAATTGCTGAAATGCAAGACATTACAATTATGTATGGAAGAACGCCAAAGGCAAATGTTTCTAATAACGATCTATATGCAAATTCAGTATCGGTTGGCGGATAACCAAAAACAAAACTTGCACCCTCTTCTGTTGCATTTTGTAGTATGGTCACACCATTACCTAAAATTTCAAAGAAGCTAATGATAAATGGTAGTTTTAATAAAATCGCTGCGAGAATAAATTGCGAAAGAATTCCATATACAACATATTTATAATTTATTTGTTTATAGTTGTCTGAAAAGGGAATAGCAAGAGCTACCATGCCAATAAAACCAATTAAAATTTGTAAGTAAGTTTGAATTTCCATAGCTGTTAGTATAGCTTAATTGCTTTAAGCCTCTCATCTAAAAAGTCGTGTGCAAGTACACCAGCATCTGACGAATCAAAAACAGATTTAAGCATAGTATCAGGTGACGGATGTAAGAAAAAAGGTATGCTATAACGTGATTTTGCTTCTTCATCCTTGTACTTTACAACTCTATGAGGAGTACTTTTTAATTTACCCTCAGTGACAAGCTGCAACATGTCACCAATATTACATACAATATCATTTTTATCAGCAGCTATTTCTATCCATGTATTATCTTTATTTTTTACCTCTAATCCTTTTTCTTCTGCGCCTATCAAAAGGGTTATTAAATTTATATCTGCATGTTCTCTAGCCCTATAAATATTTGAGTTATTAGAAGGTGGATAATGAATCATGCGCAATAATGAATTGCCTTTATCAACCCATGGATTAAAAAAATCTTTATTGAGACCAATAGAGCTACTAATGCATGATAAAACATTTATTGCTAATTGATTTAACTCAACAAATAACATGTCAAAAACAGCATTAAAGTCTTTAACTTCATTGATTACAACATTTTTATAAATTCTAGAATCATAACTATTATTAATAACTGGTCCATGGTGCCAAAATTCTTTTAGATCTGGAATATTTTCACCTAAAGCAGTTTCTTTTCCGTAAGGTGTATAACCCCTAGCACCACCTATACTAGGATTAGCATATTTATTTTTTGTATTGAGATCTAAATTAAAAAATTCCTTAGATTTTATATAACAATCGTTTATTAAGCTTAAGTTAATTTCGTGATCATATAGAGAAAAAAAACCATGGCGCTCAAGTGAGTATGATAGTTTTTTTGAAGCCTCTTTGTTATTTGAGTTTAGTTCATTGAGTGAAATACGAGGTATAACTGACATATTTATAATCTTAACAAAAAAAAGGGCAGATTAACTGCCCTTTTATAAATACTAAATATTAATATGAGTATTTAAAACCAACTTTAATATTCCATATAGATTCTGAACCTATTAATGCATTCACAGATGCAGGATTATAATCAGAATATGAAACATTACCATCATCATCAAATGAAGCAGTAGCTATACCGTTAGCTGAAGAGCTTCTATAGTATTCACCAAACTCACCATTCAAGAAATTACCTAGATTTTTAACAACCATATAAAGGTCTAAGTTATCCATTGGAGTATGGGTAACTTTCATATCAACCCTTGATGATCCATCAGTTGTAAAATGATTTCTTTCATATAATCCAGGTTCCATATTTGCTAATGCAACAGCTGATGTCTCATAAGATGCATTCTCACCTATATATAAAGGAATTGATGGGAAGTCTTCAGTTCTCCAACCAGGTTGGATACCTAATTCTGTCCATCCACCATATGCTGACAACGAATAAGGATTACCACTAGCATATTGGAAGAATAAAGAGACGTTTGTTTTGTCCGATGCAGCCCAATTTACAGTAGAAGTAAATCTATGTTTAATCTCCCAATCTGATCTAGCTGGAGTTGGATCATTTGGGTCAAGAGTAACTAAGTTTTCATTAGCGTTAGTGTAAGCAACGCTTGATGCCATTGGAGCCACATCATTAGCATTTGTGAACGCATATCCAAAGGTTACATCAACATCATTATCAAAAGATCTTGAAGCTATTGCAGAAATTACAGTTGTCATTG
>ERZ802830.3071-NODE-3071-length-14483-cov-11.6683_pt1 | contig 14483 bp, 11 predicted proteins | sample MGYA00345654_ERZ802830 | MGnify/ENA primary metagenome ERZ802830 (study PRJEB30503, sample SAMEA104212375) | marine metagenome | biome: Westerlies Biome; feature: [SRF] surface water layer (ENVO:00010504) within the epipelagic zone...; material: water... | reverse complement strand
CATGATGCGAGTTGGACAATGGGCGAACGCCGTTACTATATATCGAGTTTGGCACCCAGTCGCTGGATGGTCACACCGTTGTCCCAGCCACCTTCGATGAGGCTGGCCGTCGCCTCTTTAATGCCTGTATCAATCCGCCACTGCAGGTAAGTATCGTAGTGCGCAACGCTCTCCCACTCTTCGATCAGTGTGTAGGTATCGGCTGATTCTTCGACATACACATCGAGGCCAATACAGCCGTCGAAGCCCCGAGTAGCACCCAGTGATGCCTTAAATACCTCGGCCATCTCTGCGAGCTTGCCCTCTTGCGCTTTGAAATGCGCAATGATGATTGCTGACATGTGATCTCTCCTCTTTGTCCCAAGCCACTTGTCCCAAGCCCCTGGAGTCTCTAGCGGGGCCTAAAGACTGAACGTTACACCTCAATCATCTTTAATGCAGAAACCCAACGACCACCACCGCTCAGTACACGAGTAGACCAAGCGCCCACGCTGACCGTGCTGCATGTCGAGGATGCGCTGAATCGACTCGGTCGGCGCCATGCCCAATGTCTCGTTTTCCTGCAACTCGTCCAACGGTCGAGGGTAAGTAGCCCAATCTTTCGGTGGACGCCAACCCGGTGGCGGTATTAATACAGATCGAGTTCCGCTAACCGGATAAAGCGCCCGCCAGTCGGTAATGGCGCGTGCCATTTCATCAACAATATGGGGATGCTTTGACGCCAGATTGTTGTATTCGTGGGGGTCCTCTGAGATTCGGAATAAATAGTTGGTCACTGTCGTGGAGAGTTGATCCTGCTCCATCTCCTGTACCAGTTTCCACTCATCGTCAAACGCCGTGAGTTTGAAGCTACCGTAAATCGGAATCTCCGAGGCAAACATAATGAGGTCATCACGCTCGTGCATGACGTCATCCTGAATCGATGGCCACAAACTCTGGCCATCAAATTCGAAGTTATTGAGTGGCTCAATGCCAGCAGCATCGGCCAAGGTTGGAAACACATCCATGACCGTCATGATCTGATCAAAAACCTGAGCGGGAGCTAGCTTTTCAGGCCAGCGCATGAGGGATACCACGCGAATACCCCCTTCAAACGTCTCCCCTTTACCCCCACGAAGCGGTGCATTGTCTGCCCCACCTACCGAGTACGCCGCACCACCGTTATCACTGAAGAAGAGAACAATCGTGTTATCTGTTAGGCCCTCTGAGTCCAGGGTATCTAAAACCTGCCCAATCGCTTGATCCATGGCGTCGACGACCGCGGCGTACATTGGGCGGGCACTCTCGCGCAGCATGAGCTTCGCTATGCGCCGCGTTGAATCTGTTTGATTTGAGCGAGCAGGCGCCAGGTCAGTTTCAATGTCCTTGTACTTCTCTTTTAGCTCCTCAGGCGCATCGAGTGGTGTGTGAGGGGCAATGAAGGGCATGTACACGAAGAAAGGCTTTTCCTTATCGCGCTCTCGAATATACCGACTGACCTCATCAGCAAGCAGGTAGGTTTCATACCCCTCGTCATCAATAGAGACACCGTTTTTCTGAAAATCCTTACCGCCTACGTTGGCAAAGGGCGGGTAAAAACCAACCTCGGTGTGAAGGTGACCATAAAAATGTTCAAAACCGCGCTCGTTTGGGTGGTAGGTCATCTGCGCATGACCCAAATGCCATTTGCCGACCATCGCTGTTTGATAACCGGCTGCCTGGAAGGACTGCGGCATAAAGTGCTCGGCTGGGTTCACGCCAATATTGTCCCAGGGGAGGATGACGCCATAAGCGATGCCCAAGCGAATGGGATCACGGCCTGTCATCAATGCGGCTCGGGTCGGCGAGCAGATGGGCGTTGTGTAAAAGCGATTGAGCCTGACCCCATCCTTCGCCAGCTTATCGAGTGAAGGCGTATCGATATTACCGCCGTGGTAGCCAACATCAGCCCATCCCAGATCATCCGCAACCATAATCACGATATTGGGTTTGTCATTCGCAGTGGCGTGAGCGGCCAGCATCGCAAAGACTAGCAATAGGTAGATAGCGGGTTTAGCGGCGGTTTGCACAAACATAGGTTTCTCTTTTCTTATTGCTTCTTATTCTTACTCGTGACGCTCACCAAACTCGGTTAGTGGTGCGTCCGTTTGATCATCTGTCCTTTTCACTTATTCCACAAGCGTGCTCGTTCTTTGTCCTTCAAGGCATTTCAGTGGAGGTCTTGGGCATAAGACGAACCCGTCCCCAGGGCGTGCCGTAATGAATTCTCCCGTCTTCATCGATGGCTGTCCCGGAGTACATGACGTTATAGCGCTGGCCGCCAATCACGTAATAAAAGTCAGAACTACCCGTCTCCCAATCAAGTGCCTCGAGCGTGAATTCATTATCTCGGGCTCCAATAAAATACACCCGATTCGAACCCATGCCGACTATGGGAACGCTGCTGGGCGAGCTAATTTCTTTGTTAGTCCAGGCATATTTGAGACCACGTTGATCGGTACTCCACACAAACTTTTGAAGACCGTAAGGCTGATGTTCCGGGTTACTACCTAGATAACCGACCAGCAGACCACGCGCGCGCTCGGGTAAATACCAAGGAATGTTACGTGGTGTGTTGTTCACCACCATGGCACCGTGGCCAGACACCACCACCGATTGCTCCGACTGAATCTCGGTCAGCGAGGCGTCGCCTAAAGTAACGGGTAACTGACCCGCGATACGTCGATCCGGCGCCTCAGGAAGCTGCTCCCAATCAGCTGGGATCTCGTCTCGCCAAAAGAGCACCATGTTCATCTGCGGCTCACCGTCGGTGATGACCACAAACGCATCCTCATTACCAAACCCCATTAGCGAGGGTGTGGCACCTGTGCCATGACCCCAACCATTAAGGTACTCCGCCGTCCATGCGCCATCGGTAGTTGAGGTGCTCAAACCGTCTCCGGTCCACACCACTTTGTGCATGTGCTGCTGAGAAGCGATGTAGATTCCACCCTCCTCATCAATGGCAAAACCGTTGCGTATCCACCCGTAGCCGGTAGGTTTCGTGGCTTTCTCTTCTGCACCCTCGCTGTGTTGCAGTCGTATTGTGTGGTATTCCAATAAATCGCGACTCATAGCAACGACGTACCCATGCTCCGTCGCAGCAATTAACCAGCCGTCATACGTCATGCTCAAACCCATAACGGGCCCGGTGATCTCTTCGGGGAACTGGAACTCACCTTGTTTGATGATTTTCGAACGCGAGTCACTGGGCTCCTCATCGGCGTAGGCTGTAATCAGCCCCGTTTTACTCCCAATGTAATACCGATGATCTCGGTCTAGTACGGTGTAGAGATTCGCAAGATCACGTAATTTGCTCGCCTCACGAAAGGCATGAACCAACGCAAAAAAGCCCGAGTTGTTGTCGTCAAACTTCTCGATCGATGCATCAGCGCGTGTCTCGTCGTAGTACTCGGTACCGGGGAAGCGATACTCATCAATCAGCTCATAGCGCTCGTAGTCGACTTTAACGATCCGATCGATGCCATTACCCCAGAAAACTCTACGGCCATCCGGATACACACCCGAAACGACTTGACCAAAGTGCGCGGGCCCTGTGTGCAGATATTGGATTTCCTCAGGGCTTAACTGTCGGCTAGGGCCACTGGGGCCGGGCAGTGCCACCGCATCTTGCTGGGCGGGATCGTTATGTGCCATCGCATTATGGCTATCCGCTAGAAATGGATTAGGTGCGGGAAGATTGCCTGCGATCACTGCGCCTGTGGATAGCAGTAAGAACGTTGATAAAAGGCAGCGACTCAACAGCATCGAGATGACATTCCAAGATCGACCATCTTGATGCTCGCGAAAAATCAAACCTGTGTAAAACAGGGATGGATTATGACTTCGCTCAGGCGCTTCGATGCTTCTTGCTTAGCCCGTTGGGTTTTGCGGGAAGGCCGGCACATCGGGCGATAGCTCAACCCAGTCCTGTTTGGTACTCGACCAGCAATGAAACATGGCGACAAAACCCTCGGTGTCGTCGAGGGTACCTGTCTTTAAGTAGGCCATGTCGGGCTGTGCAGGCACTTGTGAGTACAGTGGTGATCCACAGGTACCGCAGAAATAACGCTTAACGGTATTTCCCGTGTCCGTATCACTGTCCTCGTAGAGCGCCAGATCTCCCGTGAATTCGATATCAGTCTTTTGAAAGGCTGCGAGGGTTGAAAAGGCTGATCCCGCCTGCTTTTGGCAGTTTTTGCAATGACAGACACCTGTCATCATTGGCTCAGCCTTGGTTTCGTAACGTACCTGCCCGCACAGACATCCGCCGGTTGCTGCCATGATGTTCCCTCGCTTATGTTTCTTTCAGTCCTAGCAAGAGATCAAAACAGACCGACAATCTGTCCGTCAACCACATCAATACTCTGACTCGCAGGTACCTTAGGCAGTCCTGGCATGGTCATGACGTCGCCACAAATCACCACGACAAAACCCGCACCGACGGACAAGCGCACTTCACGAATATCCATGGCATGGCCCGACGGCGCACCCTTTAATGCTGGGTCAGTGGAGAATGAGTACTGGGTTTTAGCAATACAAATCGGCAGATGACTGTAGCCCTCATCAGCCAGTTCCTTAAGTCGCGTTCTGACCTTGGCATTGGCGGTCACCTCAGATGCGCCGTAGATCTTGGTTGCCACAGCCTCGACCTTCTCTAACAAGGTAGCTGAGTCTGGATAGACAAATGACTGATGGGGGGTATTGGCAGGTGTCTCATCTGCATCGCATAAAGAGACGACCATCTCAGCAAGTTCTGTCGCACCAGCACCGCCATTTGCCCAATGACTCGACAACGCCACCTGAATGCCGCGGACTCGGCAGTGTTCGACAATGAGATCAATCTCAGCCTGAGTGTCTGCAATGAACTGGTTAATCGAGACCACCGCAGGGACACCGTAGTGATCACGGATATTCGTGATGTGACGATCGAGGTTAGTCAGACCCTTCTCGAGGGCCTCAAGGTTCTCCTCTGACAGGTTCTCTCGAGCAACACCACCGTGGAACTTTAGTGCGCGGATCGTGGCCACGAGCACCGCTGCCGAGGGGCGAATACCAGCCGAGCGGCACTTGATATCAATAAACTTCTCCGCACCCAGGTCGGCGCCAAAGCCCGCTTCGGTAACCACATAGTCAGCCAGTCGAAGACCCGCTGTTGTTGCGATCACGCTGTTACAGCCGTGCGCAATATTGGCGAAGGGGCCGCCGTGGACAAAGGCAGGCGTGCCCTCAAGGGTTTGCACAAGGTTGGGCGCCAACGCGTCCTTCAATACTGCAGTCAAAGCGCCTTCAGCCTTGAGATCAGCCGCCGTGACCGGCTGACGGTCCCGAGTGTAAGCAACAACAATGCGACCCAAGCGTGCTTTTAGGTCATCAAGATCGGTTGCCAGACAGAAAATCGCCATGATTTCGGAAGCGACGACGATGTCAAAACCGTCCTGTCGCGGATAGCCATTGCCGGGGCCACCCAGTGCAACGGTGATATCTCGCAGTGCGCGATCATTCATATCCAGAACACGCTTCCAAGTGATGCGCCGTGCGTCGATGTCGAGCGCATTACCGTGATGAACGTGGTTATCAAGCAGGGCTGCCAGCAGATTGTTGGCAACGCCGATGGCATGCAAATCACCATTAAAGTGAAGGTTAATGTCCTCCATGGGAATGACCTGCGCGTAACCGCCACCCGCAGCACCCCCTTTCATACCAAAGACGGGTCCTAACGAGGGCTCACGGAGACAAATAACCGCGTCCTTGCCAATTTTCTGCAATGCATCACCCAGACCCACTGTAGTCGTGGTTTTACCTTCACCGGCCGGTGTCGGGCTGATGGCCGTCACCAAGATCATGCGCGCACTATCGCGAACCGGTTGCTCCAGCAACCAGTCCAAATTCACCTTGCCTTTAATGCGGCCAAAGGGCTCGAGCGCTTCCTCTGGAATACTGAGTTGATCCGCAATCTGAGAGATTGGGCGCGGCGTCGCAGCCTGTGCGATTTCGATATCTGATGCCATGGTGTGATTCCCCTGTCGAGGCCCTGTTGGTCATTATTTGGGCGGCCTCTATTTCGCCGCCAAACTAAAGAGAAAAACGAGCCTGAGCAAGAGTGTTACATCAAAAATTTAAGTGAAAAGTTGGCCTCAAAGTGCGAGTAATCTCTGCCGTGTTTCAGCTTCATGTAAAACACCTCTCAGTTGCCTGCGATTGTGCTACCGTCAGGTGTGTCCGCTTACAAAAAATTCAAAGCAAATGACGGAACGAGCAGCAACACAATGGCAGAACTGGTCGAGGTCACTACCCGCCTCACCGGCTCCTGTGCTGACGCCAACATCTGTTCAGGAGCTATCGGCCTTGATGCTATCCCACAGCCGTGGCGTCAGACCCGTGGGGTCCGGTCACAGCTGGATGCCGCTGGTGCCGACGAAGCACGCCATCGTTAAGCTCGACCACTTTTCGAGTGTGGGTGAGATCGATCCTCTGACACATCAGGCGTGGTTGGGCGCCGGCGCCAAACTGCATGATCTTTCACCCCAACTCTCAGAGCGCGGCTACGCCTTCAGGAATCTGGGCGATATCGACGTTCAAACTCTAGCTGGCGCCACAAGCACAGGTACGCACGGCACAGGCAAAGAGTTACAAGGGCTCGCGGCTGAGATCCAGGCACTGAAACTCGTGACAGGTTCGGGTGAACTGTTAGAAATAAGCGCGCATGAGAACTCCGAGTGGTTAGATGGCGCCCGCGTTGCACTCGGCGCGCTGGGTGTTATCACCGAGATTAAAATGCAGCTCGTAGAGCGCTTTAAGCTGCATCGACAGGTATGGCCTGCCTCAAACAAGCACACCCTGGAAAACGCAGAGCGCTATTGGGACGAGAACCGCAACTTCGAGTTCTTTTATATCCCCTTTTCCGATACCAGCTTATTGCTCACACACAACGTCAGCACGGAGCCATCAGCGCCCGCCAATCATGACACCAGCACATCAGCTATGATGCAGCTAAAGAGCCTTAGGGATTCCCTCAAATGGTTCACACCGCTCAGGCGATGGCTTCTTAAACGCGCTATCGCTAATGAGCCAACGGAGAATGTCATTGGCGAGAGCTGGGATTTGCTGGCCAGCGAACGGAACGTTCGTTTCAACGAAATGGAGTATCACCTGCCGGTGGAGCGAGGACTCGAAGCACTCGAGGAAGTGCGGCACTACATTGAAACCAAGCGTCCCGATGTGTTCTTCCCCTTCGAAGCGCGGCAGACCAAGAGCGATAGCGCGTGGCTATCGCCATTCAATGGCGGCAACAGAATTTCGGTAGCCGTTCACTGTTATCACAAGGATGCCTACGACTTCCTGTTCACCGATGTCGAGCCCATCTTTCAGAAGTACGGCGGCAGACCTCACTGGGGTAAGCTCAACAGCATGACTGCAGCGCAGGCACGTGCGTGGTATCCAGACTTCGAAAACTTTGCTGCGCTGCGCCGTGAGTTAGACCCGGATGGCCGTCTACTGAACGGCTACCTCTCGGACCTATTTGAGGTCTGACATGAACCCACTGTCCGCCAGCTACTTTCAACAACTACAACAGGCGCTTGCTAACGCAGGGCTCGCAGAACCGGTATTGATCATCGACCGTGATCGGCTCGACACCAATATCGCTGCGTTAAAAGCCATGCTGCCTGTGGGTATGGCCTACCGTATTGTTGCCAAGTCCCTGCCCTGTGCTGAACTACTGGAATACATTGCAGCCCACACTGAGACCCATCGGCTCATGAGCTTCAATACCAACATGGTCATGCAGCTCCTTGCGCTGATGCCGGAAGCCAATCAGTTGCTCGGCAAGCCGATTCCCGTGCAAGCACTGAGGCGAACACTCGATGAGGCCAGTACCCAAACGCGCAGCCAGCTACAACATCAGGTTCAATGGCTGATCGATACGCCAGCGCGGTTGGTCGAGTACGCCGAGCTCGCCATGTCAGCGGATATCCAGTTACAGATCAACCTCGAGATCGACGTTGGCCTTCACCGCGGTGGGTTGGAGCCAGGAGCTGATCTCGAAGCGTCACTGAGAACCATTCATCAGAGTAACAACCTGACCCTCGCCGGTCTGATGGGCTACGAGCCACACCTGACTAAGCTGCCCAATATTGCTGGCTGGCCCAAACGCGCCAAGCAGGGCGCAGCCGATCAGTTTCAACAGGCTTTAACGCAGACCGCGGCGATTTTTGGTCAAGAACACGTTACGAACATGGTAAGAAATATGGCAGGTAGCCCGACGTTTGGGCTCTACTCCGATACGTTGCTGGCCAATGAGATTGCCGCCGGATCGGCGCTCGTCAAGCCCAGCGATTTCGATTTACCCATACTCAAGGCATTTTTACCGGCGAGCTTCATCGCCACACCAGCCATCAAGGTAAGCAAAGGCGTTCGTTTGCCCGGCCTTGAATACGCCAATCGAGCACTGGGCAAACCGCAGTCGGGAAAGACCGTATTTCTGCACGGTGGCTACTGGAAAGCGGACCCGGTCTACCCCGGCGGACTTAAAAACAGCAGTCTCTTTGGTCGCTCAAGTAACCAGGAAATGTTGGTCGCCCCCAAAAACGCATCGATCAAAGTCGATGATTTCGTGTTCTTGCGGCCAACGCAGAGCGAGGCCGTCTTCCTGCAGTTCCCGAAGATCGCTGTTTTCTCAGGCGGTCAGATCAAAAACCTATGGACACCGTTACCCGTCACCGCCTAAGCATTGACTGACCGGCTTACAGAACGGTTGTCGGAATCTCCATAAACACCGATGCACCCGGTCCAAGCGGCAAATCCAACACAACCCAGGCAATGGTCATCACAAGACCTGATATCAGGAGACCAATCGAGTACGGCAACATGGTGGCTGCTAGGCTCCCCAGACCAAAGTTACTCTGCCAGCGCTGGCAGAAAATAAGGATGAGCGGGAAGTACACCATAAGCGGTGTAATGATGTTGGTGGCGCCATCGCCGACACGATAAGCCGCGGTTGCCATCTCGGGTGTAATACCAAGAAGCATCAACATCGGCACCATCACCGGTGCAATTAAAGCCCACTTGGCACTGGCAGAACCCACAAACAGATTCAGTAGCGACGAGACCAGAATGATGGACGTCAGCAATGCCCACGCTGGCATATTCGTCGAGCTCAGAAAATCGGCGCCGTGCACAGCCAAAATGAGACCTAGGTTGGACCACGAAAACATGGCCACAAAGTGCGCCGCGGCAAACGCCAGCACCAGATAGTAAGCCAGGTCTTCCATCGCCCCTGTCATCATTTTCACCAGATCGCGGTGGTCATTGATGGTGCCTGCGCCTTTCCCGTAGGCCCAACCCGAGAGCAGAAAGAGAATAAAGAATGCGGCCACCAGGCTTTTATAAAACGGTGCCATTTGCGCCTCGGCAGAAGCCGCCTCATCAATCAAGGGCGTTCCGGGACCAATGGTAAACAATGTCCATAAGCCGATCACAAAGAGTACGGCCCAACCCGCATTGCGAAGCCCCCGTCGCTCCTCCTCTGTCAGATCGCGGTCACTTTCATCCTCTGCACTCGCTGCCGCGGCAAGGCTTGGGTCAAAGGTACCCAAGCGTGGCTCGATAATCTTGTCGGTGACGTACCAGATGACCGGTAGGAACACGAAGGTCATTCCTGCGATGAAAAACCAGTTACCGGCAATGTTTGCCGTGAAGTCACCGAAGACCGTTTCGACACTTGCTTCGGTAATACCAAACAACAGTGCGTCGAGCTGACCGGGGAGTAGATTCGCCGAGAAACCGCCGGACACACCCGCAAAGGCAGCTGCAATCCCAGCGATAGGGTGTCGACCTGCGGCGTGAAAGATAATCCCCGCCAGCGGAATAAGAACTACATACGCCGCATCAGCGGCGAGATTACCCAGCATGCCAACCAGCACAACCGTCGGGGTTAAGAGCGCGTTGGGCACGTCCCGAACGCCGGCTCGCATGGCCGTACCAAACAGACCCACACGCTCGGCAACACCAGCACCTAACATCACCACCAGCACATAACCCAGGGGGTGGAAGTGTGTGAAGGTCTTTGGCATATCGACCCAGAGCTTAGCGATGTTCTCAGCCGAAAGTAGGCTCGTGGCGGAGAGGATTTGATTGGTCCCTGTCGCGGGATCAATTTTTGTCGGATGTGCAGCCGAAACACCGGTCATTGCCGCCAATACCGAGATGGCAACCAGGCCGAGAATCAGCCAGAAAAATAAAAAGACAGGGTCTGGCAGTTTATTGCCGCTGCGCTCAATCCAACCTAAAAATCCACCCATGCCCTGCTGGGCATCGCTCGTCGACGTATTCATGGTGTGCTCCCCAGTCGCTGAGTCGAGTGACTCAACGTGCCATGTATTGTTCGATTTCCACGGGCAGTGTACCCGTGTCGCTTTTCATTGCCAGCCAATCCATCCATCCGCACACCAAGGTGAGTCGCCTTTTACTGATAGCCCTCGGCCAACGTCGTGACGTGCCCCGCCTCCTCTACCCAGCGCGCCACCGCCATCGTCGTTCTATCCGCATATTCAGGGCCAATAATCTGAAGCCCAAAAGGTAAGCCATCACTGTGCCTGCCAACGGGCACTGCTGTGGATGGCAGCCCACAGAGGGTGGCTACCCCGGCCCAGACCACATTATCTGAATAGGGCCGAGCTTCTCCGTTGACCCATATTTTGCGTGCGCCATACGACGTCTCCTGATCATGTGGCATGGCAGTGGTGGGTGTAACGGGACAAATGAGGACATCGTAATCGTCAAAGAAAGAACGCCATTGATCTACTAGGTGCGCACGGATTTCATTCCACACTAACCACTCCCGATGCGCCAAGAGAGCGCCGCGAGCCTGCAACGTATTAGGCGACTTATCTTCAGGTTCACTGGCGCCCGCGATCTGCTGCATTAGGTTTATTTCGCGTGGACCAAATCCCGACGCAATAATGGGCGATAAGTGCATCAGGTACGTCTCATGATGCTCAGCCAAACTAAAACTGGGCTTGGCTTCTTCCACGCGGGCACCCATGACTTCAAGCGAGCGCGCAGCTTGCTCGATACCTAAAAGGATTTCTCTATCTACAGGACAATAATCATCACCTAGCCACAGTCCAACTCTGACCTGCTTCGGTGAATCTACTCGTGAGGCGGGCAATTCAAGCCGCAGACCTGAGCTGCGTTGTTCATCGAGACCCACCGTGAGATCAAACGCCAATTCAAGGTCATCAACGGAACGCGCCAATGGTCCCATTACAGTTAAGGCGCCTGTTGTTCTTGCACCATGCCTTGGGGGCACATGCCCTCGTTGCGGGATAATGTCGAAGGTGGGCTTGTGACCAAACAAACCACAAAAATGCGAAGGCGTTCTGATGGACCCACCGATATCGCTGCCGAACTCTAGCGGTGTCATACCCGAAGCCAGCGCCGCTGCCGCGCCTCCAGAGGATCCTCCCGGTGTGTGGGCAAGGTTATGCGGGTTATTCGTCGTGCCGTGAATATCGTTATAGGTCTGCAGATCCGCGCAGTGAAGTGGTGTATTCGTCTTACCAAGAATGATAGCGCCAGCCGCTCGCAATCGCTGAACCACAACCGCATCCCTATCGGAGACTCGCCCCTTGAAAGGAAGATGCCCGACCTCACAAGTCAAACCGGTCACCTCGTAGGCATCTTTGATGGTCATCGGTAATCCATGAAGAGCACCCAAAGGCTCTCCGCGTCGCACCTTCTCATCCGCCTGTCGAGCCTCGTCGAGTGCAGCCTCAAATCGTTCTGCAATCACTGCTTTGATCGCTGGGTTGTGCTTGTCAATTCGGTCTATATAGAACTGCGTTACTTCAACGGATGAGAGCTCTCCCATCCACATACGCATAGCAAGTTCTTTAGCGCTGGTATTCAGCATGTTGTCTTGCTCCTTGCCATTGTTTTTATTGGACGCTCGGGGCCATGCGTTTTACCTTAACCCAACCGGTCGTGACTGAATACTTCCGACGGGGGCATGAGGTCTTCATATGAAAACAATAATTAAGCTTGTGGTTCGCGTTTTGGTCATCGCTGTCGTTGTTGCAGCACTTTACGCAGTCAACCTTTTCCTAAAACCCATCAGTAAGATGAAGGCGTCGCTCGCACAATCATCGATCGCCGCGCCCATCAGCGCGGATGGAGAGGCTTTTCGCGACTTAAACCGCAACGGCGAGCTGGACCCCTACGAGGACTATCGCGTCGCAACGACCGATCGGGTAGAGGATCTCCTGAATCAAATGACCCTCGAGGAAAAAGTCGGTCAAATGTTTCACCCGCCCGTGCTGATTGAGCCAGACCCCCTATTCCGAGTCTTTCTTGAAGCGATGAATGCGGGTACGGCCATCGAGGAACTCATCACACACAAATCACTGACTCACTTTAATTTCTATGGCGGTGCCAGCCCTGAAAACATTGCCAAGCGACTCAACGAATTGCAGCAAATTGCGGAAAGGACTCGTCTCGGTATTCCGCTCTCTATCAGTAGCGACCCGGTTCACGAAGTCCCGAGGGGCGGCGGGATCGCCTCGTTCACATTAGACGGCGTTTCAAAATGGCCCTCTCAACTGGGGTTCGCAGCGGGTCGAGATGCCAGCATGCTGGAGACTTTTGGGGAAATTGCGGCAGCTGAATACCGCGCCATGGGTTTCACCACAGCGCTTCACCCCATGAGCGATATGGCGACTGAACCCCGCTGGGCGAGAAACTTTGGCACCTTTGGCTCAAATGCAGAACTGTCAGCTGAAATGACCGTGGCCTACATGAAGGGCTTTCAGGGAGAGAGCCTGAGCAATCAAAGCGTCATGACCATGGTCAAACACTTCCCGGGTGGCGGGCCTCAGTTAGATGGTCTAGACCCACACCTCAAATCGGGCGAGAGTCAGGTCTATCCGGGTAACAACTTTGACTATCACCTCGCTCCCTTTATCGCCGCTATTGAGAACGACATGCGGGTCGTTATGCCCTATTACGGCATTCCCACCGGACAAACCGATGAGGACGTCGCTATGGCATTCAACCGCTATATTTTGACCGACCTCCTGCGCGATCAACTCGGCTTTGAGGGCGTCGTCTGTACCGACTGGGGCGTCATTACGGGCCGCATATGGGGTGTTGAGCCACTGACCGTGGAAGAACGTTATTTAAAATCGATCGAGGCTGGCGTCGATCAGTACGGTGGGGAGAGCGAGCCTGAATACATCGTGGATTTAGTGAATCAAGGCGTTATCAGCGAAGCACGCATCGATGAGTCAGTTCGCAGGATTTTGAAAAATAAGTTCGACCTTGGACTTTTCGAGGAGCCGTTCATCGATGAAACCGCAGTCGAAGAAGCAGTCAACCTGCCCCAGTACGTCTCACTCGGCATGATAGCGCAGCGAAACGCTGTGGTCTTGCTCGACAACGGGAGTAGCGCACTACCGTTAGCCGCTGAGACGCGGATCTTCGTCGATGGCCTAGAACCCAGTGTCGCAGCCAAGTACGGAACGGTCGTCGATACACCCGAGCAGGCCGATGTGGTGTTGCTATTCCTCAACACCGTATTTAATGGCAACCAACCGGCCGGTACCGACAGCACCTTCGATAAGATGATGGCCACACGCTTTCCCGACACCAATCTTGCGTTTAGCGATGAGATTCTCGCCAAGGCTGCGTCCTATAGCGATGTCAGTCAGCTGGTGACCTTGGTTGACCTCAACCGGCCCGCGGTCCTGACCGAGCTTAAGGGCATGAGTGGCGCGCTGGTAGGAACCTTTGGGGTATCAGATGAAGCCATGCTGGATGTTGTCTTCGGCAGACACAACCCGGTGGGCAAGCTACCGTTTGAACTGCCGTCGTCGATGGCTGAAGTAGCAGCCCAGCTGGAAGATGTGCCTGATGATACCGCCAATCCGCTGTTCCCGTATGGCTGGGGTCTGGCCTACGAGAAATAGCCTAACCAATTTCGAGAGCGACATCGTCCTCTGCTACCGAGTCTCCTTCCACAATGTGCACGGCGGTAACGGTTCCAGAATGAGGTGCCTCGTAAGGCACCTCCATCTTCATGACCTCGAGAATAAATAAGGTCTGCCCTTCCTCGATAGCGTCGCCCTCTGCGACCAGGAGCTTCCAAACCGAACCACCTGTCTCAAATTCAATCTGTGTCATTGTATTCTCCTCACAATTCTTAGGGTCTGATGGCAAACACCGAAGGCCCCAGTAAATCTGGTAGCAAGGGCTGGACACGCGCCAACCATTTGCAGAGTTCAGGCCGCGTCTCACGTGGATCAATCAGGTCGTGCACCGACAGCGCCTCGGCACGTGGGAACGGAGACTGTTTAGCCGCCAGCATTTCCTCTAACTCGCGTCGCTTGGCGTCAGGGTCGGGCGCCGCCTCGATTTCGCGTCGAAAGGCCACCGCAACACCCCCCTCAACAGGCAAAGGACCACTTTCG
>ERZ802830.3069-NODE-3069-length-14486-cov-6.2521_pt1 | contig 14486 bp, 13 predicted proteins | sample MGYA00345654_ERZ802830 | MGnify/ENA primary metagenome ERZ802830 (study PRJEB30503, sample SAMEA104212375) | marine metagenome | biome: Westerlies Biome; feature: [SRF] surface water layer (ENVO:00010504) within the epipelagic zone...; material: water... | reverse complement strand
AACGAAATGATGTAACACTTCCATAATGTTTGATAATGGAAGGTATATCATGATGGTGCCATATAATAATAACATCTTGGGTTTCACATGTTGATAATGGTGGTAAATCTTCAATAGAGGTAAGTTGTAGTGGTTTATCAAAATGAGTGGCAAGGATGGAGGCGGTTTGAATGGGTCGAATATGTTTGGATTCTTTAGCAAAGCAGGTGAATATCTTGGGTTGAGTACATATTTTTGATAAATGAATGTATAATTTATAACATCGTTCCATTCCAAGTTTGGACAAACAGTTTGTGTGTACATTTCCTTGCTGGTGTCTTAGAATATAGATCATTGTATGTAAGCTGACTTAAGGTAAAAATTGAAATTAAATTCATAAGATTGAACCACTTTATAACAACTCATTCAAAAATGCATACATTTAAAAATGAAATTATTTTAGGTGCTTATTTGGATTGTAAGGAGAGCATGTATATTGAGTTCAAAGAGTTCTGTTTGAAGGAGTATATTCATAACTATTTATCCACGAAACAGATCAAAAATATGGTTCATCATGGGAAACTTCCAAAGAACTTTGATTACTTGGTGATTAATAATTTGGAAAGATACATTGATATCTATTTGTCAAAGTATGCTTCTTCATTTCATAATTCGAAAACGAAGGAGTCTTCTCCAATGAACTTCATTATTGGAGTGAATGATGATTCAGAAATCACAGGAATCCCATTCTCTGGTTGCATTGATGCTTTATGTGATCATTTGAAACAATACATGAATCAACATATTGATTTTTACATGAAAGATAAATGTTGTTTACAGTTTGACATCACGACAAAAGAATGTGAGATTGATCCAGCATATTTGGATGATTCGTTCTTAGCACAACAAATTGAACATCATAATAGAATCATGAACCATTATCATATTTGTAATAGGAAATACACCAAAAAAAGAAAACACTGGTTCAACACGATCATGCGTTATAAAGGTAAACTTCAGAATGCGGTATGTGATCCATTATTCATTGAAGAGTTTAGTGAATATTTAAAATCGATCCATAAATATGAAGAATTTAAAGAACATCTACATACAAACTATACTTATGATCCAGATCAAGTGAAATACTTCAAAGATGATCCAGAACATTTCATGTATTGGGTGATTCAATATAAGGATATGAAAGCAAATGAATGGATGGCAAAAAAACCAATCCCACCTTCTCTCCAGAAACTTCCCAATATTGAATTTTGTGCTTCTACACAACTTTCAATGTTACGCTATCGACTTATTCATGGGAATCAAAAACTAAAGTACTTTACCATTTGTATCACCATTTCCAAAAACAATCATTGTTCCAAGAAGCTATACTTTAAAGACCATCGGCATCATTTATGGAGAACGATGTGTAGAATGATTGATAATAATGAACCTCATTCATTTGACATTTGAATGAAATATTAGAGAAAATTGATTTTTTTATAATCAGATATAAAGACAATTGTCTTAACACACTTATTTGTGAGATATGGCTAAGAAACGATGTGCTTTCTGTAAGACCACAAATGCTCTTAAATTAGATTGTAAGTTCTGCTCTGAATCATTTTATACCTATTGTTTAATGACTGGGAAGCATATGTGCTCGAAAATGAAACAATGTAAAGAAGAACATCAGTCTCGTTTAGAGAAGGAATTGATGGCAAATAAATGTGTGAAACGAAAAATAGAAGTGATTTAAAATCGAGCATATATATTATAAATAGTGAATCATGGATCTTAGCGAAATCAAACAAAGAGAGAAAGAAGAAGAGCTTCTTCTTCAAGAGACGAGCAATCGTTATGTATTATTCCCTGTAAAACACAATAATGTGTGGGAGTATTATAAAAAGGCTGTTGCTAGTTTTTGGACTCCTGAAGAGATTAGTTTCTCAGACATTGAAGATTGGAACAAGCTAAGTGAAAATGAACAAACCTTTCTAAAAAATGTACTCGCATTCTTTGCTGGAAGTGATGGGATTGTGAATGAGAATTTGGTATGTCGATTTATGAATGATGTGCCTATTCCTGAAGTACAAGCCTTTTACTCCTTTCAGATTGCCATCGAAACTATTCATAGTGAAACCTATTCGTTATTGATTGATACATATATCAAAGATTATAGTGAAAAGGAGGTTCTTTTTGATGCGATCAACAAGATCCCATGTATTCAGAAGAAAGCACAATGGGCGTTGAAGTGGATTGCGGATCAAGATACACCATTCGCAGCTAGATTGATCGCATTCGCGATTGTAGAAGGGGTGTTCTTTTCTTCTGCGTTTGCGTCCATCTATTATATTAAGGAAAAGGGTTTGTTACATTCATTGACATTTAGCAATGAATTGATTAGTAGGGATGAGAGTCTTCACACTGAGTTTGCGGTCTTATTGTATGGTATGATCAAGAATAAACTCAAACAAGAAGATGTATACACGATTGTTCGTGAAGCAGTAGATATAGAGATTGAGTTCACTTGTGAGAGTATACCTTGTAGATTGTTAGGAATGAATAGTGACATCATGACAGAGTATGTAAAATACATTGCGGATCGTCTTATAGTACAATTAGGATATGAACCATTGTATCAAATCCATAAATGTCCATTGGATTTCATGGAGCGTATTTCCATTACCAACAAGTCCAACTTCTTTGAAGTGAGAGTGTCTGAATACAGCAAGGCGAATGTTGGTAATAAAATAGAAAAAATAAACTTTGATTTTAATAGCAATGATAGTGATGATTTCTAATCTATTTTTCACTTATCGAATGCTATTGTGAACATCTTCTTCAGTTTTAGGAAGAATATAGTCTTTATATTTGAGCAGTTTCTTGTAGCATTTGTTGATGGTAACTTCTGAAATTTCACAAGCTTTGGCAATGTCTTTCTTGGAGATGTTCATTTTATAATGAACGCTAATCAAGTAGATACAACCCGCAGCAATAGAAGGAGGGGCATTTTCGCTGACAATGCTATACTCTTCAGCCTTTTGAATGACATAGTTACAGATATCAACAATATCATTCTTGTTTAGTTTAGAACAGAATCGAACAATAAAGTCATACGGATTAGATGATTTAGTAGACATCTTCATAATATCATTGAATTTCTTACAGCCTTTAGTCATGGTTGTGATATTGAGATTGAACATCTTGGCGATCTCCTTGGCACTCCTAGGGACTTCATTAGTTTTACAAGACATGTAAACACTCGAAGCAATAAGACCATTACGATTATCACCTCGTGATATCTTCTTATCACTGATTGATTTGTACATCATCTTGGCATCTTCAATAATGGAAGAAGGGATTCCATTATTAGTAGCATTCGTATTGAGGGATTCCATCACATGGAGTAGACTACGCTCTTTATAGGGCATGGATTGAAACATTTGGAATCTACGAATTCGTTGAAACTCATAACCATTCTTTTTTACATTTTCGGTACCAATGATTGTACCTAAAGATGATTTAGGGATAAAAATGTTGGATGGAGTTCCAACTCGTGTTGGATTCGCTGATTTGTTGTCATCAAATCCATAATAACGCCATTCCGCATTTCCATCGATATATCGAGACTCTATAGTGTTGCATGATTCACAAGAATAGTCACCATCTGTTAATACATATTTATTGACTTGTCCACAATTGGTACAAACAAACTCTTTGTCAACATCAATAAGTTCATGTGTATTGGACTGTTTCGGACAATTCAATTCACTTAACCCTTCCAAATGGGTCCATATTTCATCATTGTCAGATAAAAATGGATCCATATCTAAAGAGTAACTTCGTAATTTATTTCTAAATATGGTTTTCAAATTTTTGTCAAATTTGTGGCTGACACACAATAAGACCGAGTTTACAAATATGACGAAAGAAAGCACACGAAAAAATAACTTAGTCAAACTAGATATCACGACACCAAACAAAATGAATATGGAAATGACATCTCATGCGTTTTTGAATATGAAAACAGTGCTTGTATTGTACAATGACATTCAATCATTAATTGAATTCTTGAAGGAGTTTGTGGTAATACAAGGCGGAGGACAATCCTATATGAATGAGCTCGAAACAATCATTAAAATGAATTTAGGTTTGTAAACTTAAAAACGGAGAAAAATAAAAAATGCATCCGGTATGGGGGTCGAACCCACAACCTTTCGATTAGAAGTCGAATGCTCTATCCAATTGAGCTAACCGGACACACCGAGAAGAGACAAGTCAGAACAGATTGACTCTCCTCATTCATTCTTTATAAAGAAATGTTTAAATCATTTATTGAAACATAGATTGAATGATATAGAAGATGGTATTTATAAGTGCTCAAGAACACACATCCATACAATCCATACACCAACCATGGAACGATTCAAGATCAACATGTTTCAGTGTATTGTTAAAGTGAAAACAGAGGAATCCATCAAAATACTTGAAAGCACTCTACAAGACATACCTCATAAATGTTATGCGCCAGGAAGTTTGGGGAAAGAAGTGAAAGATAAGAAGAATTATCAGATTGGTTCGATCTCTATGAAATGTCAATTACAAAAACAGAATGTGTCTATATTGTTATTTAATACACACAAGATGAAGATTAGTGGTGGATTGAATATTGTCGAGGAGATCACGAATGAGCAGTTTGAGTCTTTTTTCCATCAACAAATCATTAACCCTGTCATTCAATATATCTATAAACGAGAGATGGCTTATGAGTTGGAGAAGAAGATGATCAATGCCACAATGTATCGTTCCAAGTGTATTGGTAAGATTCATTTCATGGAGTTCATTGAAAACTTGAAAAAAGAATTCATGGATCAGCAGGTTATTATGCCAGACATTATGATAAAGAATGGAAACAAAAGAGGTCGAATATGTGCGGTGAAGGTGAAAGAAAAGAATGGAAAAGGTCAGTTTGCGGTAGATCATGGAGGCAATGTACAATTCTTTTCATATGATTGTTTGTATAGTTTACAAAAGCATAAGTCTGCGTTAATGAAAGTATGGTTATGATAAGTTTTGATGATATTATCTTTAACATAGGTTGGCATGTAGTTGAAGTCAATCATTTTAGTATTAAATTCATAGTTTTCTTTTTGTTGTGGTGTAAATCCGCCTACAAACTGATCGATCATATCACCAGTCTTACATTGATTGAGTATATGATTCGCTTTGCTCTTGGATAATACCCCTTTGATATTATCAGAGGGATCACCAATCAATATTTTAGAAAGCATCGTTTTTTTACTACAACCATCAATCAATTTTGGTTTTAGACTTTTGCCTTGTAAATTGATAATATCATGAACTTTATTCATTAACTGTAGATAGTCATTATCATTCGTGATGATGATGATATCATTTTTGGGGTTTTCATTTTGAATACAATCAATAAGAACCGCAATACAGTCATCCGCTTCAGCACGATCAACATAAAATTCATGGATGCTATAGTATTTCTTCATGAGTTGTGGTAGAACCCTACTATACACATGTTCGAATATCAACCCATCAAAGTGATCCTTTTTCTTAACATGATCACGACAAGCTTTATAACCTTGAAAATGATCTTGTCTCCAAATGTTCGCTCTTGAACAGTCTTTCGCAAAAATGATTTGCAAGTCACTACTCAATGCTAAATTTTTTATTCCATAGTTTTGTTTCACAATCTTGAGGAGGGACTTTTCGAACATCTCATCGAATTTAGTCATAAATTCTTTGTTTTCAAGAACATTTTCAAGATTTGGAGTGGTCTTGGTAGACAGTTTGATATAATTGACAATGGCAAAATATCGATAAAACACATAATAGGATAGATCAATCAATAAATATCTCATAATTAACAATCTGTTATGATTCTCTCTTTAATTACATTCTTTCATTTTTTCAAACAAAACATAACCACAAACAAACACCATATCATGATTAATATAGCATTATACCAAGCGAGTGTGTTACATTTACCTGATATCAAACATTGAACACTAATCACACTAATAATACAAGAAGGCAACATGATTAACGCAAATAGTAATCGTTCATTTAAGGTGTATTTCTTAGAGTTAGGATCCTCTTTACAAGGGATAATTACTGAAATTAAAAGAATCGCATAGGCAATAATAGTCACAATGGTGGAAGGATGGAGTTTTTTCAAAAACTTCATATTTTACTTAGTGTTCATATTTTAAAAATTGATTTATAAGATTATAAAGACAAGATAACTAGAGCCAGTTGAGTCTATTCTCTAAAAGCAATGGGTATTCCTTTGTACTTCAAGAAGATTACACATGAATTTACCAATATCGTGTCAGACCAAAAACCAAAAGAAGAAGTTTCAAGATTGTTTCTAGATTTTAATTGTGCGATTCATTTTTGTAGCAATCAGATCAAATCAAAGAAGTTGACTCTGTCGGATGGAGAGTTTGAAGAAAAGCTTATTCATGACTGTAAGAAATACATCCTTCATTTGAAAGAGTATGTACAACCTCAAGATCTGGTGTATGTGTCGATTGATGGTATTGTTCCAATGGCTAAGATTTCGCAACAACGAAAGCGTCGATTCTTTAGTGATTTGAAAAACAAAGGATCAAAAGAATGGAATAGCAATGCGATTACTCCTGGAACAAAGTTTATGAAAAAGCTGATTGAAGAGTTAGAATCGTTCAGTAGAGCCTATGATTTTAAGATCATTATTGATGCGGAAAGAGGGGAAGGAGAACATAAGATCTGTCATTTCATTCGTAATGAGCCAGCTCCAAAAGGATTAGATATTGTATATGGAATGGATGCGGATATGATTTTGTTGACCATGTTGTCAAAGCATTCTGATCATACCTATTTGCTAAGAGAGCATGTTCAAGATCCGACTTCCTTGATTTATATGAGCATCAATAACACAAAGCAGAAGACTTATGAACAGTTCTCTAACTTCATTCAAGATAGAACATCTTCAAAAGATTTCCTCATTCATTGTTACATTGTATTGACTTTCTTCCTTGGGAATGATTTCCTTCCTAATCTATCCTATATTTCACTGCGTTCAGATGGTCTATCTCATCTTTTAAACGCATACAAAGACAGTTGGAGAGAAATGAAGGAACATATCTTAGATGAATCCATGACCAAATTGAATGAGAAGTTTGTACAATTATTCATTATGAAATTGTCGAATAAGGAGGATAAGGAGTTTTATGAACAAGAAAAAGCATACTATAATTGCCATTATAGCAATAGACGAAAAAATGAGAAAGATGAAGAGAATTATCCAATCGAAAACAAATTTCCGAAAGTAATCAAGTCAAACGAAGAAGGATGGCGTCAAAATTATTATTACTATCTATTTCTAAAGTCTTCAGACACAAGCATCATTAATTCAGTGTGTAAGAAATATGTACAAGGATATGAATGGCTTATATCCTATTACTTTAAACAGGAAACAGAATGGTTTTGGTTTTATCCTTATAATTACTCGCCAACAATCATGGATTTGTCTAACTATATCATGATTACTGATATCAGTATCATTGACCTAGAGACGAAATATACCCATGACATTCAATCAATTGATCAACTTATTATGGTTCTTCCTCCATCATCCATTAATCTACTTCCAAATGAATCATCCAAAACAATAATGCGTGATGCATCGCTTGGATATGGTCATTTGTTTCCCGTCAAATTTGATATATGTACATTTTTGAAGTATCGACTACACGAATGTGGATCACAAGGTTTATTCTTACAAGAACCTATAAGAGTAGATATGATCTTGGCTCAGTGATTATTGAAAAAGGAGTTCGAATGTGTTCTTGTTATTAATGTGTAATTTGGTGTCTTCTATTTTTTGAATTTTATAGTAAATGATTTTCTTTTTTGTTACGATTCGCTCTTTTCTAGAGAGGGTATAGTTGAATAGTTTGAGGAATTGACTAAGAACGGTAATAGCTCTTTTTTCATTCAAATCATTCAAATATATTTTGGCTTTACAAGGAAGATAATACATGACTATTTCGAGTAGCATATTTTCAAGTTTTTCCACGGTGTTCTGTTCGATTAAGTCCCCTTTGCTGAACTCAAGTGTATCATCAAAGCCATTTAAACCATAACATTTCAGAAAATCATTCATAAATTCAACCGAGGGTTGTTCGCTGAACAATTGAAAATATTTCATCGTGTTATAATTTACCCTAATATCTTTCTGCGGAACCCCAATATATAATTTTTATTGACCCACATTTTTAAATTTCTCTAAAACCTTTATGAACGCAGTGGTCAAATCTTTTCCCGATGTTAAAGGTGATATAATAAAACATCCCATTTTATTTAAATTCACCGTCGAATTACAAATCTCCACAAACTCATCTTGGGTCATCTTTTCAATCATATTTATGAATGATGGTAGTGTAGTACATTTATGGTGCTTGGGTAAAAGGAACAAGGTGTTTTGGAAATCAAATGCTTTATCATTATTAGTCAAATCGAAATTCAGTCGTTGAATAAAGTCCTTCTTGAATTTTTCGAATTTACTCTTACTCATCTTATTCTTGGTAAACAAGTTGTCATTCATAATTTTAAAAATGTCTTCAATAATTTGAACGCAGTTGCTCGAGCTGGTGTTTAAACCAATTGTATACATTCCAAAATGTTCAAATAATTCAATGTCACTGATGATATTATACACCAGACCTTTCTTGGTTCGAATATGTTCAAAAAGCAAACTATATTTATTATTCTTTGACAATACGAACTGTATAAACTGGACATACAAATGTTCTATTTCATGTTTTGATGGAATCTTGAAAACAAAATAGATCGCATTCTGTTTTCGTGGTGGACAATCATGAAGCACCAATGAATAATCAAAACGCTTAAAATCACACTCATCCTTGAAGGTGTTGTACAACTTCTTTGATATTGGCGGGTTGATTGGAACCTTATATTTGATCAATGCTTTTTTTAACATACGCTTTAATGTGGGTTTCTGCGATGATGCGCAAGAACACATAATATTCGCATTCGATAAATGATAGAAATAATCATTATAATCTTTGAGTACCTTTTTAGTCGCATTACTAATATCAGTCTTTGTACCAACTATTACATTGTTATATAAGTTATCATCATCTAATATGGTTTCAAGCAATGAAGTGAAAAACTCAGATTTGGCACGAGTTAGATTCATTTCCTCCAGTACCACTTTCTTTTCATTTTCAAGATTCACATCCGCAAATGAAGTATTAAACACAATGTCTATACAATGATCAATCGCATCCTTCATAAACTCTTGACTACACTTTATATAATAAGATGTCACATCCTTCGTAGTGTAAGCATTTACAATACCACTGTTTTCCAAATACAATTTACTATTCTTCGATTTATGAAACTTGATGTGTTCTAACAAATGACTATATCCATAAATCCCTTCGCTTTCATGAATAGAACCACAATTTATAGTTACTTGTATCATAAAAATATTATCATTGTTTGTGGTAATATTTAGATTATTTTTTAGAATGTCATTTAGTTCCATTTTAATGTAGAACAAGATATTAAAATCATTCCCTTTTTTTCAGTTTAGACATCGCTTTAAGCAACTCTTCTTGAGAGATCACACTCAAACCAGAAAGAGCCACTGGTTTGGTTGGTTGTTTCGGTTTTGGTTTGTGTTGTGGTACATTCTTCATGGAAGGTGGAGGTGGTGGAGGAGGCATCGGGATGGATTTTATAGAGTGTGATTGAAATGGTTTCGGGTTCGTCAGAAGATTCATGGTTTGGTTCACTTGTGCATAAGGTAACACCTTCATGATTTGGATCAATTTCATTTCAAATTGAACTTTCATTCCCTTGAAAGCAATTCCATGTAAATGGAATAGAATCTTGACTTGATCATCACGAACAATATCATAGATGCTGATTTTATGACCATCTTCATCATAACTGGATATGTCACTAATATTCACATTATAAAAGCGTAATGTATGAGCATCATTGGTATATGACTTGATTTGATTCAAATCGATTTCATGATCGCTCTTACACTTCTTTTTCACAACTTTCACACAGAACTCTTTGAGCCTTTCGATGAATTTATTCGAGTCACCAACGAACTCAATATTGAATGACTTTTCATCATTGGAAAAGGTTTTGTTCCATGCTAATCGTAATTTTGGAGAGGACATATATATAGACTTTAATATAGTATCATTAGATGAAGTAAATATCGGAATGAATGATTTGGTTGGATAAGAGTAAGATGCTCCGTACTTGACCTCTATTGATTTAAGGTTTTGACAAATGGTATACATTTATGGATAAACAGACACGCTACAACATTATATTGAAAGAAGATTTGATTTTTAAATCAATACATGAACACTATAAAGATAATGATAATCTTCTAAAAAAAATCAACACAGTGATGGGACTAGATAGTTTTCATCAAGACAATGTAATATGGTTACATAAAAATAATAGAGCTAATGACTTACTTGTAACAAATTCCTTCTCCAAATAATTTACCATTAAGAAGTTCTGATTTGAAATTCAAGGAATTATTTACAAGTTTGTAAGACACAAATACAGTAAACGCAATAACAGTAAATGCAAGAGTAATATTTGTTAACGTCGAATCCAAATCGACGACTGAGTTATCGAGTTGTTTTAGTTCGTTTAGCATATTCTCCTCTTCTTCAGTATACTTAATCATTTCTTTCATGGTTTCAAGCTTCGAATCTTCTTCCATCGAGTTGAGTAACAATTGATTGGTTTGTATTCCATAAGGATCCACCATCATTGGGTTGAAGTTGCCCCCTCTACCTCTGTGAGGGGCGTCTCCGTTGCCCCCTACATGATATTTTCCGCCCTTTTTATCCAAAAACTCCTTTTGTTTGAACTGTTCTAATGACGAATTATATTCATTATAAATGGAATCAATATTTTCTAAACCATTATACAATGCTTCGGCCTCAGATTCTTTACTATCTGTTGTTTCTTTTGTATATTTTTCGTATTTATCGTGAATAGGCTTGATCATTGAATGTGCATTTTTAAACGATGTCGATAAAGTCTCCAAAGCAGTCGCATTGTATTTTTCGATAGTTAATTCATTCAGTCTAGATGCTATTGTTTTCCTTTCAGACTTCAATGATTCCACACGCTCATAATCATTCTTACTAAATAAATTTATTAACACATTGATACGATCTGATTTAGCATCAAGCGCATCTTTCATCAAGCTTTTAACCAAATCATATACTTCTGTACGACTTGTGATATAATTTTTATTTTTTTGTGATAGTTGAATCATCTTGATCTTTCGCATGGCATCGAAAGGGTTATTCAACAAATTTTGAGATATGATCACTGAACAACATAAGAATATTAAGAATAATGCTAAAATAATTTCGGTAGTTGGGAATGGGATGGACTCTTCATTAAATCGCAATAAGTTGCATTTCGATTGTAACTCTATTAATTCGATAATTGCGTCATACATCTCTTTCTTGTTGTTGTATTCATTTTCTTTTGACTTCAACAAATTCTTAACAGGAATCTTAATATTCATCAAAGCATTATTTATATCTGAGCTATTTGCTAATTTAACACTAATATTGTATGTAAGCTGAGTATCCATCTTCAACCAATATGTGTAAAGAATAATCACACTAAATAACCATCCTGAAATATAGATGGATAGTTTCATCATGTTTGGTGGTTTGAATTCAATTTCGCTAAATTTATCCGTGGCATTTTCTACAGCAGCTTCAAGCATTTGTGTGTTTCTTGATTGTTCTGCGGGTGTTTGATCGCCCTTAGATCTTTCGGTGTCTTCGCTTTCCGCGTCATTTGATGAAAACAAATTTACTATCTTGCTGTTAGCTTCCGTTAGAGAATTTCGCGCACCTTCTGTTACCTTCTTACCCATTTGTGTTGCTTTATTCTGTGCGGTTTCGGCCATTGTGGACATTTTGTTTGACATTTTCTTACCCATTTGTGTTGCATTATTCTGTGCGGTTTCGGCCATTGTGGACATTCTCTTACCCATATTTATTGCTTTATTCTTTGTGGTTTTGGCCATTGTTGACACTTTCTTACCCATATTTGTTGACATTTTCTTGCCCATGTCCATGACACCACCGCCTTCCATTGTATCCTCATTCTCATCATTACTCTCATCTGTGTTATCCCCTTCATCTTTTTTCTTTGGTTTTTGTGTCATTAATTCTCCTTTAATGAAATCAACTAGGAACACACACGAAGAAGCAATATAGAAAAAAATGGACTCTTTGAATAAATTGAGCTTCTTTTTGTTTACATGATCAATACTATTCTCGCTTCGATAATCTACAATTTCTTCTACAAAAGAACTCAAGGTGTCCAGTTCATTCTCAAGTTTCGCATAATCCTTTTCTTCATAATCAGCAATCTTATGTAAGAACTGATCAAACACAATATACTCTTGTCTCTTGATACTGTTCTTGTTGTTATCAAGAATGCTATGATTTTTCTTATATTCTTCTAGATTCAAAAATACAATATCCAAGACTTTGCGAATATTATTCAAGAAAATATCAGGCTTTGACACAGTATCATCAGTTGTTCTGATTTCGGTTTTAAACAACAGTATAAGATCCTTTTTAGTAATGTCTGAATATTTAAATATTTCACGGACAACAGTAGTAATATTATCCAAAACATCATCATACTTAGCTTTCGAAGTCATATCTTTCTTTGAAACAACTTCATCATTAATCCTTTTTATGAACATATGAACACGATTTACAACAATATCATTATTTTGTGATGTAAAATCCACAACGATGTCCTTATATGTTTTTACTATTTTTTCATTTTGATTTGTGTTATATGTGGAACATTTTTCGTTCACAAATTCAGATTGAGAGGATAACTCTTTGTTGCCGCAATCCTCAAAATTGGCTTTCAATCGCATGACCACATCAATCTCATCCTTGAAAGTATATCGGTCTTTCAAATCAAAGAAAGTAAGTAACTCGGGGGTGTTTTTAAATAGGAACTCGAATTTCAATGATCGATATTCAGGGAGACCCATGTGTTCAAGAATTGCTAAGTACTTATTGATCCGAACTACACTTAATAAACATTTTTCGATGTCTGGAAGAGCTGGATGATTTAGATAAGTACTCAATTCTGTCAGTTCATTTTCAAATGTACTACCGCTGTCTTTGAAAATCTTCGCATATGTTTCTGATTTTTCTGGGTTTCCGTCTAACTTAATACCTTGCAGATTTTCTTTCTCAGGATCATTCTCGTTAGTTTTCTTATAATACATATCATCCTTGTATCGGAAGGTTTCTAATTTATTCTGAAATATTTCATTATTTGTCCTGATTGCACTATAATTATTATTGTTGATAACCAACTCTTTCGCAATCTCCATTGTGCTTTTTCCAGTAAAGAAGTTCAACGATTTGTTTACTTTTTGTTTGAATACAGAGTTTTTCATTCCAATATTTTCACTCTTCATCATGAATTGTTCTTGTTTTTTCAAAAAGGAGTCAATGGTCTTGGTTAATTTGATATTATAACTGGGTTCTTTTTTTATTACATTATAATTTGCTTTCAAAAACATTTTTATATTCTCATTAATATTCAATTCTGTAGAGTTGGAAATCGTTTTTATTTTATCATAAATGTCTTTCAAGTCAGACTCAACATATTTATTCGGTTTCATCTTCATGATGTTCATAAACTTAGTAAATATGACATTTACACCGATAATAATAATAATAATACCAATTAATTGAAAGATATTGATTTTACTTCCTGGTTTGATCAAATTAGAGCTTTTCATCCATACTCTTATTAACACTCCAACAATTATAACAGAAATAAACCCGATAATGAACGAAAAGAAACTTTCGCCAACATCACTATCCATAGAGGGATCGTTATTTACATCTTCACTATCCTTAGTTCCATCTTCATCTTCGGTTGATTTGTCTTCGTTTTTCTTTATAATGTCTTGGATACCTTCATATCTGCTCTGGGCAGCCGATTTGACATCATCCACGCTTTTTAGTTGGTAATCGACTTTATCATCACTTAGCATTGTCATATGATATATCTCACTATAGGACAACTTTGAGAAGCTTACTACATCATCTTTGAAATATTTGATTTGGTTCTTAATGGACTTCTTATCATTATAGGATAAACTTTTCATATCAGTGTTTGTCATAATTTATATATCTCTATCTTTTTTTTTATAAAAATATTCATATTTATAAAGATGATGGACGGTTCTGATCTGTTGAGTAAAAAAGAAATAATGAAACAAATCGAAGAAGTGCAAAAAAGTCTAGCAGATAAGAAGGTAGATAAAACAATTCAAATAGGTCTCTTTTTCCTAATTATATGTTTAATGTTGTTCTTTCTTGTGTTCTTTATCATGGATTTAATCAATATTCTTA
>ERZ802830.3068-NODE-3068-length-14486-cov-8.57681_pt1 | contig 14486 bp, 7 predicted proteins | sample MGYA00345654_ERZ802830 | MGnify/ENA primary metagenome ERZ802830 (study PRJEB30503, sample SAMEA104212375) | marine metagenome | biome: Westerlies Biome; feature: [SRF] surface water layer (ENVO:00010504) within the epipelagic zone...; material: water... | reverse complement strand
GTCGGTTTCTCCACTTTCTCCGGCGTTGTCAGTGTTGCTGATTACCCCGTTGGCGTCAAACGATGCCTCAAAGGTGCAGACCGACGGTGAACGAACACAGTCAAATCGGCTGTCAGTAGCACGGTCGAAGATCAACTTAACGGGCCGCCCGAGCGAGCGCGCTGCCAACGCGGCTGGGATCATCTGATCACCAAATAGCCGTCTACCGTAACCGCCCCCGAGGTAGTACTGATGAATAATGATATCCGTCTCGGGCATCTCCAACGCTTGCGCGAGGTAAGGAAGAATTAACGATTGCCACTGGTTACCCGCGTGAATATGGCATTTCCCATCCGCGTCAAACTCGACCAATGCATTCTGAGGCTCCATCGTAAAATGCAGTGCTGTACCGGTTGTGTAGGTTGCTGACATTGTCGATGCCGCGTTTGCCTTGGCAGCACCCATATCACCCTCATTCACGAAGAGCGCACCCGCCTCGGGGTCTGCAGTTAACCGCGCACCCTCAGCAAGAATCGCGGCCTCGGTCACCGATGCGGTGGGCCCTGGCGTCCAATCGACGCTAATCGCCTTCACTGCTTTCAACACCGCAGCCATGGTCTCGGCGGCTACAACGACATGCCCCTGGACGGTTTGACTAGGGTCATTAATCTCTATGGCACCGATATAACCAGGAATCGTTTTGGCCGCTGATTCATCGATACCATTAACCTTACTGCCATAGCGCGTCGGTGGCAGTAACGGCATGGCATAGGCCATTCCTGGCAAGTCCGTATCCAATCCATAGACAGCAGACCCCCCCGACTTTGCAGCGACATCAAGATTTCTCAAATCACGACCAATTACGGTTCGCTCAGCCGGCGCCTTGACGGGCATCGCCGCCAACTCCTCCTCCGTAATTACGCGCGAGAATTCACCGTTGGTGATAACTTCAGCGAAGGTCAGTGATTGATCACCCGACGTGACCACACCGTTTTCAACACTACAAGATTCTGCCGGGACCCCCATGAGCTTGGAAGCCGCATCAACAATGACGGTTCGTCCGGCAGCGCCTGCCTGGGACAGCAAGGTAAAAGACGTATGCACTGACCATGATCCGCCAGTCACCATGACGCCCCACTTAGGATCAGTATCGACATGCTTAAATGAAACCTTGGACCAGTCAGCACCCAACTCATCAGCCACGATTTGAGCCAATGACGTACCGACGTGCTGACCCATCTCCGCACGGACAATATTGATCAGAACATCGCCAGCGCCATTGATCTCAAACCATATGTTGGGCGAAAACACCTTCGACAAGTCGCCACTGGCTAGCGCTTTAGATGCCTGGTCTGAACTGCACCCAGACACCAGCGAGCCCATACTCATCATGAGAGAGGAGCCGGCAACACCTGCTATGAATGATCTTCTGGAAAGACCTTGTCGCTGATGCTTCATGACATTGCCCCCCCGTTTGCAGCCGTTTTAATCGCTTTCTTGATACGGGGATAGGCCATGCAACGACATAGATTGCCGTTCATTGCCTGCACAATTTCTTCGTCAGAGGGGCTCGGATTGCGCTCGAGCAAACCAGCGGCCTGCATAATTTGACCGGACTGGCAGTAACCGCATTGCGGCACCTGCGCCTCGGTCCATGCAGTTTTCAATGCCTCTCCCACCGGAGTTGCAAGGCCTTCGATAGTGGTCACCGAACGCCCTTCAACCGCACTAACGGGCGTGACGCATGAGCGCATCGGGTTACCATCAATTTGAACAGTACAGGCACCGCACTGTGCAATGCCGCATCCAAACTTCGTTCCACGTAGCTTCAGCTCTTCGCGCAACACCCACAATAGTGGCGTGTCAGTATCGCTCTCAGCGCTGACTAATTCACCATTCAACATGAAGTTGACCATCATTGATCCTCTTTTTCTTATCTTTATGACATACCGCTGCTACCTATCTTGTACCAAACCGCGAGTACTTTGCCAAAAAAAAGCCCGCGAATTGCGGGCTCTTTTCACTATTGGAGTAAGACGAGGTGAGTACAGCAGTTGCAGCTTAGAAGCTGTTCTTCCCGATAATGGCGTCTGCGACATTAGCAGGCGCCTCGGAGTAGCGAGCAAATTCCATGGTGTAAGTGGCTCGACCCTGCGTAGCTGAACGAAGGTCGGTCGCATAGCCAAACATCTCAGCCAGTGGCACATCAGCATCAACGATCTTACCTGCTGAGCTACCACTCATGCCCAGTATGAGACCTCGCCGACGATTTAAGTCTCCGACGACATCGCCCATATTTGCCTCCGGTGTCACAACCTCGACCTTCATAATTGGCTCGAGCAGGACAGCACCGCCCTCATCAGCGAGTTTCTTGGTTGCCATACTGGCGGCGATCTTGAAGGCCATCTCGTTGGAGTCGACGTCGTGGAATGAACCGTCATACAACGTCGCTTTCAGGCCGAGCAGCGGATAGCCGGCGAGCACGCCGTTCTGCATCTGTTCCTCGATACCTTTATTGACCGCTGGAATGTATTCACGCGGTACCGCACCGCCCACAATCTCGTTCACAAACTCTAGACCTTCCGCGCCCTCGTCCTCGGCTGGCTCAAATCGAACCCAAACGTGTCCGTACTGACCACGACCGCCCGACTGACGAACGAATTTACCTTCGATCTCCGCGGTGTTCCGGATGCGCTCGCGGTAGGCAACCTGCGGCTTACCAATATTTGCCTCAACACTGAACTCGCGGCGCATGCGATCGACAATAATATCGAGGTGCAGTTCGCCCATACCGGAGATGATGGTCTGCCCCGTTTCTTCATCGGTCTTAACGCGGAACGAGGGATCTTCCTGTGCAAGCTTGGACAGCGCCAACCCCATCTTTTCTTGATCGACCTGAGATCGCGGCTCAACAGCAACCGAAATAACCGGCTCCGGAAACTCCATTCGCTCGAGCACCACCGCATTATTCGCATCACAAAGGGTGTCGCCCGTGGTGACATCTTTGAGGCCAATCGCGGCCGCAATGTCACCGGCAAGTACTTCTTTGATTTCTTCTCGGCTGTTGGCGTGCATCTGAACCATTCGACCAACACGCTCTTTTTTACCTTTCACCGAATTGAAAACCGCATTACCCGATTCGAGTTTGCCGGAGTAAACACGAAAGAAAGTCAGGGTCCCGACATAAGGATCGGTCGCGATCTTAAACGCCAAGGCCGAGAAGGGTTCGCCATCGTCAGACTCGCGGGTAATAACGGTCTCGCCATCCAGCTCGGTTCCTTCAATAGCCTTCACCTCGGTAGGCGATGGCAAATACTCAACAACCGCGTCGAGTACGGCTTGCACGCCTTTATTCTTGAAGGCACTCCCGCCGAGGACAGGGACTATCTCGTTGGCGAGTGTCCGGGCTCTAATACCCGCTTTAATCTGCTCCTCAGATAGCTCGCCGGTCTCGAGGTAAGCATCCATCAGCTCGTCATTGGCTTCGGCAGCGGCTTCCACCAGATACTCGCGCATCTCGTCACACTGATCGACCAGGTCATCGGGCACGGGTCCGTATTCGAAGGTCGTGCCTCGGTCCTCTTCGTTCCAGATAATGGCTTTGTTTTTGATCAGGTCAATGACCCCGACGAACTCTTCCTCGGCACCAATCGTCATCTGGATGGGCACCGCATTACAGTCGAGTCGATCTCGCAGCTGCTCAACGACATTCACGAATTCGGCACCCGCACGGTCCATCTTATTCACGAAGACCATACGGGGGACGGCATACTTGTTCGCCTGCCGCCAGACAGTCTCGGTCTGTGGTTGAACACCTGAAGAACCACAAAGCACGACTACCGCGGCATCAAGCACTCGCAGCGAGCGCTCAACTTCAATCGTGAAATCTACGTGCCCGGGCGTATCGATGATGTTGATACGATATTCATCAAACTGGCTATCCATACCGCGCCAGAAGCAGGTGGTCGCAGCGGACGTAATCGTGATGCCGCGCTCTTGCTCCTGCTCCATCCAATCCATGGTGGCAGCACCGTCATGTACCTCACCAATCTTGTGGGAGACGCCGGTGTAGAAAAGAACGCGTTCGGTTGTGGTGGTCTTACCGGCATCAACGTGGGCGCAAATTCCGATATTGCGATAGCGGTTAATCGGGGTTTTGCGAGCCACGTTAATACCTCGTCGCTGTGGGCAGCGAGCTTAGAATCGGAAGTGCGAGAACGCCTTGTTGGCTTCAGCCATACGGTGCACGTCTTCACGCTTCTTAACCGCATTTCCTTTGCCTTGTGACGCGTCCATGATCTCGCCAGCAAGCCGCATCCGCATAGACTTCTCTCCACGGTTACGCGCGTAATCCACCAACCAGCGCATAGACAGCGCAACGCGGCGGGCAGGACGAACTTCAACAGGTACCTGATAAGTCGCACCACCGACTCGGCGAGACTTTACTTCCACCATCGGTGCAATGTTCTCAAGTGCTTCGTCGAACACTTCGATTGGATCGCGATTGCTGCGCTCTTGTACTAGGTCAAGCGCACCGTAGACAATCGATTCAGCGACCGATTTCTTTCCGCTGATCATCACGTGGTTCATGAATTTAGCGAGGGTAGTATTTCCGAACTTGGGATCGGGAATGACTTCACGTTTTGCAACAACGCGTCTTCTTGGCATGTCTTTCTCTCTTCTTCAGGTTGTGCAACCACACTCGGGTTGCCCTTACTGTCACACGAGGTGACCTGTTGGCTGAAAATCAGCCGGTGTTAACTGTACTTTTTAACGCTTACTTTGGTCGCTTCGCGCCGTACTTCGAGCGGCCCTGGCGACGGTTTGCAACGCCTGACGTATCGAGGCTTCCGCGAACCGTGTGGTAGCGCACACCGGGCAAGTCCTTTACACGACCACCGCGGATCAGCACAACGCTGTGCTCCTGCAGGTTGTGGCCTTCACCACCGATGTATGAGGACACTTCAAATCCGCTCGTCAAACGAACACGACAGACCTTGCGAAGCGCTGAGTTAGGCTTCTTTGGTGTCGTTGTGTAGACGCGAGTGCATACGCCTCGTCGCTGTGGACACGCCTGCAGTGCAGGTACGCCACTTTTCATTACTTTACGCTTGCGCGGCTTACGCACTAGCTGGTTGATTGTTGCCATTCGGCCTTAACTCCAAGTCGTTAAGGGCGTCCCATAAGGGGCGCCATAAAAAAGAGCGCGAAGTCTAATGACGGGGCGGTGCCCCGTCAAGTTCGCGCGGTTTAATTACTCTGCATCGCCTTCCGCAGCGGCTGCGTTCTCGAGCTCTGCCGCGAGTGCATCTGCCAAGTCGTCAGCTGCCTCCGCCTTTTCGAGTTCTTCAGCAAAACTCTCTGAGAACTCCTCAGCCGACATTTGAACACCCATGTCGCTGTCCATCGCCCGCTGACGACGACGCTCTTCGTGGTATGCAAGGCCGGTACCCGCAGGAATAAGACGACCCACAATCACGTTCTCTTTGAGTCCGCGTAAGTAGTCGCGCTTGCCGGTAACCGCAGCTTCGGTCAGTACACGTGTTGTCTCCTGGAAGGAGGCTGCAGAGATGAAGCTCTCTGTTGCCAGTGATGCTTTGGTAATTCCTAGAAGTTCACGCTCAACCGTTGGTCGAACCAGTCCTTCTGCATCAATGCGATCGCATTCTTCAAGGTAGGCGTTCCACTCGATTTGCTCACCTTTGATGAAGCTCGACTCGCCGGCAGAGACCACGTTGGCCTTGCGCAGCATCTGACGAACAATCACCTCGATGTGCTTATCGTTAATCTTCACACCCTGAAGTCGATAGACTTCCTGGATCTCGTTGACAATGTACTTCGCGAGCTCCGGAATACCCTTCAAACGCAAGATGTCATGCGGGCTTAGTGGTCCCTCAGAGACAATCTCACCTTTCTCGACTTGCTCACCCTCGAAGACAGATAGCTGACGCCACTTAGGAATCAACTCTTCGTAGTGATCAGAACCATCCGGCAACGTTTTGCCATCGGTCGGTGTAATCACCAAGCGACGCTTGCCCTTTGTTTCCTTACCGAAGCTAACGGTGCCCGAAATCTCGGCCAGAATGGCTGGCTCTTTAGGCTTACGTGCCTCGAACAGGTCAGCAACGCGAGGCAGACCACCCGTAATGTCACGCGTCTTAGAACCCTCTTGCGGGATTCGCGCAATAACATCACCCACTTCGACCTTGACACCGTCTTCGAGGTTGACCATTGCGGACGCAGGTAAGAAGTAGTGTGCGGGTACGTTTGTACCAGCCAGAGACAGCTCGTTCCCGTCCTTGTCCACCAGAGTCACGGCAGGTCTTACATCTTTACCTGCGCTTGGACGCTCGGATGGATCCATCACGGAGATGCTGGAGAGTCCTGTGAATTCATCGGTCTGACGCTTAATGGTCACACCTTCTTCCATGCCACTCAGCTTAACGATACCGGCGACTTCGGTCACGATTGGGTGCGTGTGAGGATCCCAGGTCGCAACGACATCACCTGCCGCAACGGGAGATTCGTCCCCGACCTTGATAACCGCACCGTAAGGCACCTTGTACCGCTCGCGCTCACGTCCAACACTGTCCATAACCGACAGCTCTCCAGAACGAGACACAGCGATCAGAGATCCGTCAGCCCGGTCGACAACCTTCATGTTGTGCAGGCGAACCGTACCGTCCGAATTGACCTGAATGTTGTCCTGCGCCGCCTGACCGGATGCCGCACCACCAATGTGGAAAGTACGCATTGTTAACTGTGTACCAGGCTCACCAATCGACTGTGCTGCAACGACACCGATGGCCTCGCCCATATTGACCTGATGACCACGACCAAGGTCGCGCCCATAACAGGTTGAACAGATGCCGTAGCGCGTCTCACAAGTGATAGGTGATCGGACTAAGATCTCGTCGATACCCATCTCCTCGATCTTCAGTGTCCACAGCTCGTCGACCAGCGTTCCGGCTGGTACCAGCACTTCATCTGACCCTGGCTTAATAACATCAGCCGCCACGATTCGACCGAGAACTCGATCCGCCAGCGTCTCAATAATGTCACCGCCGTCAATCACCGGAGTCATCAACAGGCCACGCTCAGTACCGCAATCCTGCTCGACAACAACCACGTCCTGGGCCACATCAACGAGACGTCGTGTCAGGTATCCCGAGTTCGCCGTCTTCAGCGCTGTATCAGCAAGACCCTTTCGAGCGCCGTGCGTCGAAATAAAGTACTGGAGAACGTTCAGACCCTCACGGAAGTTTGCCGTGATAGGTGTTTCAATAATTGAGCCATCAGGCTTGGCCATCAGACCACGCATACCGGCCAACTGACGAATCTGTGCGGGTGAACCTCGCGCACCTGAATCCGCATACATGTAGACCGAGTTGAACGAATCCTGCTGCTCTTCCTCACCGTCTCTATTGATCACGGTCTCAGAGGAGAGATTCGCCATCATTGCCTTAGCAACCTGCTCATTAGTACGTGACCAGATATCGATCACCTTGTTGTACTTCTCGCCTTGTGTCACCAGACCTGCTGAGTACTGTCGTTCTATCTCAACAACTTCTGCGTCGGCTTTCTCGATAAGCTCGTTCTTAGCGTCCGGAATCTCGAAGTCATTCACGCCAATAGACGATCCCGACTTAGTTGAGTACTCGTAACCGGTGTACATCAACTGGTCAGCAAAGATACAGGTTTGCTTCAGACCAACGGCTCGGTAGCACTTGTTGATGACTTTCGAAATCGCCTTCTTAACCATTGGGCGGTTGATGAGGTCATAGGACAGACCCTCGGGCACGATGTTCCAGAGCAATGCGCGTCCAACCGTGGTTTCAACAACGCGCGTTCGCGCCACAGCAGCTTCACCGTACTCGATGACCTCTTCGTGGATACGTACCTTTACGCGCGCCTGGAGGTGAACGGCACCACTCGCATAGGCACGAGACACTTCTTTCGTGTCAGCAAAGACCATACCTTCGCCTTTCGCATTAATGCGCTCACGGGTCATGTAGTACAAGCCCAGTACGACGTCCTGCGAAGGCACGATGATGGGATCACCCGATGCTGGCGACAGAATGTTATTTGTCGACATCATCAAGGCACGCGCTTCAAGCTGCGCTTCGAGCGTCAGCGGCACGTGAACCGCCATCTGGTCACCGTCGAAGTCAGCGTTGTACGCCGCACAGACAAGCGGGTGAAGCTGAATGGCCTTACCTTCAATGAGCACGGGTTCGAACGCCTGAATACCCAGACGGTGGAGCGTTGGTGCTCGGTTAAGAAGAACCGGGTGCTCGCGAATCACTTCGGCCAGGATATCCCAGACCTCGGGTGGCTCACGCTCAACCATCTTCTTGGCAGCCTTGATGGTACTAGCTAAACCGCGATGCTCGAGTTTGCCAAAGATAAATGGCTTGAATAACTCAAGCGCCATTTTCTTGGGCAGACCACATTGGTGAAGTCTCAGCGTAGGACCTGTCACGATCACAGAACGGCCAGAGTAATCCACACGCTTGCCCAGCAGGTTCTGACGGAAACGACCCTGCTTACCTTTAATCATGTCAGCAAGCGACTTCAATGGGCGCTTGTTCGATCCGGTAATAGCTCGTCCGCGTCGACCGTTATCCAGCAACGCATCAACCGACTCTTGGAGCATACGCTTCTCGTTACGCACGATAATATCGGGCGCGTTCAGGTCAAGCAGACGCTTAAGTCGGTTGTTTCGGTTGATCACGCGTCGATACAAATCGTTGAGATCCGATGTCGCAAATCGACCGCCATCCAGGGGTACCAGCGGACGAAGATCAGGTGGCAGCACAGGCAGTGCATTCAATACCATCCACTCGGGGCGGTTACCTGACTTGTCAAAGGCTTCCATCAACTTGAGTCGCTTGGACAGCTTCTTAATCTTGGTCTCTGAGTTGGTCTGCGGAATTTCTTCACGCAGGCGCTCAATTTCACCTTTCAGATCCAACTGAATCATGAGCTGCTGAATCGCTTCGGCACCCATTTTGGCGGTGAATTCGTCGCCGAACTCTTCCATTGCCTCAAAGTACTGCTCGTCATTCAGCAACTGGCCGTGATCCAAGCTCGAAAGACCGGGATCGGTAACCACATATGATTCGAAGTAGAGAATGCGCTCAATATCACGGAGCGTCATATCCAGCAGCAGGCCAATACGCGAGGGTAGTGACTTGAGGAACCAGATGTGTGCAACAGGGCTCGCAAGCTCAATGTGTCCCATACGCTCGCGACGCACCTTGGCAAGTGCAACTTCAACGCCACACTTTTCACAGATCACACCGCGGTGCTTCAAGCGCTTGTACTTACCACAAAGGCACTCGTAGTCTTTCACTGGACCGAAAATCTTGGCGCAGAACAGACCATCGCGCTCAGGCTTGAACGTACGATAGTTGATGGTCTCAGGCTTCTTAACTTCGCCGTATGACCAAGAGCGAATCATCTCTGGTGAGGCGAGGCCAATACGGATCGCATCGAAATCTTCAGACTTCTCGCGGTTCAATAGGTTTAGCAAATCTTTCACGTAGTCTCTCCCCTCAGAAGCCTGATGACTCGGACTCGAGATCGATATCGATACCGAGCGAGCGGATTTCTTTGATCAATACATTGAAGGATTCGGGCATACCCGGATCCATGCTGTGATCACCATCGACGATGTTCTTGTACATCTTCGTACGACCTGCAACGTCGTCCGACTTCACAGTCAACATCTCCTGCAACGTGTGCGCGGCACCGTAAGCTTCGAGGGCCCAAACTTCCATCTCACCAAAGCGCTGACCACCGAACTGCGCCTTACCACCCAGCGGCTGCTGAGTAACCAGGCTGTACGAGCCGGTTGATCGTGCGTGCATCTTGTCGTCAACCAAGTGGTTGAGTTTCAACATGTACATGTAACCAACGGTCACGGGTCGATCAAACTCATCTCCCGTTCGACCGTCGTGAAGCACCAACTGGCCGCTGTCTGGCAAGTCAGCCATACGCAACAGCGCCTTGATGCTCTCCTCGCTCGCACCATCGAATACAGGCGTGGCCATGGGCACGCCAGCACGAAGGTTTTGAGCCATCGCCAGCAATTCGTCATCCGACAGACTATCAATGTCCGCATCTCGACGGCTGTCACTGGTGTGCGCGTAGATCTCTTTGAGGAACTCACGTAGCTTGGCCACTTTGACCTGCTGATCGAGCATCTCGTTGATCTTCACACCGAGACCACGTGCTGCCATACCGAGGTGGGTTTCGAGAATCTGCCCCACGTTCATTCGCGACGGCACACCCAATGGGTTGAGGACGATATCGATTGGCTCACCGTTCTCGTCGTAGGGCATGTCCTCGACAGGCATGATGACCGAGATCACACCCTTGTTACCGTGACGTCCCGCCATTTTGTCACCCGGCTGGATACGTCGCTTAACGGCGAGGTAGACCTTAACGATCTTAAGCACGCCAGGCGCTAGGTCATCACCGCTTTGCAGCTTCTCTTTCTTCGCCTCGAACCGCTCTTCAAGAAGCTGATTCTGCTCTTCGAGCAAACGCTGCGCAGATGCCAACTGATTGTTGAGTTCTGAATCAGAGAACTTGAGCTTGAACCACTGCTCACGATCAAGACCTGCCAGTACATCCGCATCGATCTTGGTACCCTTTGAAAGCCCACCACCAGAAACAGTTGTCTGACCACTCAGTAAGCCCGCGAGGCGCGCAAACGTTGCTTCCTCATAAATGCGGAGCTCTTCTTTGAGATCCTTGCGGTAATCAGCGAGCTGAGACGCTTCAATCTGCTTCGCTCGTGCGTCTTTCTCAAGACCGTCGCGCGTAAACACCTGAACGTCGATGACCGTGCCTTTGTAGCTCGAAGGCACACGCAACGACGTATCTTTCACGTCAGAGGCCTTCTCGCCGAAGATCGCACGCAACAGCTTCTCTTCTGGTGTCAGCTGAGTCTCACCCTTCGGTGTCACCTTACCAACCAGAATGTCGCCAGCATCCACCTCAGCGCCGATGTAGACGATGCCTGACTCATCGAGTTTGCTGAGTGCGCCCTCGCCCACATTCGGGATATCCGCAGAAATTTCTTCAGCACCCAACTTGGTATCGCGAGCAATACACGTCAATTCCTGAATGTGGATAGTCGTCAGACGATCCTCTTCAACAACGCGCTCGGAAACGAGGATTGAGTCCTCGAAGTTGTAGCCGTTCCATGGCATGAATGCGATACGCATATTCTGTCCAAGCGCCAGCTCGCCGAGATCAACCGACGGTCCGTCAGCAAGGATGTCGCCGCGGGCAACCGTGTCGCCGGGGCTCACAATCGGACGCTGATTCACGCACGTGTTCTGGTTGGAACGCTTGTACTTCGTCAGGTTGTAAATATCGACTGGTGACTCGTCCTGACCCACTTCTGCGGGGTTCACGCGAACAACGATGCGTGACGCATCTACCGAGTCGACCACACCACCGCGCGATGCAACCTCACAGACACCGGAGTCTCGTGCTACGTAGCGCTCCATACCGGTACCAACCAGTGGCGCCTGCGTCTTAAGCGTTGGCACTGCCTGACGCTGCATGTTTGAACCCATGAGGGCGCGGTTCGCATCGTCGTGCTCGAGGAACGGAATCAATGCCGCCGCAATCGATACAACCTGCTTTGGCGATACGTCCATAAAATCCACTTCGGAAGCAGGCTTCACCGTGAATTCGTTCATGTGACGAACGTTAATCAACTCATCCACAAATCGATTGCCGTCATCCAGCGTGGCTGATGCCTGTGCAATGACATGGTTTGCTTCGTTGATCGCCGACAGATACTCAATCTCATCTGATACAACGCCATCGATCACCTTACGATAAGGAGACTCGAGGAAGCCGTACTCGTTGGTTCGCGCATACGCCGCCAATGAGTTGATCAAACCAATGTTTGGACCTTCCGGTGTTTCAATCGGACACACGCGACCGTAGTGAGTCGGGTGCACGTCTCGCACCTCGAAGCCTGCGCGCTCTCGCGTTAGACCACCTGGACCCAATGCTGACACGCGACGCTTATGCGTCACCTCAGACAACGGGTTGTTTTGATCCATGAATTGAGACAATTGGCTGGATCCGAAGAATTCTTTAACCGCGGCCGATACAGGCTTAGCGTTAATGAGATCCTGCGGCATAAGGCCTTCGCTCTCCGCCATGGACAGACGCTCTTTGACAGCGCGCTCAACACGGACAAGGCCGACACGAAACTGATTCTCAGCCATTTCACCAACTGAACGAATACGGCGGTTACCCAAATGGTCGATGTCATCAACGACGCCCTTACCATTTCGAATATCCACCAGCGCCGTTAGCACCGCGACGATGTCTTCTTTATCCAGTGTGCCGCTACCCGTCACCTCATCGCGACCAAGGCGACGGTTGAACTTCATTCGGCCAACGCCAGAGAGATCATAGCGATCCGCCGAGAAGAACAAGTTTTGGAACAAGTTCTCGGCCGACTCTTTCGTGGGCGGCTCGCCAGGGCGCATCATGCGATAAATCTCTACCAGAGCCTCAAGCTCAGTCCGCGTGCCGTCATTCGCCAACGTATCGGAAATAAACGGACCGCAGTCGATCTCATTGGTGTAGATCGTTTCGATGGTCTCGATGCCTTTATCACGCAGCCCGTTCAGTACTTCTTCTGTCAGCTCGCCGTTGCACTCGAGCAGGACTTCGCCACTGGCAGTATCAACAACCGCTTTCGCAACACGACGGCCAACAAGGTACTCATCGGGTACTGCAAGGAACTCGACGCCCGAGTCTTCTAACTGACGGATGTGGCGCGCAGTGATTCGACGACCGCGATCCACGAGCACGGTATCGCCGGCCATGATGTCAAATGCCGCCATATCACCCTGCAGGCGCTTTGGTACCAGCGTCATCGTTGCTAGGTGCTCGTCATTAAGCTGGAAGGTTGTGGTCTCATAGAACATCTCGAGGATGTCCTCTGACTCGTAACCTAGAGCTCGCAGAAGGACGGTCGCAGGCAACTTCCGACGACGGTCAATTCGTGCAAAAACCTGGTCCTTTGGATCGAACTCGAAGTCAAGCCATGAACCACGGTAAGGAATGATTCGCGCGCTATACAGCAGCTTACCGCTTGAGTGCGTCTTGCCGCGATCGTGATCGAAGAAGACACCGGGTGAACGGTGAAGCTGAGACACGATGACGCGCTCAGTACCATTAATGACGAAGGTACCGTTGTCGGTCATGAGCGGAATCTCGCCCATGTAAACGTCCTGCTCTTTAATGTCCTTGATGGACTTCGAGCTCGCCTCTTTATCGTAAATAATGAGACGGACCTTGACGCGGAGTGCGCAGGCATAAGTCGTGCCGCGCAACACACATTCATCAACGTCAAATACGGGGGTGCCCAGAGAGTAATCCACGTACTCCAAAGCCGCGCTTCCACTGTAACTTACAATAGGAAAAACGGACCGGAACGCTGCGTGCAGACCGTGGTCGCCGCGCTCATCTACCGGGGTGTCAGACTGAGTGAACTTCCGGTAGGAATCCAGCTGGATGGCCAGCAGATAGGGGATATCCATCACCTTCAGCATTGAGCCAAAATCTTTGCGAAGGCGCTTCTTCTCTGTAAACGAGTAAGTCATTGATACTCCTCAACGAATCGGGTCGGCCAAGACCGACACTAGTGGCTTAACGCCATAAACAACCGGCTGCTATAACCGGGAGAAGGCCGGTGCGCATTGCGCACCAGCCCGGACCTGCAAATCTGCAATCCTGAACGGATCACTTAAGCTCGACTGAACCGCCAGCTTCTTCGATTTGCGACTTGATGTCCTCAGCGTCTTCTTTGCTAACGCCTTCTTTGATAGGTGATGGCGCACCATCAACCAGGCCTTTCGCCTCTTTGAGGCCAAGACCAGTGATCGCGCGAACCGCCTTGATCACATTGACCTTCTTCTCGCCTGCAGAAGCGAGGATGACGTCGAACTCAGTCTGCTCAGCTGCTGCTGCGCCACCTGCATCGCCACCCGCTGCTGGCGCTGCGACTGCAACGGCTGCTGCAGCTGATACGCCAAACTTCTCTTCCATCGCTTCAACCAACGCAACGATATCCATCACGCTCATTTCTGCGATTGCATCAAGGATTTCTTCCTTTGAAATTGCCATGTTTATCTCTCCTAAAATGTGTAGTCGAGCACTCGCTTACGCGGACTGCTCTTTCTGATCACGAACCGCCGCCAATGTACGAACGAGCTTGCTTGGTACTTCATTCATCGTACGAACAAGCTTGCCGACAGGCGCCTGCATAACGCTCATCAACGTTGCTAGTGCTTGCTCTCGAGTTGGTAGCTTCGCCAACACGTCGAGCTGATCTGCACCCAGCAACTTACCGCTGACAGACAATGCTTTGACTTCGAATTCGCCGTTTTCTTTAGCGAAATCTTTGAACAACCGAGCCGCTGCACCGGGATCTTCCATTGAAAATCCAAAGATGGACGGAC
>ERZ802830.3067-NODE-3067-length-14489-cov-8.94104_pt1 | contig 14489 bp, 8 predicted proteins | sample MGYA00345654_ERZ802830 | MGnify/ENA primary metagenome ERZ802830 (study PRJEB30503, sample SAMEA104212375) | marine metagenome | biome: Westerlies Biome; feature: [SRF] surface water layer (ENVO:00010504) within the epipelagic zone...; material: water... | reverse complement strand
ATAAACAGCAATTATGCCTTATTTCCTTATTACACAGATGATAAAATTTCAGAGGCTTTTGAGACTACGGGAAGTAAAACTATTTTTCTTGTAGATGATGCAGATACAAAATGCTTGTGGGAACCTTTTTCAAAATTATATGCTAATGTTTATCATATTGAAAGAAATCTTTATAAAAACAGTCTAGGAAACAAACTCATTTTTGAGGAGATCAATCATGATCTTGAATTATCATACAAGTACTCGTGGGCGGTCTCTGAGAAATACGGCTTTGTAAGAACTTCTGTTTTACAATCGAATTCTAATAAATCAAAAACGATTTCAGTGCTCGATGGTATTCAAAATATCATACCATGGGGTTTAGAGGAGTATCTCCAAAACACATATAGTAATTTAGTAGACGCTTATAAAAAAAATGAATTAGATAAGGATACCGGTATTGGAATTTATTCACTTAGTGCGGTAATAGTAGATAGAGCTGAACCCAGTGAGGCACTAAAAGCTAATTTAGCATGGTCTTTAGGTCTTGAATCACCAAATCATTTAATAACATCCACACAAGTTGAAGTGTTTAGAAATGGAGAATCTATTAGTGAAGAGTTCGATGTAAGAGCAGAACGAGGCGCCTATTTCTTAAGCTCTTCATTATCATTAGAACCCAATTCATCAAAAACTTGGCGCATTTTATCTGATGTTAATAAATCTGTCACAGATATTGAGTTTTTAAAGTATTTAATTAAATCAGAGGCGAATCTTAATCAACTCATTGATGAAGATATAACTTTAGGTAGCGAGAATTTGAGACATTTAGTTGCTGCGGCAGATGGTTTACAATTAACAGAAGATGGATTAAGAAATATTAGACATTTTTCTAATACCATGTTTAATATTATGAGAGGTGGGATTTTTGATAATAATTATAATATTGAGAAATCAGATTTTAGTTCCTATTTAAAGAAAGCAAATTTAAAATGCTACGAATCTCACTATGAAATTGTTGCTTCACTCTCAGATACATTTAACTTAAAAGATTTAAAATCGTTATTAGACTCCATTTCTAATCCAGATTTTAGTAGACTAACTAATGAGTATTTACCACTAAAGTTTTCAAGACGTCATGGGGATCCAAGTCGTCCTTGGAATAAATTTTCAATCAATACTAAAAATGAGTCCGATGGTTCTAAAGTATTAGATTACCAAGGTAATTGGAGAGATATTTTTCAAAATTGGGAAGCCTTAGCGCACAGTTATCCTGATTTTATATCTGGTATGATTACCAAATTTTTAAATGCAACAACTTTTGATGGTTATAATCCTTACAGAGTAACCAAAGGTGGTTTTGATTGGGAAACCATAGAGCCAGATAATGCGTGGTCCTACATTGGATATTGGGGAGATCATCAAATTATATATTTACTTAAATTCTTAGAATTTGCCGAAGATTATTTTCCAAGCCAACTAGAATACTGGTTGGAAGATGAAGCTTTTGTTTATGCCAATGTGCCCTATAAAATAAAAGACTATGAGTCTATATTAAACGATTCTAAAAACACGGTTGATTATGATTTTGATTTGGCCGACTCTATTGAAAAGCGTCGTTCTGAAATTGGTGCAGATGGTGCCTTATTGCATTTACAGAATGGAGAAATATATCATGTTAATGGTTTAGAAAAACTTATAGCTACATTGTTATCTAAGCTTTCTAATTTTATACCAGAAGCAGGAATCTGGATGAATACGCAACGTCCAGAGTGGAATGATGCTAACAATGCATTGGTTGGTAATGGTGTTTCTATGGTTACCCTTTATTATATCAGAAGATTTTTAAGCTTTTTTAAAGGTATTGTAGATAAGTCAAAATTTAATGCTTTGCCGTTATCCAAAGAGCTTGCTACATTTTTTACTGATCTTAATGAAACTTTTTTAGAACGTGAACATTTATTGAGATCAAATTTCTCAGACAAAGAGCGTAAGATCTTGATGGATGGGTTAGGAGGCGCTGGTAGCGCCTACAGAGAAAAAATTTATCAAAATGGATTTTCTGGGTTGAAGCAGTTAATATCTAAGGGTAATCTTTCAGACTTTCTTGATTTGGCATTAAAATATGTTGATCATTCTATAGCCTGTAATAAAAGAGAAGACGGATTATATCACGCCTACAACCTCATGTCTTTAGATAGTCCAAAAACTGTTTCTGTTGCTTATTTGTCTGAAATGCTTGAAGGACAGGTTGCTGTTTTAAGTTCTGGTTATCTTGAAACTAAAGAAAGTTTATGGGTTTTAGATGCTATGAAACAAAGTGCGTTATTTAGACCAGACCAGTATACCTATATTCTATATCCCAATAAAACATTACCTCGTTTTACAAATAAAAATACCATACCTGTATCTTTTATAAGTCAATCAAAACTAATTAGAGCTTTGGTTAAAGACGAAAATAAGACTCTGGTAGAACAAGATATTAATGGTGAATACCATTTTAATGGTGATTTTCACAATGTTGATGATTTAAAAGTAGCACTCTCAAATTTAGACTCCAGTTATTCTAAGTTAATTAAAAAAGAGCAACAACTTTTAGAGACAGCATTTGAGGCGGTATTTAATCATAAAGCATTTACGGGGCGCTCGGGGACTTTCTTTGGTTACGAAGGGTTAGGCTCTATATACTGGCATATGGTTTCTAAATTATTATTAGCAGTTTCTGAAGTAACTCAAAGGGCCTACAATGAAGGCCAATCACAAGATATTATTGGAAAATTATTTGATCATTATTTCGAAATAAATGCAGGACTTGGTCTTAATAAGTCGCCAGAATTGTATGGTGCTTTTCCAGTAGACGCTTATTCACACACTCCAGCAGGAAAAGGTGTGCAACAACCGGGAATGACTGGTCAAGTTAAAGAAGATATTTTAAGTCGTATTGCTGAAATAGGCGTAGAGGTAAAAGAGGGCTGTATTGCCTTCAGACCAATTCTCCTTAGAAATTCTGAATATTTGAAAACACCAAAAGATTTCAATTATGTAGCTGTTGACGATTCTAATCAACTTATAAAACTTAATGAAGGTGAATTGGCTTTTACGTATTGTCAGATACCCGTAATTTACAGTCAGAGTTCTGAAGATGCTTTGGCTATAAAAACCAGAACGGGGGAAGTAGTTCAATTAGAAGGACATCAATTAAATCAACAATTTAGTTCCTCTATATTTTCAAGAATGGGTGATATAGAAGCAGTACACGTTTATTTCAAAAAATAAAAAATAATTGATCATTATAAATACAAATAGGATAGGATCTTGCAAGCATGTTTTTTTAATCGTTTGTAGCATTTTTTTATTGCTCTCATGTGAAAAGACATCAAGCACGGTCAAAGCATCAGATCTTTTAGGAAATGGTGCTTATCCAGCTATATGTTATAGTGGTTACAGAACAGATTCAAGAGCGGTTGAACCCAGCATAGAAGAAATAAAGTCTGACCTAATTTTACTTCATGAGTTGGGATATAGAATTATAAGAACCTATAATGTACATTTCGAACATACAGCCAATATATTGGATGCTATTACTGATTTAAAACAGAATGACTCTGATTTTGAAATGTTCGTTATGTTGGGGGTTTGGATTAATTGTAAAGGGGCTTTCTCTGACAATATAGATCATTCACAAGAAGATTACAAAGGCAATTTAAAAGAAGCTAGGACCACTTTTAATTTGATTAAACAATATCCTGAAATTGTAAAAATTATTGCGGTTGGTAATGAAGCTATGGTTCACTGGCAAACAGATTACTTTGTGGGTCCTCAGGTTATTTTGAGTTGGGTAAATTATTTTCAAGAACTTAAAAAGACGAATCAAATTCCACAAGACATCTGGGTGACTAGTTCTGATAACTTTGCTTCATGGGGAGGTGGTGATACTTCATATCATAATGATTATTTAGTACAATTATACCATGCAGTTGATTACATATCAATGCATACCTATCCTTTTCATGATACTTATTATAGTCAAATTTTATGGTCAAAAGGTTATGATAATATAGCAAATAAGGTAGATAATCAAATGCAAGATGCTGTAAATTATGCCATTACCCAGTATAATGCTGTAAAAGCATACATGCTTAGTTTGGGAATAGAAAAACCAATTCATATTGGTGAAACGGGTTGGGCCACTGTTAGTTCAGATTTTTATGGAGATCTAGGAACATGTGCTGCAGACGAGTACAAACAACAAGCCTATTTTATTGGAATTAACGATTGGGCAAAAGCAAATGACATCTCGGTGTTTTTTTTCGAAGCCTTTGATGAAGCATGGAAAGATTTTAATAATCCAACTGGATCTGAAAATCATTTTGGTCTTTTTACGCTTCAAGGTCAAGCAAAATATGCAGTGTGGTCACAATATAATCTAGATGCACTTTTTCTTAATTCAAGACATGGAAAGCCTTTAAATAAAACGTATAATGGTGATATAGATTCTTTGAAAAGCAATGTTCGTGACGGAAAAATATTTAAATATGGGATATAAGATGAAGTGTGTTTTGAGGATGTTTTTATTAGGGATTGTAATACTCTTCTGTTCTTGTATTAGTCAACAAGAAGACCAAGTCAAAACTGAAGTTTTGGGACGACAAATTTATCATAACGATGTGCCGTATTTTATTAAGGGGGTATGTTATCATCCCGTTCCTAAAGGGGAAACAAAAAGGGCTTTTAATCAAATCGATCACGATTTGAATCTTATGGTTGAAGCTGGTATAAACACCATAAGAGTTTATGAACCTATTGACGATATTGATGTTTTAAATAAAATTTCACAGCATGGTATTAAACTAATAGTAGGTTTTGGTTATGATCAAAATGGAAATTACGATTTAAAAACAGGAAGTTTTTTAAATTATGTGAAACAGTACAATGCGCACCCTGCAATTTTATTTTGGGAGTTTGGAAACGAATATAACTACCATCCGGAGTGGTTTGATGACGATATTAACAATTGGTATGATGTATTGAATCGTTCAGTTAAGGTTTTGAAAGCATACGATCCAAATGCCGTTGTAGCATCTGCTCATGGTGAAATTCCTACAAAAGAAATATTAGAAAAATGTAATACTGTTGATATATGGGGGTTAAATGTTTACCGTTGGGATGATCCTTCTCCTGTATTTAAAGAATGGCAGGATTTATCAAATAAACCCATGTATTTATCTGAAGCAGGTGCAGACAGTTACATGAAAATTAGTAATCACGGTTTTGAGGCAGGAAAGAATTACAAATCACAAGCAGTGGCTAATACCAAAATTTTGAACAGTGTGGTTAATCATCCTTCCATAACAAGTGGAGTATGCGTATTTTCATTTACCGATGGGTTATGGAAAGCCGGTAATCCTAATCAACAAGATATTGGTGGTTGGGCTCCAAACAGTAGTGGTGTTCCTTATGACGGTGCTCCAAATGAAGAGCATTGGGGTATAACAGATATTGATAGAAATAAAAAAGAAACGTACCATGCAATTAAGTCAATATTTAAATCAGAAACTTTAAACCCTTAATTTTGAAATGTTCATTTAATACATATAAACGCGTTATTTTTAGTTTTTTCATAATTACTTTCTGTTCATGTAATCTGGCAACAAAATCAACGTATTCGTTTAAAGTATTTGAAACTTCAAAATCAGGACATAAGCTAAGTGAAATAGATTCTTTTAAATTAGGTTTAGAACCACTAAAATTTAATATATTTCAAGATTCTACTTATCAAACCATTACAGGTTTTGGAGGGGCGTTTACAGAATCCACATCACATTTACTCATGAAAATGTCTTCTGAAAAAAGGGCTGAGATCATTGATGCGTATTTTTCAGATCAAGGCGCCAGGTATTCTTTAACAAGAACCCATATGAATTCTTGTGATTTCTCAGTGGATCATTACTCCTATGCTCCTGTTGAAAATGATACATTACTAAAAGCATTTACAGTTAAGCCAGATGAAGATGATGTCATACCTATAATTAAATTGGCTCAAAAAAGTTCCAGTTCAGGATTTAAAATTATTGCTTCACCTTGGACAGCACCACCATGGATGAAAACTAATAACAACTGGGTTGGGGGCGAATTATTACCTAAGTACTATAAAACTTGGGCTTTATTTTTTTCTAAATATATTTCGGCTTACCAAGAACTTGGGATAGATATCTGGGGGGTTACTGTTGAGAATGAACCACTAGGGAACGGTAATAATTGGGAAAGCATGCATTACACTCCTGAGAGCATGACACAATTTGTTACTAAATATCTTGGGCCTCAGTTAGAAGCGGATTTTAATAATAATATTGTGCTTTTGGGTTACGATCAAAACAGACAGGAACTTAAGGAGTGGGTAGATGAAATGTATAAAGACTCTATAAGCAGTTTGTATTTCAATGGTACAGCAATTCATTGGTATGAGAGTACCTATGATTATTTTCCTAAAGCATTACAATATGCACACGCCAAAGCACCAAATAAATATCTAATTCAAACTGAAGCTTGTGTAGACTCAGAAATTCCTGTTTGGAATAATGATGATTGGTATTGGGAGAAGTATGCTACTGATTGGGGATATGATTGGAGAGAGCAAGAAAATAAGTATTTACATCCTAAATATGCGCCAGTAAATAGATATGCAAGAGATATTATTGGTTGCTTGAATAACTGGGTTGATGGATGGGTAGATTGGAATATGGTTTTAGACAAACAAGGTGGTCCTAATTGGTTTAAGAATTGGTGTGTGGCTCCTGTTATCGTAGAACCAGAAACAGATCGTATTTATTATACGCCACTATACTATGTTATGAGTCATTTTAGTAAGTTCATAAGACCAGGTGCTGAAGTCGTTAAGGTTCAAACTGAAAACACAGAAATTATGGTAACTGCAGCTGTTAATTTAGATGGTAGTGTAGTATTTGTTGCTTTTAATGAATACGATAATTCATATGCTTACGAAATAGAAATAGATGGTGTTATTAAAACTCTTTCTATTGGTCCTCAGTCCTTACAGACTGTTGTAATTACTAACTAACTAACTAATATTATGAATGAAATATCAAAAGAAAAATCACCCTCCGTAGGGATGGATCAAAAAATAGCTTTTGGAATAGGTATGTTTGCGAATCAGATGTTCCCGGCCATACTGGGAATTTTCATGGTTGTATTAGTTGAAGACCTTGGGTTTAATGGTTGGATGTGGTCTGCAGTTTTCCTTTTTCCTAGAATTTTTGATGCCATAACAGATCCATTAATGGGGTTCATTTCAGATAATACAAAATCTAAATGGGGTAGAAGGCGACAATATGTTTTAGTGGGAGGATTAATCATGGGTATTGCATACATTTTCATGTGGCAATTATTTAAAGAGGATACTCTAGAATATAATTTTTGGTACTTCTTTTTATGGTCTTTAGTTTTTTATCTGGGACTAACTATTTTTAGTGTACCCTACGTGGCTATGGGTTATGAAATGAGTGATGATTTTCATGAGCGAACCAGTATTATGGCAATTGCACAATGGATAGGTCAATGGGCATGGGTAATAGCACCTTTGTTTTGGATAATTATGTATGATCCAGAATGGTTCCCTTCGGCAGATGTTGCTGTTCGTGAATTGGCTATATGGGTGGCCATACCTTGCGCCGTTTGTGCTATTGTGCCTGCACTTTTTATAAAAAGTAAATCTACCTTAGATGAAGATTACGAACCTTTAAATTCTTCAAATATTGGTAACAGTTTGGTAAAAATCCTTCAAAGTTTTGTAGAGGCTTTTAAGATTAAAGAATTTAGAAAACTGTGTGGGGCTACGTTCCTCATATTTAATGCTTTTAATACGGTAGCTGCACTTACTTTTTTTGTAATTGTTTATAAATTATTTAATGGTGATGCTGGTGCTAGTGGTATTTGGGTATCTATGTTTGGCTGTGTGGGAGCGCTAGGAACTACTTTTATTGTAATTCCATCTGTAGCATGGCTTTCCAAGAAATTTGGGAAGAAGAAAGCATTCATGCTGTCTCAGTCAATTTCTTTGATTGGTTACGTTATGCTATATTTTTTATTTGTTCCTGGTAAACCATGGTTGTACATGATTGCCTTACCATTTTTCTCCTTTGGTATAGGCAGTTTGTTTACCATTATGATGTCAATGACAGCCGATGTCATTGATATAGATGAAGTAAACTCTGGAAAACGTAGAGAAGGTATTTTTGGTGCAATCTACTGGTGGATGGTCAAAGTAGGTTATGGTATTGCAGGCGCTTTAAGTGGTGTAATTATTACTGTAGTTGGTTTTAATCCAGATTTAACAACAATTGATCAACAGGCTGCGGTAGACGGATTGCATGCGTTCTTTTGCTTTTTTCCAATGGGTGGAACAATTTTAGCAATGTTAGTTATGAAAGACTATGATGTTACTGAAGAACGCGCTAAAGCTATTAGAAAAGCATTAGGTAAATAATAAAAAAAAACACTCCAAAAAGGAGTGTTTTTTAATGTTATGCTGTTTGAGGTCTTAAATTAAAGAATTCAATATAGCTCTCCGGGTTTTTCACCGTACCCCGTTCAGAAATCAAAGTAATATCAATGGCTCTGTTTTTTGCTTTTAATGAAAAGTCTTCTAAAATTTCTATGATATCATTATCCAGAAATCTTGTTTTTCTTACATCTAATTCCAAAGCTGAAGATTCTGGAAGCGCATCGAGTTCTTTTAGGATAGCCCCTTTATTTAAGAAGGTCACTTCTTCAGCTAAAGTCATTTTAAATTTTTGACTTCCTTCGCTCTTGTCTTCTATATGTAAGAAGTGTGAGTTTTGAAAACTTTTATAAATGACTACAAAAAGACCTACGGCTAATCCCATTCCAATACCCTTAAGTAGATCTGTACCAACAATACCAACTACAGTAACGATAAAAGGTACAAACTGCTTCCATCCTAACTTATACATTTTAATAAAGAGTTCAGGCTTAGCTAATTTATATCCAACAATGAATAGTACTGCAGCTAACACCGCTAAAGGAATATTGTTCAATAAATTGGGAATAAGTAATACAAAGATTAATAATAAAAATCCGTGAACAATAGCAGATATTTTTGTTCTACCTCCAGAGTTGATATTAGCAGAGCTTCTAACAATTACCTGAGTAACAGGTAAACCTCCAATTAAACCAGAAACAATATTACCCGTTCCTTGAGCAAATAATTCTCTGTTGGTTGGAGTCACATTTTTGTATGGATCTAATTTATCTGTGGCTTCAACACACAAAAGCGTTTCCAAACTGGCAACGAGTCCAATAGTAAATGCTGTGATTAGAACATCAGGATTTGTAATAGCGGCAAAATTTGGAAAGTTCATTTGGCTTTTTAAGCTGTCAAAACTGTCAAAAATAGGAACATCTACCATATTTGGGCCTGCAATCTCAAGACCACTTCCCTTAGTAGATAAATAATATATTATTCCAATAACTACAGAAACAATAGGGCCTTGAATAATTTGAAAAAACTTCCCTTTTTTTGAAAGTACGCTATTCCATAGTAACAAAATGAAAAGGCCAATCGTCCCAATTATAATGGATGAAGTTTCAATTTTTTCTAAACTTCCGAAGAAGTCTGTGAGACTAAATCCTTTTGTTTTTGCATCGATGTGTCCAAAAAAGAAAGGTATTTGCTTGATGAAAATAATGATACCAATACCAGTTAGCATTCCTTTAATTACTGAGGAAGGAAAGTAGTATCCTATTATTCCTGCACGAGCTACACCGAGAAGAATTTGGAATACACCTGCCAATACTACAGCCACTAAAAAGTCTTGCATGCCAAGATCTTGAATTGCAAGGTAAACAATGGCCGCAAGTCCTGCAGCAGGTCCACTAACCCCAATTTTAGATCCACTTACAGGTCCCACAATAATACCTCCTACTATACCTGCAATCAATCCGGAAAACAGTGGAGCTCCACTGGCTAGAGCAATACCAAGACATAAGGGTAATGCTACAAAAAATACGACTACAGAAGCCGGGATATCGGCTTTTAAATATTTAAACATGTTTGAATTTTCCATTTTAATAAATTAAGATTAAAGATTTTGTCCATCAGTAATTGATGGATTTTGGTTTTGTTTAGAAACGAAGTTTGAAATCTTAACTTATATCGGGTGGTGGCGATGTAATACTATAAGAAATTTCTATACAATTTGGTGTAATTGCTAGTATCTTTCGAGTTGAATTACTTTTATTGAATTCAAGTGCATCAGAATTACTTGAAGGATCTTGAAGTTCAAGATCATCTTTTTCTTTCTTATCGTTCTTTTCATTTTTATCATTATGATCATCGAACAATGAAAATTCAATTTTAAACTCAGAATCTAAAGCGTGATTTATAGTTTCTGAGGCTACCTGTGATGCAAATGAAATGACCACCAAAAAAGTGATTATGATACGGGATGTATTCAAAAAACAATAGTTATTATAAGTCATTAATTGTTTGAAAGCGTTAAAAGTAAAAGGATACATTAAAATTCCAAAATAAATTAACAATAAATTAGGGAGTTGAGGTAATTTTTATTTCCAATATATCAGACATTATAAGTATCTTATTTATCTAATATTTTTGATTATGAATTTAATTATAAAGGGAATTTGGGTAACTGCAATGTGCTCTGTTTTTTTTACTTATGCTGAGGTTAAATTACCAAAACTGTTAAGTGATGGTATGATTTTGCAACGCAACGAACCTATTAAGATATGGGGAACATCAGCAGTTGGGGAAGAAATAACCATCCAGTTTTTAGAACAAACTTTTAAAACTATTTCTTCTAATAAAGGCCAATGGGACATTACTTTACCACCCATGTCTCACGGGGGTCCTTATGAAATGTCCATCAAAGGCGAAAATGAAATAGTATTAAAAAATATTTTAATAGGTGATGTTTGGTTGGCATCTGGACAGTCTAATATGGCTTTTACTATGAGTAAGGTTAGTGAACTTTATGCGCAAGAGATTACTAATTCAAGTAATCAATTTATTAGACAATTTAAAGTCCCCAAAACCATACAGTTTAATAGGCCAAAAGCAGATTTTTTTTCAGGACAATGGGAGTCTGCATCCCCAAATTCGGTAGCTGGTTTTTCTGCGGTAGCTTACTTTTTCGCAAAACAAATTTATGAGAATTATGGAGTGCCTGTTGGAATTATAAATTCTAGTGTTGGTGGAACGCCTGCTCAAGCATGGACTTCATCAGAATCCATAAAACAAATTCCTGAATATTTTTTCAGAACAGAGCAGTTAAAACTAGATGGTTTTATAGAAGGTATAGAAAAAGCGACACAAAGCGCCAATAAAATTTGGAATGAAAGTGCTAATGATAATGATGAAGGACTAATTAATAAATGGTATAACAAAAATTTAGATGATAGTGACTGGGACACCATGAATTGTCCTGGTCAATGGCAAAAAAAAGGTACTTCTGCACAAGGTGTGCTTTGGCTTCGTAAGCATATAGAATTAAACTCAACAAATATTAGCGACGCTACGCTTAAACTAGGTCGCTTTGTAGATGCCGACGCCGTTTATATTAACGGTAAGTTATTGGGTAAAACAGCTCACAAATTTTTACACAGAAAATATGATGTACCTCAATCTTTATTGCATGAAGGTATCAATACCATAGCCGTTAGATTGGTTACCTATAGAGGTAAACCCGCCATGTTAAACGGTGCTGAATACAGTTTTAGATTAAAAGATACATTGATCCCATTAGAGGGGCTATGGAAAGCTAAAAAAGGATTTTCAACCAAAGCACTGCCAAAACCTCATAATTTTAGTTGGGAGCCCACTGTGTTATACAATGGCATGATTGCCCCATTAAAGGATTACAAATTAAAAGGGGCAATATGGTATCAAGGTGAGGGTAATGTTAGAAAAGCAGTTCAATATGATTCGTTATTTCCTATAATGATTAACGATTGGCGCAAACAGTTTAATCAAGAATTACCATTTATTTTTGTACAGTTGGCCAATTATTTAAAACCTGTAGATCAACCAGAATCTAGTGCTTGGGCACGATTAAGAGAAGCGCAACTAAAAACATTAAAACTGCCTAAAACAGGAATGGCTGTAATCATTGATGTAGGTGAGGCCTATGATATCCATCCTAGAAATAAGAAAGCTGTTGGTTACCGTTTAGCACTAGAAGCAGATCGTATTGTTTACAATCAAAATACCAGGCCATCACCTGTTTTAAAGTCTCTAAAAATTAAGGGAGACACAGTAATATTATGCTTTAATAAAAAAGCAAGTAAGCTCTTAAAAAAGGGTGATGACCCCCTAAAATACTTTAGTATATCTGCAGCAGATATGCAATTTGAATGGGCCAATGCCAAGATAGTAGGCAAATACCGTGTTAAAGTTTGGAATTCTAAAATTTCAAACCCAAAAGCGGTAAGGTATGCTTGGGCAGACAATCCTGAAGAGGTGAATTTTTATACCACAGATAACAGACCCATAAGTCCTTTTAGAACCGATGATTGGGAAAAATAAAACCTTATCAATTGATAAGGTTTTAAAGTTGTATTATTCAGCAATAATAAATTGTTTGGTGGGCTTGCCAACAGCTTCCCAATTACTGCCCACATAGGTGAGTACTTCATCGGTGTGTGATCTGGCTAAATCCCACATTTCTTTTTCTTTATCACTCATTTCACCAGAGGCATTAGCGTCGTGATCTTTAGCTAAATCTTTTAAAGATTTATACCACAATGCTGTTTGAAAGGTGTATGATGAACCACTATAATGCCCTGTAGGTACGATGGCTTTAACATAACCTTGATCAATAGCTGGCTGTCTAGAAATCTCTCTCCACAGTGTCATAAAGCTTGAACGATCCCACCAACTAGGGTTAAACTTACTAAAGACAACGGTGTGTTTTTTTGTAAAATCAATGCCTTTATCAGTGATGTAGAAATCATCGTTGAAAGCAACTCGAACTTCATCTGAGTGGTCCTCTATAAATAGTCTAAGGTATTTACCCCAACCTTTTTTAAGATTTTCTTTCTCTTCATCTGTGGCATCCATAGCATCTATATTCTTGAAAACTTCGTCTCTTGGATTAACAGCACTGGCTTGCGCTACCACATCAGGGAAGGTTTCAATAACCTGAAAGGTAAAATCACTACCATAAGTATGTGTAAATAACCAAGTAGAAGTCCACTTATTTTCTTCAGAACCCATTAAATAAATATCGGTGTATGTTTTATGGAGTTGGATAAAGTCTGAGGCCTGAGACCTAGGCACTTTTAAATAGTAAAAAGAATGTACTTGTTGTGCTATGCTTGATGTAGAAATCATCAAGAGTAGTAGAAGTGTGAGTTTTTTCATAATTAAAGTGTTTAGTTGTTTAAATTAGTTTGTTATTAATACCCATTATTTTGTGGCATGTGTCCAAAAGTTTCAAGGAAACTGGCTGGTATGGGGAATATTTCATGATGATTCATGAAACCATCTATGTATTGTGCTGCTTTATTGAAATGAATTAAATCAAAATAACGGTGTCCTTCACCCATAAACTCAGACCGTCTTTCATTAAAAATAGCATCTAAAATTTCTTGCTGATTATTACTACTTATTCCAGGGAGTCCTGCTCTTGCACGAACTTCATTTAAATTTAGCAGTGCATCAAAGTATCTATTATCAAGTGCGTATAATTCGGCACCAATTAATAAAACCTCGGCATAACGCATCATCTTAATGTCATTACCATGTAAAAGATTAGGGTCTCCTCCATTAGAACCATTATTACCACCCAATTTTGGCAGGTATTTTTTCATGTAATAGCCTGTGTGTTCATAGCTTTGTTCATAAGTTACGTTAGGACGGGTTTGCTGCCACTCGGCAATATCTAAAATAGCTATTGCTCTTCTGTTATCACCATTTTCAAAACTATCAAAAGCCTCTTGTGTAGTTATATTTGCTCCCCATCCACTATCATATTCAGGGCCATTATATGATCTTATGCCTTGCCATTTAGATAATAAATTTCCTTGACTACATAATAAGCAATCCCATGAAGCTGGTATGTCTGAGGTATAATCAATCTCAAATACAGATGGGGTCTCATCAGAAAAAAGGGTGTCAAGATTAGTATCTAGTGAATAAACGCCAGAGTTTTTTATCTCTTCAAATAAATTCATTGCCGTGTTGTAATCTAATATGTCTAAATGTTTATAGATCAACTTTAAGAGTAGTGCTTTGGCGGTGTAATTATTAAATGTGGTGCGGTAACTACTTTGAAAATTAATATCTGTATTTGCAATAACATGCTCAAGCATACCATAACAGTCAAAGATCATATCATTTTCGCCCCCAAATTGAAGGTGTGGATTATTGTTGTCATCAAATGCTTCAATATAAGGATGTTTACCAAACCATTTAATGAGATTCATACTATAAAATGCTCTTAAAAAAATGGCTT
>ERZ802830.3065-NODE-3065-length-14492-cov-10.96_pt1 | contig 14492 bp, 7 predicted proteins | sample MGYA00345654_ERZ802830 | MGnify/ENA primary metagenome ERZ802830 (study PRJEB30503, sample SAMEA104212375) | marine metagenome | biome: Westerlies Biome; feature: [SRF] surface water layer (ENVO:00010504) within the epipelagic zone...; material: water... | reverse complement strand
AAAATAGCAATACAGCTCTCGCCATAATGCGCGTATTGAGTGATTAGACACTATATGTTAGATAAATACAAATAAAAAAAACAAATAAAAAAAGTATCTTATTTTTACTTATAAATATGGGTTTTTCATAAAAAGGGTTGCCTAAGCAACCCTTATAGATATTTTAGTAAAACTAGAACGTTGCTGTCATTGAAATAAACATTCTTCTTCCAATAACATCATAGACTCCAGGCTCTGTATTTCCATTAAAATTACTATGGAAATATGGTGGCTCTTCATCAGTAAGGTTGTTTATGCCCACTCTGATCACAGCATTACCATAATCAAAAGTAGTGACAACATCATGATATGTCATAGCTTCAGCTACAGCATCTGAGGTTACTGATGGATGTCTCCAAACGTCATCTGATTCACTTGAATGTCTAAGATTCCAAGATGTATTCCAACCATCACCGTTAACGCCTAATGATAAGACATATCTTAATTCAGGATACACTGCAAAACCATCTGCAGTTCCTACATAGTCTCTTCCTCCACCATATGTAAATTCTTGTTCATAAGAATTATGCATAGTAGCGTCAAAACCAACTGAATATCCTGAAATCATACCCATATTAAGATCACCTGATTTAGCTAATGCTATATCAATACCATCAGATGAGAATGTTCCCTGATTTCCCCATGGTGTTTCTAAGTCGCCAGGATAACCATAGTAGCTTAGTGGATTACTGAGTCCATAATCTAAGAAAAGTGAACAACTTCCTGATGTTGGCCAGTTAGCAGGATCAAGTCCTGGTGTGCTTAAACAATCTTGAAGAATTAAGTTAGCTATAGGTAAAGCGATAACATCATCAATTTCAATTGACCAATAATCAACTGAAGCTTGAAGACCATCTATTAAGACATCTTGCATAACTATACCAATTGCAAAATTAGTTGACTCTTCTGGTGCTAAGTCACCTTCAGCATAATATTCATGGTATGACTGCCATGCAAATCCATACTCGCCTGCATCGGATGTATCAAAACCTAAAGCTTGACAATTATCCCAAACAGTTTGAGAAATAGCGCCAGCTGCTAATCTTCTATCACCTAACTCACAAGGCATATCCATTACTGGGAAAGTTGTACTTGCAACAGTATTTAGTTCAGAAACATTTGGTGCTCTAAAACCAGTACCAAATGAAGCTCTTAATCTCATATTGTCAGCAAGGACATAATCTGCTCCAACTTTAAAGTTGGTTGTAGTTCCAACAGTATCATAATCAGAATATCTGGCAGACATATCTAATGTAAGATCATCAGATACTTCCATTAAGTACTCACCAAATACCTCCATCACACTAAAACCACCTCTTAATGGAGATGAAGCTCCGCCAGTTGTTAAACCCTCAGCACTAAACTCATCAGGTTTGAAATAACCATACTCTTGCCTTTTCTCTATACCAACAGCAAAATTTGAACCAGAAATAACATATGCTATTTGATCAAAATCTGCTCCAGACTGATCTTTTAAAGAACCAGCTGTCAGATAAGCCATTTGTTCAGCTGATATGCTGCCAAATTCACCAAAAGGGTTTAAGACTTCAGGACATGCTGCAGTTGCTGCACAAGCTACAGGATCAACGGCAATAGCCCATCTATCAAATCTTCCATAATTTAATGTCTCATCAACTTGCTCTGTTTCAGCAAAGGTAACAGAAACATCATGATTAAAACCGTTCATCTCCCATCTAAAGCCCATATTAATATCATAAGCATCAACAGTCTGTTCAAAAATTCGACCGCCTGATTCTTCAAATCGTCTATTAATTCTTACTCCAATATCACAAAGATCAATGGTGTTAGCACAATTTACTGAACCAAAAGGGTTATATGGATTATTAGCAGGAACATAATCATTCCACTGAGTACCATTATTTGGTGTTTGTACACTTGATGAAACAGCAAAAGATGCGTCAGGTGCTAATCTTTGATGCGAATAACGTCTGTTATAGATTCCTGAGAAATAAAACTCAACCTCATCTGTAACATCCATTGCACCAATAACTGCCATTTGAGTTCTTTCATTTGGTGTAATTAAAGCATTTACAGGAGCATAGTTATAAACATCACCAGATGTAAATGGTCTTGCTTCACCAATGCTTGAGTCATAGATAAAGTTACCTGTTGCTCCGGTTCTTATTTTTCTACTATTACTAGATCCTGAACCAACAGCTAAAAAAGTACCATCAGCTTGGATTTGTGGATATAAAGCATCGCCTGCCCAAGGCTGTTCGCCTTGCAACATTTCTTTTTGATTCTTCCATGATGCTGAAAAAACCACATTACCGTTATCACCATCAATACCAGCCATAATTCCAAAGTCCTCATTAGGAGCTTGACCATTTTCAAGGCCTTCACCCATTCCAGCAGAGACTTTTAAACCTGTAAACTCATCATCAAGAACAAAGTTTACAACTCCAGAAATAGCATCTGATCCATAAATTGTAGAAGCACCATCTTTAAGCACCTCAACTCTTTTAATCATTATTTCTGGAATACCACCAATATCAACAGCTCCATCGCCACCAACATCACCAATAGTTCTTCTGCCATTAACAAGAACTAAAGTTCTGTTAAAGCCTAGACCTCTTAGATCTACTTTTCTAGAACCATCACCACCATTATTAGTAGATGTACCAAGTTGGTATCCAGTAAAGGCAGGTGTATATTTTAAGTACTCATCAACACTAGCATTACCACCAGCTAGAATATCTTCTTCATTAATTATTGTTATTGGGCTTGATGATGCAAATTCATCTTTTGCAATTTTTGAACCTGTAACAATCACTTCTTCTATATCATCTGAATCATCTTGAGCAAATAAATCAACATTAAAAATGCCAATAAAAAATGCAAATAATACAAATAAATATTTTTCTTTTAAAAACATATGAATTTCCCCCATATTTTTAATATTTACAAAATTATATATATAATATACATATAATATACATATAATATTGACATTAAAATTTTAATTAATCCAGCAATTTAATGCTTTATTTTTTCAATTGAGTAATTAGTAAAAAGTTATATATATCAGTAAAATTCTTTTACAATGTAAAAAAGCTACTAAACCAAATTTATGCTCTTAAAAAATAAAAAAATACTTATTTCAGGTCTTGCAAATAAATACTCTATAGCTAAGGGTATAGCTGAAGCAATGCATCGTGAAGGTGCTGAACTTGCTTTTACTTATCAAAGTGAAAGATTATTAAAAAACCTAAAACCTATTGCTGAAGACTTAGGTTCGGATATCTTAATTCAATGTGATGTAAGTGATGACGATTCAATAAACTCATCTTTTAAAGAATTAAGTAAAACATGGTCTAATTTTGATGGTTTAGTTCATTCAATTGGCTTTGCGCCAGCTGATCAATTAGAAGGTGATTTTGTGGATGTTACAACAAGAGAGGGTTTTAAAATAGCACATGATATAAGTTCATATAGTTTTACTGCGCTGGCTAAAGCTGCAAAACCAATGCTTAATGATAGCTCTGCCTTATTAACTTTAACTTATCTCGGAGCTATGCAATCTTTGCCAAATTACAATGTTATGGGTCTTGCAAAAGCTAGTCTTGAAGCTAATACAAGATTTCTAGCTGCATCCCTAGGAAAAGATAATATCAGAGTTAACGCAATATCAGCTGGACCTATAAAAACCTTAGCAGCATCAGGGGTGAAGAATTTTAGAAAAATGCTAAGTCAACATTCAAATCGTGCTCCTCTTGGAAGAACAGTAACCACAGAAGAAGTTGGAAATGTGGCTGCATTTTTATGCTCTGATTATGCAAGCGGTATTACTGGTGAAATTACCTATGTAGATGCTGGATTTAATACTGCAGCAATGCCATTGAGTGATATCGAATAACTGAATATTTCATGAACAATATACCTGTTGTAGTTGGAATAGATTCTATCCAACAAAACGGCTCTTTTGAAAATTTAGATGAAGCATTGACTCTAATGGAGCATGTGGCCAAGGGTGCTATTAAAGATTCATCTAATATTCAAATAGCTCAATACATCGATGAAATACAAGTTCCTAAAGGTTATTGGAAGTATAGAGATCCAGGTAGATGGATTGCTAAACGCAATGGTTTTGCCGATGCGAGCACGAGTGTTACTAAGATTGGGGTTTTGCAACAAAATCTTATCAATAGTGCTTGTAATAAAATAATTTCAGGTGAAATAAGAGCATCTTTAATAGTTGGTGGTGAAGCAAGGTATAAAAAATTAAGAGCTTTGATAGAAGATAAGGAATTTTATGAAACTGAGTTAAACATAAACCCAGATCATTATGTAAAAGCTAAAGATGATTTACACATAAAAGAGGAAGAAGACCATTTAGGGTTAATGGCTGTCGGTTATTATGCGATATTAGAAAGCGCATTAAGAGCAAATAAAAAACTAAGCATTGATGAACACAAAGAATATCTTGGAAAAATGTATTCTAAATTCTCAAAAATAGCAGCAAGCAATTTGGATGGATGGCTGCAACAAGATTATAAATGGCAAGATATCGCCATAAGCAACTCAAAAAATCCTATACAAGCCCTGCCCTATAATAAGCTTCATTGTACTAGTTGGAACGTAAATCAAGCATCTGCAATGATCTTATGTAGTGATGAGTTAGCAAATACTTTAAATATTCCACTATCAAAAAGAATATATCCCCTAGCATCATCTGAAACTAATCATATGATTGCAACAATTCAGAGACCGAATTTAATTGAGCCTCTTGGCCTTAAATTAGCAGCTGAATATATATTAGATATTTGTTCTAAAAATAATATCGAACCAAATACTTATGAACTTTATAGCTGCTTTCCAGTAGCTGTACAAATGTTTAGCAAAGCTCTAAAGATAAAGGATGGAAAAGACCTTACAGTTACAGGAGGTATGTCTTTTGCAGGTGGTCCTTTAAATAGTTATATGATTCACTCGACTGTAAAAATGTTAAAAGAAATAAGGAAGAATAATCATAAAATTGGCCTTGTGACTGGGGTGTCAGGAATGATGACAAAACAAGCTTTTGCTTTGTGGGCAAAGGAGCCTTTAATAGATTTTTCACATAAAGATGTTACAAAAGATGCCGAAGAGCTTGAAAAGCCAATTAAGATATCTGAATTAAAAAAAGGTAAAGGTAGTATTATTGGTTATACCGTACTTCCAAAAAATAAAACAGATAATGAAAAAGCAATTATTTATATTGAGGATACAAATGGCGATAGAAAAGTATTAATATCTTATGATAAGAATATATTGAAAAATATGGGAGAGGAAGAATGGGTTGGAAAATTAATAAATTTCAAGGACAAATATTTAGCTTAATAGTAATCTTAAGTTTTAATGGCCAAATTACGGCTAATTCAATTAATCAAAATATCAATAATCATAAATCTCAATTTGAAAAAGTTGCTATGGATTTATGGAACTTTGCAGAACTCGGCTATCAAGAAGAGCAAAGTGTAGATGTTCTGGTGAATGAATTAAAAAAAGAGGGTTTTACAGTCAAAGTAGGTGTTGCTGATATTCCGACTGCATTTGTAGCTGAATATGCTAACGGTGGCCCTGTGATTGGAATTCTTGGTGAATATGACGCCCTGCCAGGACTTGCGCAAACAAAATCTCCATTCAAAGAAGTTCATGAGAATGAAACTGGGGCTGGTCAAGCATGTGGACATCATTTATTTGGTGCTGGTTCAGCATGGGCTGCTGTAGTTATTAAAGAATGGTTGGTTGAAAATAATATTCCAGGAACGATACGATTTTATGGGACACCTGCTGAAGAAGGTGGTTCTGGAAAAGTTTACATGGTTAGAGATGGTTTGTTTAAAGATGTGGATATTGTGTTGCACTGGCATCCAGATGATGTAAATGGTGCTAATGCAATGACAAATAATTCTAATAAATCTGCAAAATTTACATTTAAAGGCATTTCAGCACATGCTGCTGGAGCTCCTGATCAAGGTAGATCTGCTTTAGATGGAGTTGAATCCATGAATATGATGGTCAATATGATGCGTGAACATATACCTCAATCATCGAGAATACATTATGTAATTACTAAAGGTGGATTAGCTCCAAATGTTGTACCTGATTTAGCTGAAGTTTATTACTACGTAAGACATCCAAAAATGGATATAGTTGAAGAGCTTTTTCAAAGGGTAGTAAAAACCGCTGAAGGAGCAGCAATGGGAACGGAAACCTCTGTGAGTTATGAGGTGATGCATGGTAATTATTCTTTGCTACCAAATACAGTCTTGCAAAAAATAGTTCATAGCAAATTAACTGAAATTGGTGGTGTGGTTTATTCGGAAAAAGAAAATGCTTATGCAGAAGAAATCTATAAAACTTTTATGAAGCCTAAATTAAAAATTGGGTCACAAGAAAATGTTAGACCATACAAAGAATCTCATAGTTATGGATCAACTGATGTTGGTGATGTTAGCTGGAATGTTCCTACTGCTGGTTTTAGAGCAGCAACTTGGGTCCCTGGGACTGCTGCACATTCATGGCAGGCGGTTGCATCTGGTGGAACTTCAATTGGTTTGAAAGGCACAGAATTAGCAGTAAAAACATTAAGTGCAACTGCAATTGAATTATTCCTTCAACCAGAACTTATTCAAGATGCAAAACTAGAACTTGCTGATAGAGTCGGCAGAGACTTTAATTATGCTCCTTTGCTAGGAGATAGGATGCCTCCTTTAGACTATAGAAAATAACTTATTTTTGAATTGCTACTGCTGCGCCAGGTCTTCTTAAATCTGCATAACCATAATTATAATTATCTTTAACTTGGATGCTTTGAGTGCTTCCCATAGTTTTTTGAGGTTCAGGATTATGACCCCTATTATCTAACTGCCTGACAATGTCTGCACTTAATGTAGATTCATAATCCAAACCTGCATAAGGCCAGTCTTTATGAATTCGAGGCAGCATTGTGGCTTCACCAATATTTAAATTAAAATCTATAACTCCAGTTACAACCCTTAGGACTGCAGCTGGTATAAATGAACCTCCAGGAGAACCAGTTACTAACATTAGATCTCCATTATTATCAAATACCATTACTGGAACCATAGTGCTCATTGGTCTTTTACCTGGAGCAAATTTATTTGCAGGACTTGCTGCTCTTCCATCAACACTAGGATCACCGAACCTGTAAGCAAAATTATTCATTTGGTTGTTTAATAAAATTCCTGTTCCAGGAATAGTGACGCCTGATCCAAATGAATAACCTAGGGTGTATGTATTGGAAACTGCATTACCCTCAGAATCAATTATTGAATAATGGGTAGTATCTCTGCTCTCATTGATAACTGATAAGGGTTTAATGTTAGAGCTAGGAGTAGCTTTATTGAATTTAATATTACTACTTAGCTTTTTAATTCTATTATTTGATAATAATTCATCAATAGGAACATTATAAAATGCAGGATCACCTATATGGTGTGATCTATTGTTATGACCTCTTCGTAAAGATTCAGCTATTAAGTGATAGGTTCTAGTAGAATTTGATTCCCCTTTTTGGAATTTATATTCTTTTAAAATATTTAAAGCTGTAAGTAGAACTACGCCGCCGCCTGATGGAGCTCCTGGGGCAAATACTAAATGGTTTCGGTATAAAGCGTTAATAGGTGCACCTGAATTAACTTTATAGGACTTCAAATCATCTAAAGTCATAAATCCATTATTATTATTCATAGCAGCAACAAATTTATTAGCAATCTCGCCCTCATAAAAACCACTTTTACCATTTCTAGATATAAGTTTTAAGGTTTTTGCTAAATCTGGTCGTTTCATTAATGAGTTTTCTTTTAAAGGACTCCCATCTTTAAAATAAATTCTTTTTGATTCAGAATCATTCAATAACTGCGGAGTGCTCTCTATTGCTTTACTAAGATCATAAGAAACCAGAATACCCTCTTCAGCCTGCCTAATTACAGGGGCCATTACCTCATCTAGTGGCAGTTTTCCAAAATTAGTATGTGCTTCTAATAATCCAGCAACTGTTCCAGGGACTGCTGAAGCTTTATAGCCATATTTAGATTTATTAAAATCTGTTTTTTTATAATCTCTTGGTAATTTTGTATTGAATAAATCTTTAATATTAGAATTCAAAGGTGAGTTACTTCGATAATCAATGTAAAAAATTTCTTTTTGATCTTTCATATAAATCAACATAAAACCCCCGCCGCCCAAGTTGCCAGCTCTGGGTAAAGTAATTGCTAAAGAAAAACCAACTGCAACAGCTGCATCAACTGCATTTCCTCCTTTATTAAGAATTTCAATACCTATATCTGAGGATAAATAATTTTGAGAAACTACCATACCAGAGGATCCAACTGTAGGATGGAATGGAGATCTATAATCTATATAATTTTGTTGAGCGCTTAAAGAAAAACTAAAAAAGAAAAAAACAGCTAAAACTAATCTCATCCAAATATTATAGGCGCTAAGAAGTATGCAAACAAAGTAACTACAAATATTCCTATTATGTTAAGGGCAAGACCAGCTCTCATCATGGTAGCAATATCAAATTTTCCCGAACCATAAACAATAGCATTAGGTGGTGTTGCTACCGGCAACATAAAAGCACAACTTGCTGCTAAAACAACCGGCACTGTAAGAGATATAGGCGCTATTCCAAAAGCTACTGCTACTGCTCCAATAACTGGAAGAAATGCACTTGTTGTAGCCACATTACTTGTTATTTCTGTTAAAAATATTATCAATGCAGCAATACATAAAATAATAATTAAAGCAGGTGCATTACTTAAAACCATAAGGCCTTCTCCAATCCACACTCCTAGACCTGTATCATTTATTTGCACTGCTAGAGAAAGACCACCACCAAAAAGCAACAATAAACCCCATGGGAGTTTTGATGTTTTGTCCCATGATAATAAATCTCCAGATCTGGATGCTGATGGAGTCATGAATAATAATATTGCAGCTATTATTGCAATACCTGCATCTGTTAAACCTGAAAATAAATCAATTTGAATAAGTAATTTTCTAAAGATCCAAGATGCAGCAGCAATAGCAAAAATAATTAATACTTTAATTTCATCTTTGCTCATTGGACCTAATTCTTTAAGCATTGATTTTAGTTTAAGAGTTGTTTCAAGTGATGCTGAAAATTTTATTGGGAAAACATATTGGGTAAGACTTACCCATGCTCCAATTAACATACAGGCCGCAACAGGCACACCTAATTTCATCCAGTCAATAAAAGATATATCTAATCCATATGTTTCTTGCATAAAAGCACTAAAAACAATATTTGGTGCTGTTCCAATTAATGTAGACATGCCTCCAATAGTTGCTGCATAAGCTATACCTATAAGCAAAGCGTTATCAAAAAATTTCTTATCTTGTGAGCTGATATCTGGAATAGTGCTTGATACAACTCCACAAACAGCAAGACCTATAGGTAATAACATTAAAGTAACAGATGTATTCATTACCCACATACTTAATAATGCAGCTACCAACATAAAACCACCAACAAGCTTTGCACCACTTGTTCCAACTGCAATGATCATTTTTAATGCTAAGCGTTTATGTAATCCAGAGTTCTCTATTCCTAGAGCTAAAATGAACCCACCTAAAAATAAATAAATATTAGGATTAGAAAAAGGAAGTGCCGCTGTCTTAAAATCAGCAACTCCCATTAAAGGAAACAATGCCAAAGGTAATAATGCTGTGACTGGAACAGGTATGGCTTCTGTAGACCACCAAGCAGCCATTAAAATACCCACTGCTGCAACATACCAAGCTATTTGACTTAAGCCAGCAGGAGCTGGAATAAGTATCATCAAGATAAATAGGATCAATCCTATACTAAAACCTTTCTTTTTTATTGCTGGCATTTATATCCTTTTTAAAAACATAAAAAAGGGAGCCTAAGCTCCCTTTAAATTTATCAAGTATTAAAACTTCTTATAAAGTTCTAAGACATAACTCTTACCATAGTCCTGATGAACATCACCAACAAAGCCCCAGGTGTATTCGTCAGCTAATGGTGCTCTTGTATCTTCTAGGTTTCTAACTTGGCCTTTAATTCTAAGACCATTTCTAAACTTATAAGATAAGCTGAAATTAAGAGTCAGCATTGATTCAACAAGCCAGAAATCACCACAGCCTTCTATATCAGCTGACCATTCATTAGTGCCTGAACATGCATAAATATCATTAGATGATCCAGAAACATCAACAGACTTAGCATTGTCTGTAACTCCAGTTTCAAAGAATTCACCAACTAGTGTACCTGTTAAATAAGCTGTCCAGGCGCCACTTTTCCAGGAAAGACTACCTGTATATTTATTTTCAGGATATGCTCTTCTTCCAAAAGTACCAATTAAGTCACCATAACCAGCAGGTGCTATTAATCCTTCTAATTCTCCACCAGGCTGAACTGCATCAATTAACATCTGACTTTGAGGTCCTGGTTCTTGTAAGAACTCATCATATGATACAAGTGTAAATTTAGCTCCAAAGTTACCAACATCAGTATCTCTAGAATATTGAATAGCTAAATCAGAACCAGCCATATTTCTATCATCTAGGTTCACGTAAGTATCCATAACTCTGATAACTTGACCAGCTTCACATAAATTAGGATCCCATGGCAACGTGCCGCCATCTCCATCCTCTGCACCCTGGAAAGGACCACGAACTACAAGAGGATTTCCAACACACTCATTTACACCACCTTGAGCACGAATAAGTGTATCAAGTAACATGTGATTTCTTTCACCAAAAAGACCGATTGTATTTTCTACATCAATAGTCCATTTATCAAAAGTTATTATTAAACCATCTAATAATGGGAATTGTTCTCCAGGCATTAAAATTACACCAATCGATGTATTTGTTGCCTCTTCTGCTTTTAGATCTTTATTACCTTGAGCAACCCTTTGGATTGAATAGTTTTCGTAATTTTCTCCAACAGCATATGTGTATAAAGGATCTTCTTGAGTATTACTTCTTGCAATAAGACCTTCGTTTACAGTTATAAGGTTAGGTGCTCTAAATGAGGTAGAAGTAGATGCTCTAAATTTAACCTGCTCAATAGGTTCATAACCTATAGCAAATTTACCTACAACAGAACTGTCATCAATATCACCAAAATGCTCTCCTCTTAGAGCAAACTGAGCGTCCATATTTTCCATTAACGGAATCTGCATTTCCATAAATGCTGAAGTAACTAGCCTTGAACCGTTGGTGTTAGGTGAAGGACTTGAATTAGCAACATTTGACACGTATGGGAAGGTAACACCTTGAACTGTTGTCCATGGAATATCTCCGTTTATGTTTGGATCTCTTTGATCACTCATTTTTTCACTTCTAAGTTCTGCTCCAACCAGCATACCAACATCTCCTGCAGGTAAGCTAAATACAGTTGGATTAGACATTTTGAAATCCCACATATATAAATGTGAAGTATTATTTCTATAAATACTCATCATGAACTGATCTTCATTACAATTTACAGTTGCACAAAATGGATTATAAGCATCAGGTGTATCTAGAGCTAAAGCTGCATCTAATGAGTTCATGTTAACTCTTCCAAAATTATCCATATTTGATTGAGCTTGAGACCATACAAAAGCTGTATCCCAATCCCATGCTCCTCTATCACCTCTCCAGCCTTTAACAAGTCTGAAAGTTTTTCTAGTAGAATCATATCCACGCGGAGTATTAAATCTGAAATACCTTGCATACAAAACATCACCTTCTCTATCAACAAACAAATCGCCATTAGCTCTTTGAAGTTGATTTAACCAATAGTTAGTAGCAGGTATTTCCATTGGCTGTGTTCCTCCACCATTTCTAGTAGAGCTACCGGAACCTAACATAGTACCAGGATAAAGAACACGATTAGTTTCTGACATGTACATACCAATTTCAGTATATGACTCTGTTCCACTAGCAAGCTCTTTGTTTAAAAAGACTAATATATTATCTCGAGTAAGTTTTCCTCTCTTATCCATCCACTGACCATAATTAACTCTATTCTCAGCTCTTATAGATGAAGCGTCATACATACACATGTGATCTTGACCAGGGATGTAGTAGAAATTTGATGAACTAGGGGATGTGCTTGGATCGCCATCATAATAAGGTGAGCAATAAGAATCAGTAGCTCTATATAAACTAAAGATATTAGAGCCTTCATAGAACTGTCCCCATGGGCTTGAAGCACTTTGGTTTCTCCATGTAGTGTCATTAAATTCACCTAATGGATCTCCGCTATCTGGAGCAGGAAGATATCTTCTTAGATCACCATTTGACCATTTTGGATCTTCGCTTGCTCTAATTCTACCTCTATCATAATGATCATAGTAAATAGATACATTCATACCACTTTCTAAATTAAAGCCCCATTGAATACTTGCTTTATTATCATTAGCAGCAAAACTGTCATACCAATTAGTTCTAAGCCTTACAGTCATACCTTCATAATCATCTTTAAGAACAGTATTCACAACACCAGCTACAGCATCTGCACCATAAATCGCTGAAGCTCCATCACGAAGAATCTCAATTCTTTCAGCTCCATAAACTGGAATAACATTAGAGTTAACACTTGATACCGGTACGTAACTTCCGCCAACCCACTCAGTCGCATAACCAGGGGAGTTAACTATTCTTCTTCCATTTAATAGAGTAACAGTGTTTCCTGTTCCTATATTTCTTAGATCTAGTGCACCCACGTCACCCCTATTAGCGTTATAACCGCCATTAAAGTCTGTTTGGTTGAAATTGTTAGAGCCGTTCTCAGCAATGCTTGCTACAAGCTCTTCACCTGATTCAATACCGAGTCCTTCAATTTCTTCTGAGGTGATAATAGAAACTGGTAAAGCTCCAGTGATTTTTGCACCTTTGATTTGAGAACCAACTACGACAATCTCTTCAACATCAGAACTAGATGTATCTTGAGCAAATAAATTAAAAGATAATACTGCAGGTATTAAAAGTAAGTATTTAGAATAATTCATCATTATATTTTCCCCGTTATAAATGATTGTATTTAAGACATAAATATATGCCCTTAAAATCTAACTTTAGCTTATTTTAAAGCAAAATAGCAAGTTTTATGCTTGAAAATTATATATATAAAGACAACCTATTTTGTTATAAATTTTAGTGCTTTATTTAAAAGCTCAATAGATTTATTTCTGCCCATTAATTTAATAGTTAAGCCTAGAGATGGTGATTGCGTTGATCCTGTTAAGGCAATTCTGATTGGTTGATTCATTTGCGGAGTTTTAAGGCCTAATTTTTCTTGAATCTTTACCAACATTGAGTCTATTTCTACTTCGCTCCAGCTCTTTATTGTCTCTAACGACTCAATAACAAGTTTTAAAGTTTCCTCGGAACCTATTAGAAACTTGCTAACGCCTTTTTCATCATATTCTTTGAATGTATCTAGATATGGAATTAATGCTTGAGCAATGAGTTGAAGATTTGGTTTTACAGAACGCATAGCTTCAATGAGCTCGTCTAGTTGCTGATATTGAGAGTAATCAATACCTAAATTATCTATAAATGGCATTATATGAGTCTTAAATGATTCCTTACTTAAATTATTTAAATGTTGGGAATTAATCCAATCAAGTTTAGTTATATCAAAAATAGCACCTGCTTTTTGCACTTCGCTTATATCAAAATCCTTAATTAATTCATTTAGGGTAAAAACTTCATTTTCACCACCTGACCAACCTAATCGTGCAAGGGTATTAATAATAGATTCATTTAAATAGCCCATTGAATGATATTCATCAAGGCTTGTAGCAGCATGTCTTTTTGATAATCTTTTTTTATCTGTACCTAGCACTAAAGGCAAATGAGCATATTCTAATTTAGGGTATCCCAAAGCATTTTGAATATGAATTTGCCTTGGCGTATTACTAATATGATCTTCACCTCTAATAACTGTCGTTACATTTTGCTCATAATCATCAACAACATTACATAAATGATATGTTGGGGTGCCATCACTTCTTAATAGAATGAGATCATCAAGCTCATTATTTTGAAACTTGATTTCACCTCTAATTAGATCATTTACTACAATCTCGCCATTTTCTGGCGTCGCTAGCCTTAAAACTGTGTTATCAGATCGCTTTAATCCAAGCTTTCTACTTCTTCCGTCATACATAGGTTTTTTTCCAGCTGCGGTTTGCTCATTGCGCATTGCTTCTAAGGTTTCTGGTGAACAGTCACACCAATATGCATTTCCTGATTCGAATATCCTTTCAGCAGCTTTGATGTATATAGCATTTCTTTGTGATTGATTAATTGGTTTTTCATCAGGATTAATGCCAATTGACATTAAATTATCCAGAATATTTTGTTCATATTCTTTTTTTGATCTTTCTCTATCAGTATCTTCAATCCTTACCAAAAACAACCCATCTTTTTGTTTAGCA
>ERZ802830.3064-NODE-3064-length-14495-cov-9.24017_pt1 | contig 14495 bp, 13 predicted proteins | sample MGYA00345654_ERZ802830 | MGnify/ENA primary metagenome ERZ802830 (study PRJEB30503, sample SAMEA104212375) | marine metagenome | biome: Westerlies Biome; feature: [SRF] surface water layer (ENVO:00010504) within the epipelagic zone...; material: water... | reverse complement strand
TGAGGTGGCAGTTGAGATGCAGACCATGGTGAAGTGCGAGCATTTAGCAGCAGAATCTCGCGGGTGGTCGGCATTTGATTGGGCAGAGCATTGCCTCAAACAAGCACGCGGCATCCCCGAAGATGAGGTTTGTGAGCATTACACGCTGAGGCAATGGCAGTTTGTGAGCACAAAGAAAGAATGTTGAATTGAAGAGGCAAAATAGATATTCTTGCAAAATCTCAGAAAAATCCCGGCCTAAATAACTAAATCTCACCCAAAGGATTTTTGCGTGTGGGCAGCGTGCTTCGCCACAGTGCATATTTTTCGCCTTTCGCTCGCTGAATCAGCCGACCCAAATCCGTCAACGGAGTGTCACTATAATCGACCCGCAGGTCAACTGGAGGGGCTACTTCTGAAACCACCAAGATCGCAGCCGATTGTAATCCGCGTGCATCTCCTCCAGCGTCAGAGGCTTGCTTTAGCGCGTTCAATAAACGGCTTTCAAGCGGTCCGTGACTGCTTGCAAATCCAAAATGGCAGGCATTTATGACTGAACGATTCTCGAGCATATTACCAGCAACCACACAATTTGACGCAATGATCTCAGAAACTACTGGCAGATTTTCGTCACCTGAAAAGACCGCCCCATCAGAATCTCGATCAAGCGCGAGTAACTGCCGTTTGCCGCGTGCACTGTCAGCATTAACCACTTCAGAAACTGCACTTTTTGCATTCAAACCCCGCCCCATCGCAAGCAGAACATCTTCACCCCAGAGGGTACTAGGCATGTGTCCCTGCGACGCGGAGAGACCCACACGGGCGTCACCTCGCAAGACCCAGCCACCAACACAAAGGTTGCCTGTTGCCGCGGCCGCTCCCAGAAAACCAGTTTCAGGGTCACGAACGAGTATTGAAAATGTCAAAACAGAAGCACCTTTACTTATCTTTGCAGACTTTATTAAACTAATTTGAAATTGTCATCATTTTTGAAAAGGACGCACAATGGAAGAGGCTCAATTATCAGAGCGTATTCTGGAAATTTTTGATGACCTTACTCGGGCCGAACGTCTGCTTGCAGAACATTTTCTAGAAAATCCCAACAGCATTTCACTGCACACTGCGCAAGAAATTTCACGACTAGCTGGAGTGTCCAAAGCTACAACAGCAAGGTTTTTTCAGCGCCTAGGGTTCCCAAGTTTCAAGACTGCACAGCGTATGTCTCGCGCAAGTGAAATAAGCACAGAACACGGCAAGCGCGTTTTTTCTGATCCCATCCAAGAACGCAGCGGTCGTGGAGATTTAGCCGGTCACCCTGCTTCTTACGTACAAAATTTGATTCCCACCTTCGAAACTATACGCAGCCACGATTTGACCTCTGCTGCGCTGAGCTTAGTCCGGGCCGAAAAGCTGTGGGTGATCGGATTTGGCGACAATTACCCTTTAGCTCACTTTGCCAGAGCACAACTAATCAAAATCAAACCTGACATTCGAATGATACCAATTGGGGGATTTTCAGTACCTGAAGAGTTTGCGTCAATTACTGCCCAGGACAGCGTTTTAGCTTTATCTTTTGGCAGGCGTAGCAGCACAATGCGCTCGATCTTGCAATCGGCACGTCTCGCGGGCGCGCATACGGTTTCGCTAACGGACCAAGTTAGTTCTGGGTTCCCCAACCTTGCCAATGTCACACTCCGTTGCCGCACTCAGGGCCTGTCTTATTTCGATTCGGTTGCCGCCCCTGTTTCCGTCATCACGCATCTGTGCACCATCGTTGCAAAGCAGATAGGCCAAACAGCGGTTGAACGACTACGCTATATCGACAGTATTCATTCAGATTGGGGCGGAGCAAACTAAGATTTATGACTCAAAAAGTTCTATCTTGCATAAAATTTTAGCGTAAAAATCTACATTTTTGAAATTAAATGATCCAAAAATGTAATATTTTTGACCATTTGTTTCTGTTCTGCATATCGTTTTTTAGTGATTAACACCACGGCTGGTCTCTTCGGCTTCGAAGAAAGGCAAGTCATCAACGCTGATTGATGGTCTGCGCGCTATCACTCATTTGTGTGCGTCCGATGCTTAGTGTGAAATCTGCAAAATAAACTTGTGAAAAGGAAAATAAAATGAACTTTACACGACGTTCGCTAAAGCAAGTTGCTGCTGTCTTCAGTTTGTCTAGTGCTTTGGCAGCACCCGTTATTGCTGAAGACATCGTCTGGGCGCGGTATGGGGACATCGACTCCCTTGACCCTCATCGCGCCACCAGCACCCTATCGCTTCAGGTTTGGAGCCTTGTTTACGACACCCTTTTAGCCATGGACGCAGATGGCAACCCCGTGCCTCATATTGCAAAATCTTGGTCCTCGAATGATGCGGGCACCGAATATACGTTCTCGCTCGAAGCCGGAGTTCTGTGTCACGATGGTACGCCGCTAGACGCAAACGATGTGAAATATACCATCGATGCCGCATTCAACGAGGCGACGCCAAGTTTAACCAAAGGCAGCTGGGGGCCTATCACAGCGGCGGAAATCATTGATCCGCTTACCATTAAGCTAACCCTTGATTCTCCCTTTGTGGCCATGGTGCCCTTTTTAGCTGACAGTTTCTCGTCGATTATTTGTGACACGAATGGTGACGGTTTTGGTACGACAACTGCAATTGGATCCGGCCCATGGAAGTTGAAGTCTTGGACCAAGGGTGACCGCCTTGTTTTTGAGAAAAATGCTGATTACACCAATTTTGGCAAATTGGCAGACAACCCGGGCGCTCCGTATGAAGACGGTTTAATCATTACTGTGGTTCCTGAACCTCAAGCCCGTCTGGCCGCGCTTAAAACCAACGAAGTACACATCGCAGAGCCTCCGTTTGATGATGTGCCGATGATCAAAAAAAGTGGAGAACTGGAAATCGTTGTAGCTGAAAACACAGGTCAGAACGTGTTTTGGGAATTTGCTATTCATCGGCCACCGTTCAATGATGTCCGCGCCCGCCTAGCTGTTGCACACGCAACGGATGCGGCAACTGCGATCAATCTCATCTATGGCGATCTGTCGATTCCAGAAAATTGTCCGATCTCGCGCGGTGTCTTTGGCAATGATCAGGATTTCTGTGCCAAATACCGCCCAGCCTATGATCCAGAAAAGGCCAAAGCATTACTCGCCGAACTTGGGTATTCAATGGATCAGCCACTCGAAACAGCGATGTTGGTCTGGACTGGTGGTAACCGGCAGAAACTGGGCGAAGTGTTTCAGGCTCAACTTGCAGAAGTTGGCATAAAAGCAACGATAGAAATTATGGACATCGGATCGCTGAATGCACGTGTTCGGCAAGAAAATGAGAATAAAGAAGGAACGAAGGGCTCAATGGATATGATGACTTGGTCATGGTATGATCCAGATATTCTTTTCGCTCTTTGGCATACTCCAGGTGCCTATCGTGGATACACTTCGCCCGAGTTGGACGCGATTTTAGACGAAACGCGTATATTGACCGACCCTGATGCCCGCAAGGTCAAGGTACAAGAAGCCATGGCGTATCTACTTGAGAAAGCAATTCATGTACCCCTCTATACGCCTGGTTGGGAATGGGTCTTTGCGGTGAGCCCAAATGTCGAGGGATTCAAAGTCGCACCTTTTGTCTACCCAATCTTCAGCGATATCAAGCTTGGCGGCTAACTATTTATGCGCCGCTCACGTTTTTCGGGCGGTGCCTTCATTTAATGAGGTTTCTTTATGTGGCGTTTCCTTGGCACGCGCTTGGCGATGGGTTTTCTTACTATTTGGGTAACGACCGTCTTGGTGACCCTGCTGATCCACGCGGTTCCCGGCGACCCGGTACAGATCATGTATGCCCAAAGCCAAGGCACAACGCCTGAACAGATCGAACAAGTGCGTCGCTCACTCGGTTTGGATCAACCGATCCCCATCCAATATTTGATGTATATGGAACGTTTATTTCAAGGGGATCTAGGCGTGACAATCCGCGGCGGCCAACCCGTGCTGGAAGTGATCGTGCAGCGCCTGCCGAATACATTAATGTTGGCGGTAACCGCAATGTTCATTGCCGTTCTTATTGGTGTTCCAATGGGTTTTCTGGCAGCCTACCGTGAAGGTACGCTGGTTGACATTGGCCTAATGTTTTTGTCAATTGCCGGCATATCCATGCCACATTTCTGGCTGGGGCTGATGCTGCTTTTTTTCTTTGCGCTGGAACTTGGATGGCTGCCTGTAAGCGGCAATGGCGGCTTGAACCTGATCCTGCCTGCCCTGACGCTCGGCCTGTCAAACGCTGCCATCTTCGCACGGTTGACACGCTCTTCAATGATAGATGTCATGAGCCAAGATTTTGTTCAAACAGCCTTTGCAAAGGGTCTGCCTAAGGCACTTGTTCTACGTCGCCATGTAATGCGCGCGGGGCTGCTACCAGTTGTCACCATGATGGGCCTGCAATTCGCCTTCATGATGGGGGGAGCAATTGTGGTTGAGAATATTTTTTCATGGAATGGCGTCGGAAGGATGGCAGTTGAGGCGATATTTCAACGAGACTATCCAATCATTCAAGGCTTCATTCTGACTTTCTCGCTGGTAGTAGTCATTGTCGCCATTGTAATTGACGCACTTTATGCAGTGCTTGATCCTCGGATAAGGAGGGCATAATTTGGGTATAACTGTCGGTATGTCGGCACACTCTGCCCCAGCTGGATTTTGGCGCCGGTTGTTCTTGTCACCTAACGGTGTCGTCGGGCTCATGATTGTCTTGGGGTTGATCTTTTGCGCTATTTTTGCCGAAATCTTAGCCCCCCATAATCCTGCCAAGATGGGCACTGGTGGGCGGTTTTTGCCGCCGAGTGGCGACTTCCCTCTAGGAACAGATGAATTCGGCCGAGATATGCTCTCACGCATTCTCTATGGCAGCCGGATCACATTGTTAATTGGGGCGGTGGCTGTGGGTATTTCTATGACAGTGGGTATGCTGGTCGGTATGCTCGCCGCTTTCCACCGGGGCTGGCTCGAAATGATCCTGATGCGTAGCACAGATGTACTGTTTTCTTTTACTGAGACCCTAATAGCTCTAAGCTTTGTCGCCGTGCTTGGACCAAGCCTGCAGAATGCCGTGATTGCCGTAGGCGTCGCAGGCATTCCGTTCTATGCTCGAACGTGTTATTCGGCGGCATTAGTGGAAACGTCAAAGCCATATTTTGAGGCCAGTATTTCTGCAGGTGCCGGCCCGGGACGTTTGTTGTTTTTCCACCTTATGCCAAATGTTTTACCCACGATGATTGTTGTGGCAACGCTGGGCGTGTCAACGGCAATTCTGGCCGCTGCGGGCCTGAGTTTTTTAGGTTTGGGAGCACAACCGCCCACTTCAGAATGGGGGTATATGTTGGCGGGGTCGCGTGATTATATCAACCGTGCACCATGGTTGATGACCATTCCGGGACTTGCTATTGCCATCACGGTACTAGGATTCAACTTGCTCGGGGACGGATTGCGCACCAGTCTTGATCCGGTGGAACGTAAATGAGCACACCTCTTTTATCAGTTCGTGGCCTGTCGATCGCACTGGGGGCTGACGCGCGGCCGGCATCGCTAGTGCAGGACGTCAGTTTTGACGTCTCCTCCGGTCAAATCCTGTCCATTGTTGGTGAAAGCGGATCAGGCAAGAGCATGACAGCTAAAGCCATAATGGGGCTTTTGCCACCCAAGGCAAGCGCCAGCGGCACGGCGATGTTTCGCGGACAAAACCTTTTGGCCAAAAACGCTACCCAGCCGCGTGGCACCGGCATTGGCTTGATCTTTCAAGAACCGATGACAGCGCTGACCCCAGTTTTGACAATCGGAAGTCAATTGACGGAAGCGATGGTCTTCCACGGCCTTGCAAATACTAGTGCTGCCCACCGCCGCGCTGCCGAAATGCTTGACCGGGTAGGGATTCCCAATCCGGCACAACGTATGCGCCAATATCCGCACGAATTATCCGGAGGCATGCGCCAGCGGGTCATGATAGCAATGATGATGCTCTTGGAACCTGATATCCTGATTGCCGATGAGCCCACAACAGCTCTGGATGTAACGGTACAGGCCCAAATTCTTGACCTTTTGCGTGAAATCGTCTTTGACACAAAGATCGGGCTGATCCTGATTACGCATGATATGGGTGTGGTTGCAGAAATGGCCAGCGATGTCATTGTTATGAAAGCTGGAAAGTTGGTTGAAGCTGGCTCAGTGCAGCAAATTTTCCACGCTCCAAACGCTGAGTATACCCGCGCACTTTTGGATGCAGTACCATCGATTGAGACGGCGCATCCCGCGTCACCGTCCACAGAGAGCACGGTCATTTTATCCGCGCGCAATCTGCACAAGACCTTTCGAGGTCAGCGTGGTCTCGGCTTGGTAGGGCCCAAAACAAAAGCGCTGGACGATGTATCGCTTGATATTAGGCATGGTGAAACATTAGCTCTGGTCGGAGAAAGTGGTTCCGGAAAATCAACATTGGGCCGTGTTTTTTTACGCTTGACTGAGGCTGATCAAGGATCCGTAGAACTTGAGAACATCGACCTTTTGGCGTTGACCGGCTCGCAACTTCGACTGACTAGACGTAAAATTCAGATGATTTTTCAAGACCCCTACGCGTCGCTAGATCCCCGGCAAAGCGTGGGTGCCGCGATTGCGGAGCCAATCATAATCCAAGGAAGCGTTACCAAATCTGACCGGCGAGAAACGGTAGACGCATTACTCACACGTGTTGGTTTGACACCTGAAATGGCCACTCGGTTCCCCCATGAATTTTCCGGCGGACAGCGCCAGCGTATTGCGATTGCACGTGCGATTGCGGCTGCGCCGGATTTGATCATAGCGGATGAGCCAACTTCTGCATTAGACGTTTCTATCCAGGCGCAGATACTGGACCTTTTGGCGGACCTAAAACAGGAGAAAAGACTCACAATGCTATTTATTTCCCATGACCTCGCCGTCGTTCGCCAGGTTGCAGATCGCGTAGCCGTTATGCGGCAAGGTCGTATCCTAGAACTCGGACCAGTAGATGACGTCTGGAGTGCGCCGCGCCATCCCTATACCAAGGCTCTGATAGAGGCAGCGCCAGTCCCAGATCCTCTTAGAAAACGGGGGCTTCGTACGCCACTGTCCGGCAGGTTTGCGACAGGTAAACTGACAGAGGCCGCGCCGGGTCACTGGGTAGCTTTATGACAATTGGCATTGCGGCCATTGGTCCAGCAGCAGGTGCAGGTATTATTGCCGGACTGCGGGCTGTAGAAAAAATCGGGCGCGGGGCAATCGGGGGCTTTGTAAGTCTTGTAATCCTAAGTGATGACGGAAGATTACTGCGTGCAAGCGTACAAGACGGAGGTGCGGAGGCACTTTTTCCGGAAGAAACACCTCGTGAGATTGCGCAGGCACAATTTGCAGGTTTGATCTCTAGCGGGCCCAATCGTCCGGAGCCATTGTCCCAATTTATAACCGCGAAACCCGGCGTTGGGATTGTGACAGGGCATCGCATGCCACACACAAAGGGGAAAGACAAAATCGCCCTGAATTCAATAGTGTTGGCGGAGATGGCATCTGGCAAAGACCCACAAGAAGCGATTGACCGCGTGGTAGGTCTTTATCCGGACATGGATGCAGGATTTCTTGCTGTATCAGTGGATGGTCGCATGGGTATTGGAAATTGCCAATCGGTTCTCACACGCCGGGATAAGGGAATGGGGATTTTAAACGTCAAATCTGGAGCGGCTAAGGTAGCAACCATCCACAATTCCATTTTTCCTCATGGTTTGGTTTCCACTCTTGCAAATCATGTTGCTATGGACACGATGTTTCATCAAGGTATTCCAAAGCAGTGGATCATTATTAAGTCTGGTATTACTTTGAAATTTGGCGCACGGACACAGGTTCACATAGACTCAAGCAGTATGGTAGAACATATAGTAACTTCGAATAACACATGTCTAAACGGCAGTTGGGCCGTAGGGCTTGGTGACATAGTCGAAGTGCTATCTCGCGGAGTTCGATTGGGTTATCTGGGCTACGAGCCTTTTATGACGCTTTTGAACGGCCAGATAGTAGATATTGATGGATACAAAGAAATTAAGCTGCCTGTGTTTGCGCAACATCCCTGTGTGGAATATTAAAAATTAATCCTAAAATACTGAATTCCTAAAATGTGTAAATCTCCTGGCAAACACATCAGCCTGCGAAGTTGTGACCTACAAGTGCCTGAGAGCCGGAACAAGGGAGCACAGGACAACGTGCGCGCTCTTTGCGCCATCGCAGACGTTGTGGGCGGTCATTGGCCAGAAACTCTCAGACAGGCGTTTGTGGAGCTGGTACAGGCGCGCTGGTAGGCTTTCAAAGTATGTTGTTGCCGGATCAAATAATCCAAATATCACGAAGGCTAGAGGATGATCGCCACCACGATAGCCACGATAAACCACGCAAATCTCCACGATTAGCCCCGGCATCCAAACCCGCTACCACCACGATACCCTATTTAGTATCGTAGTGGTGGTGGAAGCCTTTTGGATCAACAGCCACCACGGAAGTCACCACGATAAATTCCACCAGAGTGGAAATTACAAAATGATCAAACAATCAATATCAGTTCTAGTGAAGAAGCCACTGGTGTGGCTGATCCGGGCAAAGACAAAATGCCTGTTGGTATAATGGCCAATGGCTATTTCCAGCAATAGACCGCCTCGACCCTTGGTCCACGCCTAGCCAACATTCAACAGCAGCATCACGCGTCTCATGATCGCGCAGATACTGCTACCGTTGAACCCCACTGCACAGGGGCCTTGCGCTCAATCCTGTACCAGTCCTCTGGGTAAGCACGCTCCATCGTCATTCCTTTACATCGAAGATCCTGAAATCTTCGGCTTTAGTGTACAGGATAAGTTCGTCACCTGCGGCCAGCAACGACGCCGGGGGTAGATGCGCAATTAGTACTCGGTCTGGATCGGCCTTTGGTATAAGATGCGCCCGGCAAAATGTTCCAAAAAAGGCTGCATCGCGCACCGTTGCTGGGCCTAATGAAACATCGCCCTTTCCAGTGCCGATCGCTTCGGGTCGTAAACAGACCACGGCTGGATCCTGTTCCTTGGCGACAAGAGGGAGAATGCCGAAAGGTGTCTCAACCCCAGATGCCGTCCCGCGGCCCGGAATATGGTTCATCTCGCCCATAAAGTCTGCGGCAAAGAGCGTCGCAGGTTCGCAGTAGATCCGTGTCGGGGTGCCCTGATCTTCGATCCGTCCTTCATTCATCACCACGATTCGATCGGCAATCGCCATCGCCTCTTCCTGATCGTGGGTGACATGGATAAAGGTTGTCCCAACCTTGCGTTGTATCGTCTTCAATTCGTCCTGCATGGTACGGCGAAGCTTTAGATCTAAGGCGCCGAGCGGTTCATCAAGCAATAACACGTTGGGCTCGACCGCAAGTGCCCGCGCCAGAGCGACGCGCTGACGCTGACCGCCAGACAGTTCATGAGGCCGTTTGACAGCCTCTGCAAACAGTCCGACCAGTTCCAGCAGATCTTTGGCCCGGTCATGGCGCTCTCTCCGCCCCATACCGCTCATGCGCAAACCAAATGCCACATTGTCGCGCAGGTTCATATGCGGAAACAGCGCATAATCCTGAAACATCGTAGTGGTCGGTCTTTTGGCTGGCGGTACATTGGTCATGTCCCGCCCACCGATCAGAATTTTACCCTCGGTCGGATCCACGAATCCGCCCATCACGGACAAAAGTGTGGTCTTGCCGCAGCCTGACGGTCCCAAAAGTGTGACATATTCACCTGCCTCAATTTCAAGCGAAACATCTTTCAATGCGTGCAAAGAGCCAAACCAATGATTGAGGTTGGACAGGGTGATGGGCGCGGTCATTGGCGATTTCTTCGGAAAACGAAGATTTCAAGAAATAGAACGACTGTGATCGAGATTAGAAATACAAAGCTCCCGATCGCATTCAGTCTTGGCGATAGACCTGAGCGCAAAAGCGACCAGATTTCTACCGGTAGGGAGACGTCGAAGCGGGTCAATAGGAAGGCGATGATGAATTCATCCCAGCTTAGCGTGACTGACAGAAAGAAGGCCGCGGCAATCGAGGGCAGTAGTATTGGAACGGTGACCAGCCAGATCACCTGAACTTCGCCCGCGCCGAGGTCGCGTGCGGCGCGTTCAGCGTTCTGTTGTTGTGACCCCATCGAGGCATAAATGATGGCGAAGGCAAGCGGCAGATTGATGACCACATGCCCTATCGCTGCGGTCAAGAGTGACAGGACAAACCCGCTGCGGGTTAGCACAATCAGCAGGCCTAACCCAACGATCAGGTAGCTAACGGTCAGGGGCGCAATCAGGATACCCCGGATCAACGCCGATCCCGGCAGGACGTAACGGGCCAACCCATAGGCTGCGAAAAAACCCAGAATGACCGCTGCCGCAGAGGATCCGAAAGCCACGGCAACAGAATTGCGCAGCGCCGCCATTAGATCGTCGTCGCTCAGAATTTCACCGTACCATTGCAGAGAAGGGCCATTGAAGGGTGGTACCGGTAGAGTTCCACTTTGGAACGAGAACAGCACCAGCGCCGCCACTGGCAGATAAATGAAAACGAAGGCTACCAGCAAATATATCCAGGGCAGGGCGCGCATCATAGGCGATCCAACTTCAACCAACGTGCAGAGGCAATCTATGCAAGCGACACGATCCCCATCAAGACGAGGGCCAGCGCGGAAGCGAGTGGGAAATCTGCTCGTCGGCCAAGCTGAACCATGATTACTTGGGGCACCGTTAATTCCGTGTTGCCGCCAAGTATTTGCGGCGTCACGTAATCGCCAATGCATAATACAAAGGTCAGAAAGGCACCGGTCACGACCCCCGGCAGGGTAAGCGGCAGGATTACGTGGCGGAATGTTTGCAGGGCGGTGGCGCCCAGATCCATCGCCGCGCGCCGGTAATTTGGTGATAGCTGCACCAGGTTGGCATAGATGGTCAGTGTTAACAGCATGACGAAGAAGTGAACAAAGCCCGTGACCGTGGCGAAGCGGGTGTTAGCAATGGTAATTGGATTGCCAATTAAACCTAGAGAAATTAGCGTGTTATTGACCATACCTTCTCGCGCCAGCACCAAAAGCCAGGCATAAGAACGCACAACATAGGATGTCCAAAAGGGCAGGATCGACAGTAAAAGCGCTAGCCGCTGCCAGTGTTTAGGGACCCGAAATGCAATAATCCAAGCCAGCGGATAGGCCAAAATGATCGAAACCAAAGTTACTGTCAGCGTGATCTCTAAAGATACCACGATGGCGCGCCAAAGGTAAGCCTTTTCAGCCAGTTCGAGGTAATTGGCAAGTGATAGATCCCAGATCAGAGTTCGACCTTTCATCGTTGCTAGGCTCATTGCGCCCATGACGACGAAAGGCAGGACAAAAAAAGCCATCGTCCATAAAAGTGCCGGGGCGACGAAGCCCCAGCCCATTATGCGCTGTTTAGCGTGGTTCACTGCTGCAGAGTTTCGAGCCAGAGATCCTGCATCTCGGCGTCAAGATCCGCGTCAGGTGCCGGATAAAGCTGCGTCAATGCGAGGTAATCGGGCTGCTGGTTCCAACGCAAAACAGCTTTCTGGTCATCCGTCAGAATGTCGCCTGCCTTGGCATTGGCCGGCATGCCCCAGAAGCACGAAGAGGTGGCCAGACGCGCTTGGCCTTCCGGGCTGACGATGTAGTTGATGAATTTCATCGCCAAATCGGAGTTTTTGGAACCTTCTACAACACCGATTGACTGTGCCCAGCGGACCGCCCCTTCTTTTGGGATTGTCCAAGTCAGTTCCGGCCGTTCGCCGGCTAGCACAGCCGTCAACCATTCGCCACCACCGACAACGATGTCAACCTCGCCGGTTGCGAGTGCTGTTTGAGCGGCAACAACCCCCGCCACAGACGCAGCGTTTGAGCGCATTATTGACAAAACATCACCAATCTGATCAAGATCGCCGCTACCAATTTTTGCGGTAGGAATGCCTTCAGCAATGGCAGCAAGCCCCATGACGGGCAGATAATAATCATAGATAGAAATCCGACCATTGTATTTATCTGACCATATGGTCGACAGATCTTCCATATCACTCTGATCTACTTTACTGGAATTGTAGGAAACAGTATTATAGCCGAATTTTTCAGTCACGGCATAGGTCACGCCGTCGACGCTGTTGTTTTCTGCCATCACAACTTCAGGGAAGAAATCTGCTGTCGGAAGCTCGTCTACCGCCAAAGGCGCCAGAATGCCTGCCTCAACTGCGCGAAATACATCTATCCCATCAATGACAAGTACATCCCAATCTCCGGGGCGGGACTGTTCCAAAAGCGCCAATGCCGCTCCAGTGCCTTCATATTCACGCAGGTTTACTTTGACATTGTGTTCGGTTTCAAAAGGCTCGATTAAAGCTGGGTCTGTGTGATCACACCAGACAAGTGCATTGAGTTCATCTTTTGCGGCCGCGTTGCTTGCAACAGCTACCATGGAAATAGTGCTTAAAAGGATCTTCCGCATGCATTTCATCCTGAGGTCTCCTAGTTGAGTAAAACTTTTGCTAAATTGTATTAGCCCTTAAAAAACTTGAACCTATTCAACTTTTCAGTCAACACTAAATTTCTTATAAGATCATCCTAGATGCAGGATTCTGATGACCGGATTACGAAATAAACAGAAAGCTGCTCGCGAAAAGCGCATTCTGACGGCCGCGATACTAAAATTTCGGGCGGAAAGCTATCGGTCAGTCCGGATAGAAGATCTCGCAGAGATAGCCGAAGTATCTGTCGGAACTGTGTATAACTATTTCAAAACCAAGGGCGATATTCTTATTGCGACCGTCACATTGGAGGTCGAAGAGGTGCTGGGATCTGGAGCCGAGATCATTGCAAATCCTCCCAAAGGAGTTGACGAAGCGCTCCTCTCTTTGATTTTTCGCTACTATGACCATTCTCTGAAATACCTGTCCAAGGAGATGTGGTGCACAGCCATGGCGCTTTCGATAGAAGCGCCCAAAACCCCGAGCGGTCTCCATTACAGTGAACTCGACAAAATGCTAGCAGCTCAGGTCACCGAGCTAATTCGAAAGTTGCAAGCGCGGGGTGATATAAAATCTGAGCTCGACACGGATGCAATAGGGCAGCTTGTATTCAACAACCTCAACCAGATGTTTATCGAATTTGTGAAAGATGAAGACATGACACTAGAAACGCTGCGAAACCGCGTTGCGACGCAGATCCGCCCCTTGACCAAGCTGATTGTGAGAGAGGGCGCAGAATGACACGTTTAAACCAGCCGCTTGGCGGGAATGAGATGCCCCGCTTTGGCGGTCCAAGCACGATGATGCGCTTGCCTAGCCAGGATACAGCCAAGGGTTTAGATGCCTGTTTTGTAGGTATCCCAATGGATATCGGCACCTCTAATCGACCTGGCACTCGTCTGGGCCCGCGCCAGATACGCGACGAAAGCCGAATGTTACGACCCTACAATATGGCGACTCGAGCTGCGCCCTTTGACTGCCTGCAGATTGCCGATATCGGTGACGTTGCAATCAATACCTTCGACCTTAAAAAATCTGTCGATACTATAACTGACCATTATCGAAAAATCTTATCTTTCGACACAATCCCGCTTACGCTAGGCGGTGATCACACGCTGACTTGGCCAATTTTGCGTGCAATTAAGGAAAGACATGGGCCTGTGGCACTGATCCATATTGATGCTCATGCGGATATCAATGACGAAATGTTTGGAGAAAAAATTGCGCATGGCTGTCCGTTTCGGCGGGCCTGGGAAGACAGTTGTTTGCTGAACGATAAGGTGTTTCAAATTGGGTTGCGGGGCACTGGTTATTCCGCTGAGGATTTTGATTGGGGCCGTGACAGGGGGTGGACAATTGTACAAGCTGAGGAATGCTGGTATCGATCATTGGCACCGCTGATGGAGCAAGTTAGGGCGGTAATCGGCGATGCGCCCGTTTACCTCAGTTATGATATTGACAGTCTTGATCCAGCTTTTGCCCCAGGAACAGGAACAGTTGAACCGGGAGGTCTAACAACTTGGCAAGCACTTGAAATCGTGCGCGGTTGTGCCGGGTTGAACCTCGTTGGCTGTGATTTGGTCGAGGTGTCTCCACCCTATGATCCGTCTGGAAATACAGCCCTGATAGGGGCAAATCTGCTTTATGAGATGCTGTGTGTTCTGCCCGGTGTGAAGCGGTTTTGACACAACTTGGAAACCCCCAAAAATTAATTGAATCTATCGTGTTCAAGTCTTTTTTCGTGATATCAGGTCAGCTTGCGTCAAATAAGCTGAGGTCGAGCGCTATACTACTTGGCTACATTGGACATAGATTAATGGAGCAATGAAAGAGAGCCTCAATCAAGTGCTCGAATATGGGTCTTGAAGCTATAAAGAAACCTGTCATGTTAGCCTCTGAGCAAATTCCATTCACAATGAATTTTATAAGGA
>ERZ802830.3062-NODE-3062-length-14497-cov-15.6539_pt1 | contig 14497 bp, 18 predicted proteins | sample MGYA00345654_ERZ802830 | MGnify/ENA primary metagenome ERZ802830 (study PRJEB30503, sample SAMEA104212375) | marine metagenome | biome: Westerlies Biome; feature: [SRF] surface water layer (ENVO:00010504) within the epipelagic zone...; material: water... | reverse complement strand
GCCTGGTTTATTTGGGAGCGAGGCAAGTATGAAGAAACTAAAATAGGATGGATATAATGAAAAGAAAAATTACAGCAGTTGATATATCAAAAGAAGCTCAATCAATCATGTCACAGCGTGGCAAATCTTATGGAGATGCGAATGAGTTATATGAAAATTTTGCAATGCGAATCAATTTAGTTTTACAAAAAAAGCTAAAAGCAAAAGTTTTACCCTCAGAAGCTGCAAGAATTATGCAAGAGGGAAAGAGTGCCAGGTGGGATACTGGGGGATATAAAAGAGACCACAGTATAGACGGTGGGAATTACTACTTTATTGCTGGAGCGTTGCATGAAAATGAGGGTTGACAAGGAAATGACGGTCGATAGAATTGCCAAAGGCAAAGACGAACAGCTAGCTGTACAACTAGCTTTACAGATAGCATTACAAAATGCTCTAGCAACGATACAGTTAAAAGATAGTAATATTAATAATAAAACTTCTAAAGCTAGCTATACAGCTAGCTATACAGCTAGACCTAAAAATATTAAAGATCTTGTTGGTAAGACAGCTAAGAATTTTAATATTAATTATAGGAAATCAATTGATAGTAGAAGAGAAGACGAATACAAGCACCGTCTTGATAGAGTTCTTAGAATTGTAAAGCCCTGGTATTCTGAAGATGGATACATGGATATTCTCAGAAGCTTACAAAAAGCCAGTCAGTTTGAAAAAATAGATTTCATTATGAATATGGAGAAAGCTGTTGCTAAGCGTAGAAAAGCTACATGATCTCTTTTTAGAAGCTGCTGAGACAGATAGACGAATGCCTCCAGCTATTCGTAAAGCTAAGATGGCTTCATGGGTAGAGTATCCTATGGACTGGCACGGTTATGGATGGACACAACAAGGCGTTACACATTTAAAGCCTACGTCACAGCAAATTGACAATTTTGATAAAGCATTAGCTCTTACGTTTAAGATGCCTGAGATTGATAGAAAGATTGTCTGGGCTGTAGCTCACTCAGCAGCGTTTAGAGATAGAGGAGCCAAGTGGACACAGATTGCCAGGTTATTGTCATTAAATGATCCAAGAATTGTTAAGAGAAGGTACCAGGATGCATTGATTGAATTATTTTATAAACAATGACGAATGTCCTTAAATTTGGTAGTCTTATTGTATGATTGGACTACATATAGTTTTTTTCATTAAAATCCTCCCCTTTGTTTAGGTATTGCAAGCTAGGTCTCAACTCCCTGGCTTGCAAACCAATTGGAAAGATATGGCTAAATTAGTTACGAAGAAAATGATGCAAGGAATTGCAGATAGATTAGCTATGGGTGAAAGCTTGCTTACTATTTGTAAGGATAAAGCTTTGCCTGAGTACAGAACTATTAGTAGAGCTGTAGCAGCTGACGATGATTTGTATGAGATATATCGTAGAGGTAGAGTTCTCCAGGCTGAGTATTATGCAGATCATATTAATGATCTAGCTGTCATGCCATTGCCAGCTGGTGACGGTGTAGATACTAGATTGTTGAATGCTGAAGTACAGCGAAGACGGTTAGAGATTGATACGCTCAAGTGGACGTTTGCTAGAATACAGCCGTATGGTCTTAGAGATAAGAAGGAAGATGCTAGTGTTAATAATGGTAGCATTACGCTTAGTTGGAACCAGGGCGAAGTCACAGTAGATGGGTAAGCTGGGTGAATATGATAGCAATGCTAAGCCTAGATCAGTCTATCAAAGGAAGTATTCAGCAGCTCATAGAGATGACAATGCAGCTAGGAAGAGAGCTAGACGTAAGCTTGAGAGTGAAGGAAAGGTTAAGCCGTTTGATGGTAAGGATGTAGATCATTCTAATGGTAACCCAAAGGATAACAAGAGAAGTAACTTGAGTGTGATGAGTAGGAGTAGGAATAGGTCTAAGCATTAGATGTATATATATAAGATCCAGTCTGTCTTAGCTATGCGCGCGAGGCAGCCAGGTAAATCTTTTCGCTTTCGTTAGGCGGTAACCTGGTAATCTGAATCTGAAGCTATGTATAGTCTAGCCACCGCTGTAGAAATAATTGTTAAAGGTTTGTTAAAGTTTTTTATGACGTTTTTCCTGGAGCGACACCCTATACCCCCCAAACACCTGGCGCCGCTCTGTAACGTATATATACTATCTTAGGAGTTTCTTACACTCATGCACATCGTCATTCCTTATACGCCACGATCTCTGCAAGCTAAGATCCATGATGACCTAAACAAGCATAGATGGGGCGTCATTGTCTGTCATCGTAGAATGGGCAAGACGGTGATGGCTATTAATCACTTGTTGAGAAGTGCTATTTTATGTGAGAAGCCTAATCCAAGGTATGCATATCTAGCACCCACTTATAGACAAGCTAAAGCAGTTGCCTGGGATTATTTGAAGCAGTTTGCTGAGAAGATACCTACAGCTAAGTTTCATGAGACTGAGCTTAGATGTGATCTACCTAATGGAGCTAGGATTAGTTTGTTAGGTGCTGAAAATCCAGATAGTTTAAGAGGGATTTATCTTGATGGCTGTTTTATGGATGAAGTTGCGGATATGCCTGAGAGTGTATTCCCTGAGATTATCAGACCAGCTTTGTCAGATAGAAAAGGGTTTTGTTATTTTGTAGGAACTCCTAGAGGGCAGAATGCTTTTTATGAGATGTATGAGAATGGTGTTCATAGAGATGACTGGTACACGGCTATTCATAGGTCGAGTGAGACTGGTATTATTGATGATGAAGAATTAGATAGCGCTAAAGAGACAATGACGGCTGATCAGTTTGCTCAAGAGTATGAGTGTTCCTGGGTGGCTAATGTTCCTGGTAGTATTTATGGAAAAGAGATCCAGGCAGCGCTGGAAGATAGACGAATATGTAATGTGCCATATGATCCAACAACCAGGGTTGATACCTTTTGGGATTTAGGTATTGGTGATTCAACGGCTATTGTGTTTACCCAGAGTGTGGGTAGGGCTGTTCATGTCATAGATTGTTATGAAAACAGAAATGAAGGGCTACCTCATTACGTTGATGTATTGCAAAGAAAACAATATTTATACGGCAATCATTTTGCACCGCATGATATTGAAGTGAGAGAATTGAGTACTGGTAAATCCAGAAGAGAGATAGCTTATTCATTAGGAATTAATTTTAGGGTTGTTCCTAAATTGCCAGTTGAGGATGGTATCCACGCTGGGCAGTTATTAATACCTAGAACCTATTTTGATGCAGAAAAGACTAAAGGGTTATTGGATGCATTAAGGCAGTACCATAGAGCGTATAATGAAAGAACCAGGAGTTTTAGAAACTCTCCAGTACATGACTGGTCATCACATTTTGCTGATGCCTGGAGATATACATCTATTGGTATAAAAGAAACTGTAGCTGATACAAGACCGCCACAATTGATGGCACAAAATGATTATAATCCCTTTGAAAAAATAGGAGCCGCATAATGGGTTTTTTAAAATCACCAAAAGCACCGCCACCACCGCCGCCGCCACCTCCAGCGCCAGCCATAACACCAGCTAAAACAAAAACAGCTGATAGAGCTGCTGATACTCAGGCAAAGAAAAAAGGTCAGGCAGCAGCCAATGTGACTGGTGGTACTGGTTTATTGCAAGAAGCACCAACATCTAAGCCAAGTTTACTTGGTCAAAATAAGTTGAGTAACTAATAAATGGCTGAAATGTATAGCGGCGTCCAGACCGTTGGTAGTGATACTGACAAAAGGGGCGCTATATTAATGAAAAGGCTTAGCACCTTGCAAAAACATCGTGCTAACTGGGAATCTCATTGGCAAGAAATTGCAGATTATATTATTCCTAGAAAAGCTGATATTACCAAAAAGCGTACCTCTGGTGATAAAAGAACAGAATTAATATTTGATGGTACGGCTATTCATGCAGCAGAACTTATGTCAGCTAGTTTGCATGGTATGCTAACAAATGCGGCATCACCGTGGTTTGCTCTTAGATATACAGATAATAATTTTGAAGAAGATGATGACGCTAAAGAATGGCTTCATTCAGCTGAAGATGTTATGTACCGTGAAGTTGCCAGGTCAAATTTTCATGAGGCAATCCATGAGTTATATACAGATCTAGTTTGTTTTGGTACTGGCGTTATGTTTGTTGATACAGACGAAAATGGCATTTTACGTTTTAGCACCAGACATATATCTGAATGTTACCTTGCAGAGGACGAGATGGGTCGTGTTGACACCGTCTACCGTGAATTTCGTATTTCAGCCAGGGCAGCGGTAAAACAATTTGGTGCAGAAAATGTTGGGAAAAGAATTGCTAAAGTTTACAAGGATGATCCTAACGAAGAAGTAAAGTTACTTCATATTGTTATGCCAAGAGAAGAAAGAGATCCAGTTAAGTTAGATAATAAGAATAAACCGTTTGCTTCTATCTATATGGATCCAGAAGAAAAGATTATTTTATCTGAAAGCGGATATGATGAGTTTCCATATTGTGTGCCACGATATTTAAAAAGTTCATTTGAAAACCAGGGCTATGGACGATCTGTAGCCATGTCAGCATTAAGTGACGTTAAAATGGTTAATAAAATGTCTGAGGTTGTTATAAGAGCAGCGCAATTACATATACATCCACCATTAATGGTTCCAGACGATGGATTCCATATGCCAGTCAGAACTGTGCCTGGAGGATTAAATTTTTATAGATCAGGTTCTAGAGATAGAATTGAGCCATTAAATATTGGAGGTAATAATCCAATAGGGCAAGAACAGTTAGAGCAAAGACGCCAGGCAATAAGAGCAGCGTTTTATGTTGATCAGTTAATTATGGGTAATAGCCCAAATATGACGGCGACTGAAGTCATACAAAGAACTGAAGAAAAAATGAGATTGTTGTCACCAGCATTGGGAAGAATGCAAGCTGAGTTACTCCATCCATTAATTAATAGAATATTTGCTTTATTAACAAAAAGAAAAGCTTTTGAAAACGCTCCAGAGTTTATGCAGTCAGGTGAAATTGATATTGAATATGTATCACCAATGGCTAAAGCTCAAAGATCAAGTGATGTTCAATCTGCAATGCAGTTATTTGGCTTCTTACAGCCTCTTATGCAAATAGATCCATCTGTTATTGATTTCTTGGATGTTGATGGTTTGGCTGAGCATATTATTAAGGTTACTAACGTACCAGCTACAGTTGTTAGAGGTAAAGCTGATGTTGATGAACTAAGACAACAAAGAGCAGCCCAGCAACAAGAACAAGCTGAAATGCAACAAACAATGCAAACAGCAGAAGCAGCTGGTAATGCAGCACCAGCTCTAAGAGCTATTGAAGGATCTTCTCCAGAAACTCAAGAAGGTATTGGAGAAATTCTAAGTGGACTAGGAGCCGCTGAGCAATGACGCCAGAACAATTAAAGGTTTTGTATAAAGAAGTTTTTACATCAGATAGCGGTAAAAAGATTATGGAAGACTTAGGTAAAAGATTTTCTATGAATAATTCTACCTATGTGCCTAACAGCGATGAAACTGTCTACAAGGAAGGACAGCGTTCTGTTTTAGTTTTAATTAATAATATGATGAATAATAAACAACCAGAAAAGGAATAAAAAATGGATGACGCCCAGGTAGCGGATGCCCCAGAAGCCCCAATAGTTGAGGAAGCTGGACAAGCAACGTCTGAAGATCAGGCATTTGATTTTAGACAGCATATTGATGAAGGTTACAGAAATGATCCTTCTTTATCGACATACAAAGATATTAATGGGATGGCTAAGTCACTCATTAACGCTCAAAAGATGGTTGGCGCTGACAAAGTGGCTATACCAGGCAGTTGGGCAACAGAAGATGATTGGTCGCAAGTTTACAGTAAATTAGGAAGACCAGAAACAGCAGATAAATATGATTTATCTTTTGACAAGGACACAGAAGAAAACGGTCAATGGTTTAAAGAAACAGCGCATAAAATAGGATTATCTCAAAACCAGGCGTCACAGCTTTTAGCGGCATATGGTGAAAGAGCTAATGTTGAAACTGGTGCTGGTGAAGTAGATTTAGAAAGCCACCGTGTCACCTTAGAGCAAGATCTAAGAAAAGACTGGGGCGATAAATTTGATGCTAATATGGCGCAAGCTAACAATGTATTGGCTGAGTTTGGTATGTCAGATTTAACTGAGATGCAAATGGCTGACGGTAAAATGTTGGGTGACAATCCAGAGGTTATAAAGTTATTTCATCAGATAGGTGGATTTATAGCTGAGCGATTAGGTGAAGATCAATTTAGCGGAAGAGATTCACAACCTGGTTTAAGTGCAGCTGACATAGGAATGGAAGTTACCAGATTAACAGCTCCTGGAACGCCTTATTGGGATAAGCACCACCCAGAACATGAAAAATATGTTAATGAGGCATTAAGGCTTAGAGAGCTGTAATGGAAGATAATATAGTGAGACTTGAATGCTTAAAGTTAGCAGTCAGTCATGGGTCACTTAATAACATTAGTGATCCAATAGAATTAGCAAATACCTACTTTAAGTGGGTTAATCAATCTCAAGACAAGCCACAAGCCCTTGAGCGCAAACCTTTGAGTAAGGTCGTTAAGTAAACGTAAATATTAGTTTGGTCTGTGTTTTTCAGATAGCCAGATGCTTAATCTTAATCTTAAATCTATAAGGAGATGCTCAAATGAGTACTACTATAACTACGGCTTTTGTGCAGCAGTTTAGCTCAAACATAGCCATGCTATCACAGCAGATGGGATCATTATTAAGATCATCTGTTGACGTAGAATCTGTTAATGCAGAAAAAGCGTTCTTTGATCAAGTGGGAGTTGCAGCAGCTGTTGCAAGAACTACTAGAAATAGTGACACGCCATTAATGGATACACCTCATACAAGACGTATGGTAACAATGACTGACTATGAATATGCAGATCTAATTGACTCCCAGGACAAAATTAGAATGTTAGCTGATCCAACATCAACTTATGCAAGAGCTGCGGCTGCTGCAATGGGTAGAGCAATGGATGACGTTATTATTGCTGCTATGCATGGAACAGCTAAAACTGGTGCATCAGGTGCAACAAGCGTCAGCTTTCCAGCTGCTCAGCAAATTGCTCATGGTTCAGCTGGTCTTACTATTGCTAAGCTTTTATCTGCTAAAGAGATATTAGACGCTAATAGTGTTGATCCTTCTATTCCTCGTTATTTAGTTGCTTCACCAAAACAAATGTCAGATTTGTTAGGTACAACTCAGGTAACATCGAGTGATTTTAATACTGTGAAAAGCTTAGTCCAAGGACAAATAGATTCTTTCATGGGCTTTAAATTCATCAGTTCAAACCGTTTACCGCATAATGGAACTTCAAGACAAGTTTTCGCTTATGCTTCTGACGGAATGAAAGTCGCTATTGGGAAAGAACCAACAGCGAAAATTGATGAAAGAGCTGATAAATCATATTCAACTCAAATCTATTACTGTCAAACTCTTGGTGCGACAAGAATGGAAGAAGAGAAAATAGTGGAAATCGCTTGTAACGAATAATCTTAATTAGAAGGAGACTAAAATGGGTACAGTTTACTCAGATCAAAAAACTAAATGGGATCAGAACGATCCATCTAGTATGATCAAAACGATTGAGCAAGGCGGTAGAATCCGTATTGCTTATGGTTCTTATACAGCTTCTGCTGAGCAATCTGACATTCATATGTTTAACTTACCAAATGGGGCAAGAATCCTGGACGGTGAAGTTGTTCATGCGGCGTTAGGTTCATCAACCACTTTGTCAGTAGGACACGCGGCATACACAAATGCTGCTGGAACTGCTGTTGCATTAGACGTTGATGAGTACAAAGCGGCTGCGGCTTCAACATCTATTACAACTGTGGGTTGTTGCTTAACAGCAGCTCTTGGTAAAAATAGTGTTGTCGATGCTGACAAAGACGGCATTCCAATAACTGTAAGTTTAGCTGGTGCTAATGGTACTGGGTTGATTGAGCTTACAATGTATTATGTGCTTGATTAAATAAACTTAATTAGGGCAGCTTCCTCCAGCTGCCCTTTTTTATTTAAAAGGAATAGTTATGGCATCAGAAGTTGATATTTGTAATTCTGCTTTAAACATGATTGGCGCTAGTAATATTATCTCATTGAATGAAGATAGTAAGGCTGGGCGTATTTGTAATCAGCGTTATGCATTAGTCAGGGATTCAGTTTTTAGATCGCATCCTTGGAATTGCTTAATGACCAGGAAAACATTATCACCTGACAGCGTGGCTCCACCTTTTGATTATGCCAACCAATTTACCCTTCCTACAGATCCTTATTGCCTTAGAGTGTTAAGGCTACAAGATCCAGATACTGTACATAAGATAGAAGGAAGAAAATTATTATGTGATGATGCAACTATACAGCTTGTATATATTGCAAGAATTACAGACCCTAATGAATATGACCAGCTGCTAATAGAAGCGTTGTCATCTAGAATGGCAATGGAAATATCTTATAGCTTGGTTAACAGCACCTCATTAACACAATTAATGGAAACACAATTTAATACTAAAATTCGTGAAGCCAGGTTTGTTGATGCAACAGAAGGAACTCCAGAAAATATTACTAACCAGGATCAGCGTACTTATGCTGAAGGTGATATATTTATAGCAAGTAGGTTTTAATTTATGGCGAAGGTTTCTGCGGCAAAACAAAACTTTACAGCTGGTGAGTTAACACAAAGGCTATTTGGACGTACAGATTTAGGACGTTATGATAATGGTGCTACGACTGTAGAAAACTTTTTAGTGCAGCCTCATGGCGGTTTATCAAGAAGACCAGGTACTAGATATATAGCAGAAGTAAAAACAAGCAGCGCTAAAACCAGACTTATACGTTTTCAATTTAATGTTGAGCAAGTTTACGTTATTGAAATGGGCAATAACTATATGCGCTTTTATAAAGACGGCGGTCAAATCGTTGACGGTAGCTCTAATGCAATTGAATTAACAACAACATATACAACAGCCCAAGTGCCTGACGTTAAGTTTGCGCAAACAGCAGATGTTATGTATTTAGTCCATCCAGCCCATCCTCCAAGAAAATTAACCAGGTCAAGTCATACCTCCTGGAGCATTACTGATGTTGATCTAAAGCGTGGAGCAATGTTAGATCCTAATATAACCACAACAACTTTATTAGCTAATGGAAGAACTGGTAATGTCAATATCACGGCATCAGCTAGTTTGTTTACATCAAATGATGTAGGGCGTTTAGTCCAGCTGCATAAAGGCTTTGCTAAAATTACATCTATTACAAGCGCAACAGTAGCGGTTGCAGCTGTGCAAGAATTAGAAGATGGCAGAACTGAGTTAATGCCTACATATGCTTGTACAACTATATCTTTTCATGAAGGTGATCCAGACAGTACTGGTTTAGAGCATAATGACAGATTAGAAGATACAGCTGGTAACTTTATTGACGAGGGCTTTGAAGTTGGCATGAGAGTTACCTTGACTGGATCTACTAGTAATAACTTTACTAATCTATTGGTTGTGGCTGTAACTGATACAACATTAGTTATAGCTCCTGGTAATGATCTAGCCGCAGAAGCAGCTGGAGATAGCGTTACATTAGTTGGGTCATTAGTGGCTGATAAAAAATGGAGATTAGGTGCATTCTTTATTGGCTCATATCCATCAACGGTTGCATTTTATGAACAAAGATTAGTATTTGCTGGAACATCAAACCAACCACAAACAATGTTTTTTAGCCAGTCTGGTGATTTTGAAAATTTTGAAATAGGTACAGATGCAGATGATGGATTGCAATACACAATAGGATCTAATGAAGTTAATGTTATTAGATATTTAGTTAGTAGCTCACAACTTGTTGTTGGAACCTCTGGTGGTGAGTTTGTGGTTAGGGCGTCAGGTTTTGATGAGCCGTTAACACCTACAAATACTCAGATTAAACAACAAACCACATTTGGTTCTGCGCCAATACAACCATTACTAATTGGTAACTCAACTTTATTTATACAAAGAGCAAAAAGAAAACTAAGAGAATTAGCGTTTTCATCTGAATCAGATAGCTATGTAGCGCCAGACATGACAATTTTAGCTGAGCATATTACTGAAGGCGGCATAGAAGAAATGGCGTACCAGCAAGAGCCTGACAGCGTTGCCTGGCTTGTAAGAGCTGACGGTGTTTTAGCGTGTATGACATTTAGAAGAGAAGAACAAGTTGTTGCCTGGCATAGGCATATTGTGGGTGGTGCTTTTGGATCTGGGAATGCTGTTGTAGAAAGTGTAGCAACAATACCTGGTGATATAGATGAAGACCAGGTCTGGGTTATAGTCAAACGTACTATTAATGGAGCCACAAAAAGATATGTAGAATATTTATCAGGATTTGATTTTGGTACAGATGTTGGTAATGCTTTTTTTGTAGATAGTGGATTAACTTATAGTGGATCTGCTGCAACAACTATATCTGGGTTAAACCACCTGGAAGGGCAGTCAGTTGCTATTTTAGCTGATGGTGCGGCTCATGCAAATAAGACAGTTAGTTCTGGATCTATTACGTTAGACAGATCTGTTACGAAAGCTCAAATTGGATTACCATTCACAAGTAAATTAGAAACTTTAAGAATAGATGCTGGTTCTGCAATGGGATCTTCTCAAGGTAAGAATAAAAGAATTGGTGAAGTTACTGTAAGATTATTTAGAACGGTTGGTTTGAAAATAGGCACTAGTTCAACAGAGCTAGATACAATACCATTTAGATCAAGTTCAGATAGCATGGATACCGCGTTAAGTTTATTTACTGGTGATAAAACAGCTGAGTTTAATGGTGGTTACGATGATGATGCGACAATAACAATTGTTCAAGATTTACCATTACCAATGACAATCCTGGCAATATTTCCAACATTGTCAGTATTTGATAAATGAACATAATAAATTTTGAGACAACTCACGCTCACAAGATATTAGAGGGTGATCTCAATAGTGAAGATTTTAGACCTAGCATAGAAATAAGTCAGTTTGTTGAAGGGATGGTTGTTCCTGAGATGAGCTTTACTGGCGTCACAGAAAATTTGGTGGTTGCAGCTGGTGGGATATACCCAATATGGGATGGAGTGGGAGAAGCCTGGTTTATTGGCTCACATAATCTTACTGAAAACCCATTAAGTGCAATGAGAATACTTAAAAGGCATCTGCATAAGATAATGATTGATCATAAGTTTCATCGTATCCAGGCAGCAACATTAGAAAGCTTCCCAGCTTCCAGGAGATGGATGCAGTTTTTAGGAATGAAAGAGGAGGGAATTATGGAAAAGTTTTGTCCAGCTGGGCGTGATTATATTAGATGGGCTAGGGTGAATTAGATGTGGCAAATGATGGCATTAGGAGCTGGATTATCTCTTTTAGGAGCTAATGCAGCAGCTAGCGGTGTTACTAAAGCTGGTAGATATAATAAACAAATAGCAGATAGAAATGCAAAAGTAGCTGATCAAAAAGCTGAGCTAAGATTATTTAGAGCTGAGCAAGATATTGTTAAGTTTAGAAGCCAGTATCAAACATTGGCTGGTCAACAAGAAGTTCAATATAATAAAGCTAATATCATGACTGGAACTGGTACAGCTTTAGAGGTGGCTATGAAATCAGCTGAAGAGATGGACGCTGATATAAATAACCTAGAATATAACGCTAAATCAGAAGCTGGTGATTACAGAGACCAAGCTGCAAATATGAGGCTACAAGGTCAATTAAAATTATTTGAGGCTAAATCCCAGGCAAAGGCAATGAGACTTCAAGCAATGGGTAAATTTGCTGGTTCTATGGCAAGCATATAAGAGGATATTAAATGAAAGTTCCTACATATTCAGAAAGACTAGCCAGGACTAAAACTGCTGGTGGTGGTACTTTTTTAACAGCTCAAGCTAACCCTAATGCCTGGGGAGCTATGGGAAAAGCAATGAGTGATATTGGAGATACTGTCTTCAAAATTGGTGAAGAGAAATACAAGATACAAGCAGCATCAGATGTTAACGAAACAATACCTCTTTTTACAGCTGAGATAGAATCTATAAAAGAAAAGCATAAAAATAATGGAAATCCTATACAAGCAGAAAAATTAGTTAAAAAAGAAATGATGGCTGCTTACACCAAATATACAAATGGCAACATGATTAACCAGGGTACACAGCTTCCATATTTAAGCAGTAGGTTAGCTAAATCTGCTTTTGGCACTAAAGCTTCAATATTAGTGTCTAGCGGTATACTTAATTGGAAAAAAGCCAATAACAGTTACATCCTTGAGTTAAATAAAATTAATGAAAGTAAAATTGTATCAGATAATGACACTATTGCTTCTGATACCTCATTAGAGATAGACGCCAGGTTAAATGCATTGAATGGCAATCACTCTGTATCTTTATATGACAAAAGCAAACCACAAGACTTTACTAATTTTAAAGGAATGCCTGGAGGCAAGTTTTCAGAATTTGCAGCTAAAGGTACATTTAGTGCCAAAGAGCTAATAACAAAACAAAAGAAGTCACTAGAAAATATTGTTACTGGTATAAGCCTAAATCTAATTAAATCTAAAACTCATTCATCAATGTCAATTACTGAAACTTTAAGAACTGGAACAGATGAAGAATTAAAAACTGTAGATCCTATTTTAGCCAAAGTATTTGGAATGCTAGATCCTAAAGATAAATTAGATTTTATTGATAAGGTCAGAGAACTAGAAAACAAATTAAAGAAGGATAATGCTGACGCTAAAAAAGCAGATGATGAAGAAAACAATAAATTGAATGATGAGATGTTTAATCAAATAGTAAATACTAATTTTGATAATGCTGATGAAAAATCTTCTGCTTTAGCTAAATTTGAAACATTAAAGAAAAACGGCTATTTCAGTAAGCCAAGTGATGTTACAGCGGTAGAAAAACTATTTGAGGTAGATGAAGATAAGGAAACCACACAAAAAACAGATATGTCTGCTTGGAATACATTAAATGAATTGGATGAGAAAGACCAATTAACAAGAGCATTAATTCTGGATCAAAAAGATAGTTTGTCTACATCAGATTTTAAGCATTTTTTAAATCAGTTAAAGGTAGAAAGAAACGATGCTGATAAATTTGTAAAGGCAACTATTATTAATAAAGCTTTTTATATTGATAAATTAACGAATGATAATACGTCTTTATCTACCAGGTTTAATCAAATGAGAGTTTCAGCAGCTAAAGCGTTTGAAGAATACAGAAATTCACCAGCTGGTAAAAAAGCTTCATATTCTGATATTGTTGCTAAAGGCAAAGATATAATGAGTGGTTACCAGGAAGAAATAAACGTAATATTTAAAACATCTTTTGATCAAGAAGTAACATCATTTAGAAATACTTATGGTACACAGTTTTCGTCTTTCACACCAGAAAACCGTAATGTGCAATGGGATGGTAAATACACTCATAAAAATATAATGATGTTTCTTGTTGAAAAAGGTACGCCAACAGATGCAGCCTATAAATCGTGGTTAAATAAATTTGAAAAGTATATTGGTGTTGTAGGAGCTGACACATGGAACAATTAGAAAATACAAGCTACGACAATGGCAATATTATTAGTGAAGACGAAGCTAATGATATTTATTATATAAGCTCACTAAAAAAACAATATGGCTCTATGTCGATGCCCCAGGTGGATAACTTTGATGTTTCTGGAAATAAAGAACCAACTTTAGGTGAAAAAATCAAAGAAGGCGTCAGCGCTGTTGGAACGGCTATAAATGAACAACAAGGAACATTAGATAAGATTGGGGAAGATACTTTTAAAGCTAGTGTAAAGGGTGGTGATAAAGGATTGACCCAAACTCTTAAAGGAGTTGCCAACCTAGCTGGACAACCAGTTGATATAGTAAATGAATATGCAGTAAAACCAGCTCTTGAATATTTAGGTATAGAAGGTAGTGATGATCCTTTTATGGGAACGAAGATGACTACTGAATTAATGGATTCATTTATAAACATTACTAATAAGGTATTTCCAAAGCTTATTTCAAATCCTATTAATGAAAGCTTAAATGAGCCATTTAATAATGAGACTTATGGAAAACTTGTAGAGGGTATTTCTCAATTTGGGATTACAGCTGTACCAGCAGCCAAGTTAGTGTCAATGATGAGTTCAGCTAATCCATTTGTTAGAGGTATGGCATGGGGCGGCATTGCAGATTATATGTCAATGAATCCAGAAGACCCAACAGCTACTGAAATGCTTTTGACCTGGTGGCAAGGTGCAGATCCTAAAGAAAGATCTGACTGGGCTAATAATGCAATTGCCGTTGTGCAGAAAAATGATACTGACGGTGAGGCAACAAAACGTCTAAAGAATATGTTAGATGGCGCTTTGATTGGTGGTGGTGCAGAAGGTCTTATACAAGGTATCCTTAAAGCATCTACAATGGTTCCCTGGAAACAATTGCTAAAAACTGTGACCCCAGCAGCAGCT
>ERZ802830.3060-NODE-3060-length-14505-cov-53.9424_pt1 | contig 14505 bp, 10 predicted proteins | sample MGYA00345654_ERZ802830 | MGnify/ENA primary metagenome ERZ802830 (study PRJEB30503, sample SAMEA104212375) | marine metagenome | biome: Westerlies Biome; feature: [SRF] surface water layer (ENVO:00010504) within the epipelagic zone...; material: water... | reverse complement strand
CCGCCGAAGAAATAGCCGCAACGCAGGCTGCGGGGGGGCGCATTATTCCAGTAGGGACAACCGCGCTGCGTTTGCTGGAAACCGCCGCGCGTCGCAGCGGTCAGATTGAGGCGTGGCAGGGGGAAACCGATATTTTCATATTTCCAGGCTTCCAATTCAACGTGGCAAGCGCATTGATGACCAATTTTCATTTGCCAAAATCAACATTGTTGATGCTGGTTTCAGCGTTGGTCGGGCTTGAACAGATGAAATTCATCTATTCCCATGCGATTAAACAGCAATATCGGTTTTTTTCCTATGGTGATTCCTCGCTTTTGGTTCCACAGAGATAGACAGAAGTAAGCGATTCGATTAGAGTGAACAGGCGGGCCTTTCTACCGTTCTGCCTGTCGTTCTGCGTGGTGATTGGAGCCTTCCCATGCTGTCAGTTTTTAAGAATTCTTGGGCCCTTTTATTGGGCATGATGTTGTTAATGGTTGGAAACGGTCTGCAAAGCACCCTGTTGGGGGTGCGTGGCGGCATAGAGCAGTTTTTACCTTTCGAAATGTCACTGATTATGTCCGCCTATTTCATTGGGTTTTTGGGCGCCAGCCGCATGGTGCCCTCGCTCATTCGCCGCGTTGGCCATGTGCGCGTATTTGCGGCGCTTGCCTCCTTCATTTCGGCTGTGCTGGTGCTGTTTCCATTATATTTAAACCCGGTTTTTTGGATGTTTGGTCGTTTGATCATCGGGTTTTGTTTTTGCGGGGTTTATATTATCGCTGAAAGCTGGCTGAACAACGCCGCAACGAATGAAAACCGTGGTCAATCCCTTTCGCTTTATTTGATATTGCAAATGGTGGGGATTGTTGTTGGCCAAGGCTTATTGGTCACCAGTGATCCCGGAGGCTATACGTTATTTATCATCATCTCGGTTTTTGTTTCCGTCTCATTCGCGCCGATCCTTCTTTCGATCAGCCCGACACCAGCGTTCGAAACCACCAACCCAATGCCGTTGAAAAAGCTGATTGAAACCTCACCTTTGGGCTGCGCGGGGATGTTTGTGCTGGGCGGGGTGTTTTCAGCACAATTTGGCATGGCGGCGGTTTATGGGGCGGAAGTGGGTTTGTCGCTGGGTGAGATTTCGCTTTTCGTTGCTACTTTTTATATTGGAGCGGTGTTCCTACAATACCCGATTGGTTGGTTGTCTGATCGAATGGACCGGCGCCGCTTGATCATGAGCGTGGCTGCGATCGGGGCCTTTGGGGCGCTTATTGGGGTGTTTATGGGGCAGAATTTTACTTTGTTATTGGTTTCAGCCTTCATCGTAGGGGGGACGTCGAATCCGCTTTATTCCTTGCTGATTGCGCATACCAATGACTTTTTAGACTTTGATGATATGGTATCGGCCTCTGGAGGTTTGCTGTTCATCAATGGGATTGGTGCGATTGCCGGTCCTTTGATCGTTGGATGGGTTATGCAGGCCATCGGAGCCTTTGGGTTTTTTGTGCTTATTTCACTTTTGATGGCAGGTCTTACGCTTTACGCGGCCTATCGCAGCACGCAGCGGGCGGCCCCATCCGTCGAAGAGGCAAATGCCTATCAAACTGTTATGCCCACGGCGTCTCTTTTATCGGTTGAGTTCGCGCAAGAAATCGCGATTGAGACCGCGCTGGAAGAAGAAGAAAGCCAAGATGTTGATGAATGAAGTTTTATACATCTATATATAGAAAAATATTGAAAAACCTTTCATTTTCATTAATAAAAACCACAGAAGAACTGTAGCAAAATAAGGGAGCGGCCATGGCCCCTGATCAGATCTTAAAATTCTGGCTTGATGAGACTGCGCCAGAAAAATGGTATTCTGTTGATTTGGACCTCGATGCGGAAATCAAGCATCGCTTTGAGTCTGCTTGGTGCGAATTGATGCAGGGACGCTATGGCTTGTGGTTGACATATCCGAGCGGGGCTTTGGCTTATATCATTCTCGCAGATCAATTTTCGCGCAATATGTTTCGTGGTCAGGATAAAGGCTTTTCATCTGATACTGTGGCCTTGGCGGCGTCAAAATCAGCCATCAATCAGAAATGGGATTTGCGCGTTGATGAACCTGCGCGGCAATTTTTTTACCTGCCGCTGATGCATTCTGAGAATTTGATCGATCAGGATCGATGCGTGCGTTTGCTCAAAGAGCGCATGTGCGATGGCGGCGGCCAAAATTTGCTGCATGCCAAGGCGCATCGTGAGGTTATTCGTAACTTTGGCAGATTTCCTGATCGAAACAGCGCCCTCTCGCGCAAGAGCAGCCAGGCCGAAGCTGATTTCATACGCGATGGTGGCTATGGCAGCCTGTTTCAAAATTTGACCGTTGCGATTTGATTTCGTGCTGGCCCATTGAACTCGATTCCAATTTAGTTTAACGTTAAACAAATTTTTTGAGATGAGGGAAGTGATGGCAGAGCGTGCATTTGATCTGGTGGTTATTGGGGCGGGGCCCGGCGGCTATGTGTCTGCGATACGGGGCGCCCAACTTGGCTTGAAAGTCGCCATTGTCGAACGCGAGCATATGGGCGGCATCTGTCTCAATTGGGGCTGTATTCCAACCAAAGCGATGTTGCGATCGGCGGAGGTGTTCCACTTAATGCACCGTGCAAAAGAATTCGGATTAAGCGCCAAAGGCATCGATTACGATCTTGAGGCTGTGGTGGCGCGCTCGCGCGGAATTGCCAAACAGTTAAATCAAGGTGTTGGCTTCTTGATGAAGAAAAATAAGATCACCACCCTGATGGGCGAGGCGCGTATCTCAAGCGCCACCAGCGTGGATGTAACGACGAAGAGCAAAACGGAAACGCTGAAAGCCAAGCATATCATTCTGGCCACGGGCGCCAGAGCGCGCGAATTGCCCGGGCTTGAAGCCGATGGCGATCTGGTTTGGACCTATAAGCACGCACTGACGCCAAGCCGCATGCCCAAAAAACTATTGGTTATTGGTTCGGGCGCGATTGGAATTGAATTTGCCAGTTTTTACAACACGCTGGGTACGGATACCACCGTTGTAGAGGTGATGGATCGGATCTTGCCCGTAGAAGATGCTGAAATAAGTGCTTTTGCTAAAAAACAGTTTGAAAAACAGGGTATGCATATTTTGGAAAAGGCAATGGTCAAAAAGCTCGACCGGGCAAAGGGGAAAGTGACGGCGCATATTGAACAGGCCGGTAAAACCACTACCGAGACGTTTGACACGGTCATTTCTGCGGTTGGGATTTTGGGAAATGTTGAAAATTTAGGCTTGGAAGATATGGGCATTGCTGTTGATCGCAGCCATATCGTAACCGATGCTTATTGCCGCACTTCTATCCCAACCATTTTCGCAATCGGCGATGTGGCCGGCGCCCCCTGGCTTGCGCATAAAGCCAGCCATGAAGGGGTTATGGTTGCCGAGTTAATTGCTGGTAAAAAGCCGCATCCCGTGCGCCCCGAAACAATTGCAGGCTGCACCTATTGTCATCCTCAAATCGCCAGCGTCGGGTATACCGAAGCGCAAGCGCGTGAGGAGGGCCATGAGATTAAAGTTGGGCGGTTTCCATTTATCGGCAATGGCAAAGCCATTGCTTTAGGCGAGCCTGAGGGATTGGTGAAAACCATTTTTGATAAAAAATCGGGCGAATTGCTGGGCGCCCATATGATCGGCGCCGAGGTGACCGAGTTGATCCAAGGCTATGTGATCGGGCGTCAATTGGAAACCACGGAGCAAGATTTGATGGAAACGGTTTTCCCACATCCGACGCTGTCTGAAATGATGCATGAAAGCGTGTTGGATGCCTTTGATCAGGTGATCCACGTTTAACAAAAATACCCTTAATGCTGTATGAAACGGACAGGGTTTCCCAATCGTGCCGGGCAATGCAGCGCTCGCGTTAAAAGGCCTCCAAACCTATCCGGCGCCCCATGTATCGGATAGGCGGTAGCCCTGTGGCCAGGGGTCATCCGGATCCAGCATATGCTGGTGAATGCCGGTGATCCAGCCACGGCCGCTGATTTCCGGCAGAATGGCCGCGGTGCCATTTAAGTCAGACAGATCCACGATGCGTCCGGAAAACTCTGACCCGATGATAGAGCGCGCGGTAAGCGTTTGGCCGAGGCGCATTTTGCCCTTTTTATGCAGAACAGCCATCATCGCAGAGAGGGCAGTGCCCGTTGGCGAGCGATCAATCTTTCCCGGTTGAATGGCCACAGCAGATTTCATCAGTAACGCATCTTTATCTTCTTCCAATGGGGTTGCGAATTGGCAAAACGAAAAATGCTTCCAATCGGCATTGGTGGGATGAGAAAAGCCCAATTGCTGGTTGGCCGCGTCGGTTATTTTGCGGCCCAATTTGGCAAGATCGGCCGCTTCATCCGGGGCAATTTGAAATCCTAAAGCGGCGGCATCCACCATCACAAAACTATCGCCGCCAAAGGCTGTGTCGACGCTCAGCGTGCCGAGTCCAACAACCTCAAGCGGCGCGGCAATTTGTTGGGCGAAACTGGGAAGATTTTGAACAAATATCCGTTCAGCCTTACCGTTCTTGCAATTGGCCTTAATCTGCACCAGCCCTCCGGGGGCCTCAAGGCTAAATTCGGTGATCGGCTCTTGCATCGGAAGAAGGCCGCCATCAAGCAAAACAGTGGCCACGCAGATCGAGTTTGAGCCGGACATCGGTGGGGTATCTTCGGGCTCCATGATGATGAAAGCGGCGGCGGCATCCGGGCTTTTGGGAGGGACCAAAAGATTGACGTGGCGAAATACGCCACCACGCGGCTCGTTCAGCATAAATTGACGCAGCGTTTCATCTTTGGCGATCCAGTTTCGTTGCTCCCAGATCGTGGCGCCCGGTGGCGGCGCAACGCCCCCAACGATCACATCTCCAACTTCGCCTTCTGCATGCGCCGAGATGACGTGGATTGTTTTTGAACTTCGCATATGTCCTCCGCTTTTTATGGCGAGGATGCGGGTGATTGCCGGCGCTTACAAGAGCGATTTGGCAGGGTTCAGCTTTGCGCCGTAAAGATGTGCGATGCGCGTCATTATGGGATGATCCGCGCCGAGATATTTGTGGTTGATCTAAATTAGTGGATATGGATCAAAGCGTGGGAACGGGTAGTTTTAAGCCAAGCATTGGGTGTTTTTTCGAATTGGTTATCTGATATCTGTCGCCTGCTGTGAGCTGCGTTGTAAGGTTGGCGATATGCCCGCCGCTGATCTTAAGGCCATTGCCGAATTTTTCCACTTGTTTGGTCGCTAGTTTTAACTGCGCAGCGCTGGCCTTCGCCGATGAGTCAAGTTTTTTCGCGCTTTCCGGCACAAGCACTTCCGTCACGTAGTTCAGCTCAAAGGTGTTATTTCGAACAAGCAGGGATATCAGGCATTAGTGCGATGGGCTAAAGCGTCACTTAAATTCAAGATCAGTTATTGAATGCTTCGGCCCAACACATATCTGCTTATAAGGCTAACGAAACAAAGGCTCTGTTATGATTAAGACTGCAATGCTTATGGCTGCCATGACTGCCCTTTTGGGCTTCGCAGGTACGATGCTTGGGGGCTTTGAAGGTCTCCTCATAGCTATCATATTGGCCATAGCAGTTAATCTTTTCGCTTGGTACAATTCAGATAAGATGGTTCTTCGAATGTATGGGGCTAAAGAGGTTCCTCGCGGTCATCCCCTTTATGAAATGGTAGCTGATCTATCACTAAATGCCCAGCTGCCAGTGCCAAAGGTTTACGAAATACAAAGCGATCAACCCAATGCGTTTGCAACTGGTCGTAATCCTGAAAACGCTGCAGTTGCTGCTACTACAGGGCTCTTGGAAAGGTTGAATCAGAATGAGATAGCAGCAGTAATGGCACATGAACTGGCCCATATTAAGAACAGAGATACAACGATCATGGTAGTCGCAGCTACTTTTGCCGGAGCCATTTCTATGTTGGCCAATTTTGCAATGTTTTTTGGGGGGCGAAGAAACAATAATATGGGCTTTATTGGCTTAATAGCGATGATGATCCTAGCACCTCTGGCTGCATCACTCATACAAATGGCAATTAGTCGTAGTCGAGAATACATCGCCGACAGAGTTGGTGCTGAAATTTGCGGCAACCCCTTATGGTTGGCCTCCGCCTTAAAATCCATTCAAGGCTTTGCTTCCAAAATCGACAATCATGGGGCAGAAAGAAATCCTTCTACAGCCCATATGTTTATCATAAATCCTCTCCATGCTCATGCACACGACAAGCTATTCTCAACTCACCCAAGCACAGCAAACCGAATTACCGCTTTAGAAGCTATGGTTGGCAAGGTGAAACCGATCCAATCCAACCACCGATCCTCTGTCCCAAAGACCGGCCGTAGAACACGCACAGAGAACCCATGGGCTGATAGATAGGTTAAATTTAGGTGTTGATTATGTCAGAAACCTAATTTTTTATTCTAGCTGATCAGGCATAAACTGCCTAAGAGCATTGCGTTTCGTGTTTCTCCAGAGGGGAATTGAAGAGCACGATTTCAGCACGATACTCTTTCTGAGTTAGATAGATCACTTATTTGGCGCACACACGGCTAATAAACTGGTACAGAAATTGGAAAAAGCAGCGACTTAAATAATTATTATTTATAATTTAATTTAAAGTGATGATGCACCCGCAGGGGGTTGGTTCCTTAATAAGGCCCGAAGCAGACCCACGTCTCTAACGATATCAATCGCTTAGCAACAAATGACCTGGTTTGTCTAGGGCACATTTGGTGGCCTCTCTGGTGGCTTTGCGTCCGTCCCATATGCGACACACCTGATCCTCTGCACAGCTTACTAAAAGATCAGTGAATGGCACCGCGGTCACTTTGATTGCAAGCAAGTTTTTCTAATCAGAGGCCGAAATCTTCAAAACCGCGATTTCGACCAGATCTGCCAGTTCGGTGATGTTGCTATCTTCCATAATAAAGGGGGGGGCAAGCAAAAGGTGATCGCCAAATTCGCCGTCCCTGGTACCGCGCATCGGATAACAAATCAGGCCATTTTGAAACGCATCTGTCTTCAGCTGCGCCGCAATGTTGCGCTTCGGATCAAAGGGCTTTTTCAGGCCTTTATCTTCGACGATTTCAAGGCCAATAAACAATCCGCGCCCTCTGATATCGCCAATAAAAGGGTGCTGCGCGAAACGTGCGCGTAAGTCTGAAAATAAAAGCTCAGAGCTTCGTTGCACATTGACCAGAAGGTCCCGGTCTAAAATCGCGTTCAGCACGGCCAAGCCGGCTGCGCAGGCCATAGGATGCGCGTTATACGTATGTCCATGTTGAAACAATTTTGAACCCTGTTCCAGCACCGCATAGATGTTCTTGTGGCACAACATTGCCCCGATTGGCTGATAACCGGCCCCAAGGCCCTTCGCGATACATAATATATCTGGGGTAACCCCATCCGCTTCGCAGGCAAACAGGTGACCCGTGCGCCCCATTCCACACATTACCTCGTCAAAAATCAGCAAAACACCATAGCGATCACAGATTTCGCGTATGCGTTTAAAATATCCTTCAACGGCTGGTACCGCGCCCATGGTTGCCCCCACAACCGGCTCGGCTATGAAGGCCATCACTGTGTCAGGACCTAGGCGTAGGATCTCATCTTCCAATTCCTGTGCGGTGCGCTGGGCATATTGTGTAGGCGTTTCAGACGGCCGCTTTTCAGCATATTCATAACAGGGAGCAATGTGCGAGGCGGGCGCTAAGATTGGTTCGAATTGCGCGCGCCGCCATTGATTGCCCCCAGCGGCCAATGCACCCAACGTATTGCCGTGATAACTTTGTCGTCTGGCTATTAAGTGCCGCCGCTGCGGCTGCCCATGTTCAACATGAAATTGCCGCGCCAGTTTGATCGCGGCTTCCACTGCTTCAGAGCCACCCGAGACGAAATAGATTTTCTCAAGGCCGGCTGGAGCATGCGCGCTAAGCAGGATCGCAAGTTGTTCTGCGGCTGCGCTGGTGAAAAACCCCGTATGCGCAAAGGCCAATGTGTCCGCTTGTGTTTTCAGCGCGTTAATAATTTCGGGATCACCATGCCCAAGGCAGGATACCGCCGCCCCGCCGGATCCATCAAAATATTTTTTTCCATGTTCATCATATAAATAACAGCCCTGCCCAGCAACAGCGATGGGGGGCGGACTGGCGATATTTCTCGGAAAGACATTACTCATATTGGCTCCAGGCGCGCAGATGGGGTGAGATAAGCGTGTCATGCGGCGCTCTTTCTCAAACGGATGTAATTTAATTGAGGTCAGAAAAGGTCAGAATAACATAGGAGGTCAAGACTTATATAAATTAACAAAAGTTATTTAGTAAAGGGGCTAAAGATTTGGTTTATATACATCAATTTATCTGCGCTTAGATATAATGGATGGGCAGATAAGGCATCGCATCGCTTCGCGCTTTGAGGAGCAATTTTTTCATAATCGGCGCGTCCGAGCCGGTTGCAGGTCTTACATAGATCATTTTCATTTTTCTATGTTTTGAATAAGATCTCAACTGTTCTCTGCCGAGCGGTGGATTGCCGGACACCTTGCATGTCGGCCTATAAGGCAGCGCATTTGCAGTTTAGGAAGTATCTTAGGCATCAATCTATTGCGCCATGTTGGTGATTGTCTGATGCTGGTAGAGCCTCTCGGAGACTGATGTCAAAGCTGACGTTTTTTATCGCGCTCACCAAGCAAATGGCGATCAGAGAATTCCCGCTGACTGTGACGAAATTGTGTTCAATTGCCAAATCTCTACAAAGCGTTTTACCGCAAATATCTAGCCGTCGGACGAGTGTGTTGCATGCTGACGGCATATTTTGCGCTGCAGGAACGCAGGGCCGGCTGATATCAGAGGGTGATCGGGAAGAAGGTAAATTGAGCTTTCAGATCAAACATATAAGGCAGCAGAATGTAGCAAGGTATATGATTGGAGAAGACGTCAAGAAAGTTTTGTAGAAGGGGACGTTCTCAAAGGAAAAAAGATATTCAGGGGCCCGCACCAACTTGGTTTGCGTTTGACAGCATTTAGACAATCAATCACCATAGACGTGTACAACTTTGGACGGGTAAGTTAGAGACTGCTTTTTCATAGATGAAAGCGACAGGATAGAGCTTGCAGGACAAAAGCTTGGCCTATCTGTTTAACCAATTCTTTTTCAATGATAACTTTTATTGGAGCGGGCGATGAGATTCGAACTCACGACATTTACCTTGGCAAGGTAACGCTCTACCCCTGAGCTACGCCCGCATCCGGTAGGTAGGCGGGTGATATAAACAACTTGACCCGCCCGCAAGGGGTAAAATGCACTCTGTCGTGATTTTTTCTTCCAGATACGGGGCAAGCCGAGATGTCCCGCCGCCACGTGTAAACTGGACGTTTTCATCCGTGGCCCCCTAAGCTGCCTCATCTGATTGAAATTCTATCAGCAAATCCTTGGCATCAATTTGACCGCCAGCTTGCACATGTACTGCGCTGATCACTGCATCACGTTCGGCGTGTATGCCTGTTTCCATTTTCATCGCTTCCAAAGTCAAAAGCAGATCACCGGTTTTAACGTGTTGCCCTGCGCTGACCGCCAGCGAAGCTATAACGCCCGGCATAGGCGCTCCAATATGGTTTGCATTGCCTTGCTCTGCTTTTCGGCGAGACATCGCTTGTGATGTGATCAAGCGGTTGGGAACACGGATCACCCGCGGCTGGCCATTCAGTTCAAAGAAAACCTTTACTTCGCCTTTATCATCGGTTTCTCCGATGGCTTGTAATCGAATTTCTAGAATTTTTCCGGGATCAATTTCCGCTGTTATTTCCTCGCCAGGTTGCATGCCATAGAAGAATGTATTGGTGGGCAAAGCGCGCACGGGGCCGTAGGTTTTATGGCGCGCCATATAATCAAGGAACACTTTTGGGTACATCAAATACCCATTTAAATCTTCGTTATCAACCTCGCGCCCGTCCAGCGCCGCGCTCAGTGCAAGGCGTTCTGCGACCAGATCCACGGGGGGCAAAACGGCCCCTGGGCGCGTGGTCATTGGGACCTCGCCTTTTAACACTTTGTTTACAAGCGCTTCGGGAAAACCGCCCGGAGGCTGGCCTAAATTGCCGCGTAGCATGTCGACAACGCTGTCTGGAAAGGCCAGATCAAGATTGGGATCTTCCACATTTCTACGGGTTAAGCCTTGGCTTACCATCATCAAGGCCATATCGCCTACGACTTTAGATGACGGGGTGACTTTAACAATATCTCCGAACATTTGGTTCACATCGGCATATGTGTTGGCCACGGCGGGCCATTTTTCTTCAAGTCCGAGCGAGCGTGCCTGCGCTTTCAAATTGGTAAATTGCCCCCCGGGCATTTCATGCAAATACACCTCGGAAGCAGGCGCTGCCAGCCCGCTTTCAAACGCTGCATATTGGGCACGTACATGATCCCAATAATCACTTAACGAGCGGATCGCAGCGATATCTAAATGAGTGTCCCGTTCGGTATGGCGCAGCGCTTCGACGATTGATCCAAGGCAGGGTTGCGAAGTGCCTCCAGAAAACGCATCCATAGCGGCGTCAACCGCGTCAACACCGGCCTCTGCCGCAGCTAATAAAGTGGCGCCGGCCAAACCTGATGTATCATGCGTGTGGAAATGAATGGGCAAGCCAACTTCGGTTTTTAAAGCGGTGATTAGCTGGCGTGCAGCTGCCGGCTTGAGCAATCCGGCCATATCTTTCAGGCCCAGTATATGAGCGCCCGCATCGCGCAGCTCTTTGCCCATGGAAACGTAATACTTTATGTCATATTTTGCTCTGTTCGGATTCAAAATATCACCCGTGTAACAAATGCTTGCTTCGCATATTTTTCCAGAGTCTATCACGCCATCCATCGCAACGCGCATATTTTCAACCCAGTTCAGACTGTCAAAAATACGAAAAACATCAATGCCATTGGCGGCTTCTTGGATGAAGCTTTGCACCACATTATCGGGATAATTCGTATAGCCCACACCGTTGCTGGCCCGCAGCAACATTTGGGTCATTAGGTTTGGCATCGCGGCCCGAAGGTCGCGCAACCTTTGCCAGGGACATTCTTGCAAAAACCGATAAGCGACATCGAATGTGGCGCCCCCCCAGCATTCGACGCTGAACAAATTAGGCAGCGTGCTGGCATAGGCCGGCGCGGCTTTGATCATATCGATCGACCGCATTCTGGTCGCCAGAAGCGATTGATGCCCATCGCGCATAGTCGTGTCAGTAAGCAGCAAAGCTTTTTGATCCAACATCCAATCCGCAACGGCTTTTGGGCCTTTGTCTTCAAGCAGGTTGCGCGTACCTGGCTGCGCGATTTCTGCGGTTTTTGGGGGCTTAGGCGGTTTAATATCGGCTGCCGGGCGCGGCCTATCGGTTGTTTCAGGATGTCCGTTGACGCTGATATCGGCGATATAAGTGAGTACGCGCGTGCCTCTGTCGCGGCGGCTTTTGAAATCGAACAAGTCTGTCGTTTCGTCGATGAATTTTGTGGTATATTCATTGCTCAAAAATGTTGGGTGTTTGAGCAGGTTTTCGACAAAGGCAATATTGGTGCTCACACCACGAATTCTAAATTCGCGCAGCGCTCTGTCCATACGCGCGATTGCCTTTTGGGGTGTGGGGGCCCAGGCTGTGACCTTCACCAAAAGCGAGTCATAATAGCGCGTGATGACGCCGCCCGCATAGGCGGTGCCGCCGTCAAGGCGAATGCCCATGCCGGTGGCGCTGCGAAAGGCGGTTAAACGCCCATAATCGGGAATAAAATTATTTTGCGGGTCTTCAGTGGTGATCCGCGTCTGAAGCGCGTGACCGTTCAATCTAATCTCAGCTTGCGATGGCTTTCCTGTCGCCTCGGCCAGCGTTTTGCCCTCGGCAATCAAAATTTGTGCTTGAACGATATCAATACCGGTGACCTCTTCGGTCACAGTATGCTCAACCTGTACCCGGGGGTTTACCTCGATAAAGTAAAACTTACCGCTGTCCATATCCATCAAAAATTCAACTGTACCTGCGCATTCATAATTCACATGCGCGCAAATGCGCCGCCCCAATTCGCAGAGCTCTGCGCGCTGGGCCTCGTTTAGATAGGGGGCCGGTGCCCGCTCAACGACTTTTTGGTTGCGTCGCTGGACAGAGCAATCACGCTCCCAGAGGTGATAGATCGCACCCTGCTTATCGCCCAGAATTTGCACCTCAACATGCCGGGCGCGTAGAATCATCTTCTCTAAATAGCCCTCACCATTGCCAAACGCCGCTTCTGCTTCGCGGCGCCCCTCTAGCACTTTTTCTTCTAGCTCGCCTGGATGGGTGATGGGGCGCATGCCACGCCCGCCGCCGCCCCAAGAGGCTTTTAACATCAATGGATAGCCAACATCTTCAGCTTGCCGCGCGATATCGGCAACATCATCCCCAAGCACTTCGGTTGCGGGAATAACCGGGACACCAGCTTCAACCGCCACGCGGCGCGCCGATGCTTTATCGCCAAGCGCGCGCATGGTTTCCGCGCGAGGGCCGATAAAAGCAATATCATTCTTCACGCAAGCATCAACGAAATCAGGGTTTTCAGACAGCAACCCGTATCCTGGATGGATGGCATCTGCGCCCGATGCCAGCGCAACCCGGATAATTTCATCAATTGATAGATAGGCGGCAACGGGACCTAAGCCTTCCCCAATGCGGTAGGCTTCATCGGCCTTAAAGCGGTGCAGGCCCAGTTTATCTTCCTCGGCAAAAACGGCGACTGTTTTCTTTCCCATTTCATTCGCAGCGCGCATGATGCGGATGGCTATTTCGCCGCGGTTTGCAATAAGAATTTTTTTGAAATCAGTCATTTGATCGTCCTTGGTTGAAGTCTACGCGTGAAAATCTGAAACGATGGGGGTATCCTACGCCATGCTGCGCTGCAGAATTACTACTGTCGGCTTTCATTGTCAAAATTTATGTAAAGCGTAGTGTATATCGGTGTTTCGCCACCGTTTAAAGCGCGCGCTGCGCGAAAGCTTAACCCGGCTGTTATACGATTATTTTGCCTGTGCAGTCTTTGAGATTTTCGAGCCCCAATTGGCCCATATTGGCGATTAGATCCTTGCGTAAAATATCTGTTAAATGTGCCGGACCCAGCGGCCCTAATGCCCCCAAAGCGTAATGCCATGCTTTGCCAAGCATCACAAAATCTGCACCCAGCGCAAGCGCGCGCAGGATATCCAAACCGCTTTCAATACCGCTGTCAAAGACCAGAGGAAGTGTTGTAGCGCGGCGAATGCTGGGTAGCATGCTGATACTTTCAGGAGCGCCGTCAAATTGTCGGCCGGCATGGTTTGATACCCATAACGCATCCACCCCAATGCGTTCCAACCGCTTTGTATCCTCGGGGTTCAAAATACCTTTAACGATCAACGAGCCCTGCCAATTCTCTCTAAGCCAGCTCAGATAGGCCTCATCGGGCGAGGCGCGCAGCAAATAGCCGATATGGGCGGTGGGGGGCATGCCGGGTTTAACCTTCGCATATTTGTTCAAAAACGGCATGGCGGGCCGCCCAAAGGCGGCCGTTGCGAGCGCCCAATGCGGTTTTTGAGCGATTTGGGCCAGAAGGCGCGGAGTAAGCCTTGGGGGCTGGGTGATGCCGCTTCGTGTTTGGCGTTCTCGCCGGCTGGCTACGGGCAGGTCAACCGTTAACACCAAGGTATCAAAGCCAGCATTTTTCACGCGGCTTAGCATATCTGTGCGGATCTTAGGGTCGCGCGGTGGGTAAAGCTGAAACCAGCCATTTCCGTTTGCCACAGGACCAATGGTTTCCGGGGTTTGGCACGCAACCGTTGACAGGGTATAGGGTAGATTGTTGTCCTTAGCATTGCGCGCCAGCAGCGTTTCGGCATTGGGCCAGATCAGTCCCGACAGTCCCACCGGTGCAACGCCAAAGGGCAGATCGAAGGTTTTTCCTAAAAAATTACAATTAAGATTAACCGCGAGCGGCCCATGCAAAACTGAGGGCATCATGCGCAACCGGTCAAAGGTGGCACGATTGTTTACAAGAACGCTTTCTGTTCCGGTGGCGCTGTCAAGATACTCCCAAACAAAATACGGTAATTTGCGCTTTGCGGCCCGTTTCAGATCGAAGAGGCCGGGATATCGTGTGTCTAAATCCATATTTCTATATGGCGAAACCAAGATGTTCTTGTCTAGAGCCGCGGCGGCAATTGGATAAATAAAACTTTGTCCTTTTTAGCTTTTTGATCTTTTTGCACAGACATCTGATCGAAAGAAAATAATAGAACATTTGCTGAACATCCTCTTTTCAATCGGCTTTATTGGCGCTAATTTGGCGCCATGAGCAGCTATGATGATACCCACAAACCCGCAGAGCTTTCTCTTTCTGCGCAAGCGATCGCGGCGCGGCCAAGCCCTTATCTTCAGGAGCTGAATCCGGCGCAGCGCGCTGCTGTTGAAGCGCTTGACGGGCCGGTTTTGATGT
>ERZ802830.3059-NODE-3059-length-14509-cov-8.01446_pt1 | contig 14509 bp, 10 predicted proteins | sample MGYA00345654_ERZ802830 | MGnify/ENA primary metagenome ERZ802830 (study PRJEB30503, sample SAMEA104212375) | marine metagenome | biome: Westerlies Biome; feature: [SRF] surface water layer (ENVO:00010504) within the epipelagic zone...; material: water... | reverse complement strand
CCGTTCGATACCAGATCAAAACAAAACAACTTCCAGCAAGCCTCTCTTCGTTGAAAACGAATCCAAGCTGAACTTGCCGATTCCAATCTGGATGGCGTGCTGGAAGGTTTGGAGGCCTGGTATGACAAGAAAAGAAAAACATGGTCTCCAATTGACGGCTTGGGACGCACAGAGAAAGTTTTCCCATTGATCAGGAATGTCTATCAGACTCATGGGTCCTTTGCTAAAGACAGTGTGAATGAAATTTTCGAGAAGCTTAGCCTGCCATTAAAGCATGTGGAGATACCGAAACTCGATTCCATGCTATTCATCAATCATGGAAACAAATTCAAAGCAACATCTCTTCCGGCGACAGCTCAGTGGTCAGTTACCAATGATCTGATTGCCTGCGATTTTGATCTTGATGGGAATATGGACCTTTTTCTTTGTCAGAATGACTTGGGTGGCCCTGAACAGATGGGTGTCATTGATGCGAGCCCAAAGGTCTGAATGCCTCGTCAGCCGTCGGTGCCAAAATTCAGATTCGGGGAGGAATATCGCAGCCTGTGCGTTCCATTCAGTTGGATGATGGAAAAAGCTGGCATAGTGGCAATGGATTCATCACGCCGCCGGTGAAAGGTGCAGAATGGTTGTGGATTCAATGGGCCAATGGCGAGGAACAATCCATATCCTTTCCTTCGAATGCGCCCGGGAAAATGCATGTCATTCAGGGAGGAAAGGTTGATATCAACTAAACTCAAATCACCGGGTCATGCAGGAAATACATATCTTTTGAGCGGGCCTGCCGCATGCCTCAATGATCCTCCTATGGTCTTGATCGCTACTGATCAAAATGTCGATGTATGGAGTCAGGTCGGCACTCTAAAAGACACCTTTTTCAGAATTTTGATCAGATGGCCTTTGGATGAAACCATGGTTCAAGGATTCACTTCCCGCCACGGCCATGAAGCATTTCCGGGCGGGTGGAATGAGAATCCATTACTTCCTCTTGGACCAGGCATCTCTCAGAGAAATCGTACGATTGAATACAGGTTTGTCCGGTGTGGTATCTTTTGAATCCAGGCAGAAGTAACCGACACGTTCAAATTGGTAGCGGGTATCTTGTGTTGCTTCCTTCAGACTAGGCTCCAGTTTGCACCCTTCAAGGACAGCCAAAGACTCTGGGTTCAGGAAATCCTTATAATCCTTTTTGTCTTTGCCAGAATCGGGTTGCTCGACGGTGAAAAGTCGTTCGTAGAGTCGCACCTCTGCGGTGATGGCGTGTTGTGCGGATACCCAATGAATGGTTCCCTTGACCTTTCGGCCTGCAGTCGCACCGCCTCGTTTGGAATCCGGATCAATTGTTGCACGCAATTCGACGATATTGCCCTCATCATCCTTGATTACTTTTTCACACTTGAGGATGTAGGCATAACGCAGGCGTACTTCACCTTCCGGTTTCAATCGAAAGAATTTCTTGGGTGCCTCTTCCATGAAATCATCCTGGTCGATGTAAATCTCTCGGCTAAAGGGAAGCTTCCTTGAACCTGCATCAGGGTCCTCGGGATTATTGACTGCTTCCAATTCCTCGAAATGATCTTCCGGAATGTTTTCAATCACTACTTTCAAAGGCTTCAGGACACCTTGAACACGCAGGGCTCGTTTATTGAGGTCGTTGCGTATGCTATGTTCCAAAAGTGCGATGTCGGTCATGCCATCATACTTGGTGATGCCAATTCGTTTGCAAAAATGTCGAATGGAATCCGAGGTCACACCCCGACGCCGCAGACCGGAAACAGTTGGCATGCGGGGATCATCCCATCCTGACACATGCTTGTCCTCCACCAGTTGAAGCAGCTTGCGTTTGCTCATCACCGTGTAACCCAAATTCAATCGGGCAAATTCAATCTGCCTGGGTAGTGGCTCAGGCAGGTTTACGTTCTGGAGAATCCAGTCGTACAAAGGTCGGTGTACTTCAAATTCCAATGTACATAGTGAGTGCGTAATTCCTTCAACGGCATCGCTCAGGCAATGGGCAAAATCGTACATGGGATAAATAGGCCAGGCATCGCCTGTGCGATGGTGATGCACTCTTCGAATGCGATAAAGCGCAGGATCCCGCATTTGGATGTTCGGAGCGCTCATCTCAATCTTGGCTCTCAAGGTCTTGGCTCCATCCTCAAACACGCCCTCCCGCATTTTTTTGAACAGATCCATATTTTCTTCCACGCTGCGTTCACGGAATGGGCTATCCTCACCTGCATGAGTGGGCGTGCCTCTCATCCGCATGAAATCTTCTGCCGATAAATCACAGACATAAGCTTTGCCGTTTTCGATCAACTGCATAGCGAAGCCAAAAAGCTTCTCAAAATAGTCAGACGTAAAAAACCTGGACTCTTTCCAGTCAAACCCTAACCAACGCACGTCTTCTTGAATGGATTCAACATACTCCGTGCTTTCACGTATGGGATTGGTGTCGTCAAATCGTAGATGACAAATACCCTGGTTTTCCTTCGCGATTCCAAAGTTGAGGCAAATTGCTTTTGCATGCCCAATATGAAGATAGCCATTGGGCTCAGGTGGAAATCGAGTAACAATCTGAGCGTGTTTGCCAGAAGTTTGATCTTCTTTGACAATTTCTCTGATAAAGTCCAGTGATTCAGTTTGTGAATTGTTTGCGTCGGATGACATAGAATCTATAAAGCTGATAACGAACCTCGTCCGTTTTATTTGAAACGATACCGATGATGCTCCGTATGGCAACGCCAATGTATGAGATTTGAATCTTTCATGTGCATTGAAGCAGTGAAGAATTCACAGGATCAATCCTGAGTGTATGCCTTTTCCAGTATGATTGCCTCAGTAATATTGATTTTGATATTTCAAAATGCGAGTCAGTTGATTCATTGTTTCAACAATTTCAGGATCGAACCATTCGCCCCAAAGAAGACTTCTCAGCCCAGTTATCGTTAAATTATGCCTTTGCCAGAGGCCATCCATCCTTTCTGGCAATGTTTTTAAATGGATAGATTCATTTTTCTTTGCAGCGATGTCAGGTATTGCCCTGATTGGCCGACAAATTTTTCGAGCATTGCTCGTCCTATCCAATTCCTGTGCATTGCATTGTTTTACAGAAAAGCTAACCGTTACGAAAAGATTCATTCATTTTCAAATTATTGTTACTGGTATCTCCTTTGACATGCGGATTTACTAGCCCTAACATTGCATATCCTATGAACTCCATGAGCTTTCTGTCCCTCGCAATGGCGATGCTCACTCCGATGATTGGAGTGCGTTCACAGCCTGATCCCAGAACAAGCCGTACAGAATGGCAGATATATCACGGGGATTATGGAGGTTCTCACTACTCGGCCCTTGATCAAATCAACCGATCCAATGTCAAAGATCTGGAAGTGGCTTGGATCTGGCATTCGGGTGATCTGGGCAGCACGATAGAGTGCAATCCTGTTATCATCGACGGCATCATGTATGTGACAACGCCCCGCATTCATTGTGTGGCATTGAATGCTGCGACGGGGAAAATGATCTGGCGGTTCGATCCATGGAATGGGAAGCGTGGAGGCGGGGTAAGTCGTGGAGTCTCTTATTGGAGCGATGGAAAATCGGATCACCGTATTTTTTATTCAGCCGGTGATTCTCTTTATGCATTGAATGCCAAAACGGGTCAGCCTGTTGATTCCTTCGGTAAGAATGGCCGCATCAGTCACCTCGATGGATTTGACACGGATGTCTTCTTTTTTTCCATCGGCAACAACACACCGGGCCTTGTCTGGAAAGATTTATTGATTCTGGGATCAACCACTGGTGAAGGGCCTCAACCTTGTGCACCGGGTCATATCAGGGCATTTGACGTGCGCACCGGGATTCGTCAATGGATCTTTCACACCATACCTCACCCAGGTGAGTTCGGTTATGAGACATGGGGTCCGGAGTCCTGGAAGCAAGTAGGGAGCGCCAATGTCTGGGGCGGATTTACTCTGGACGCGGAGAGAGGGATTCTTTTCTGTGGTACGGGTTCTCCAGCTTATGATAGTTGGGGTGGTAATCGTCCGGGGCAGAATCTATTCGGTAATTGTACCTTGGCTTTGGATGCTAATACGGGCAAACGATTGTGGCATTTTCAGGCGGTTCACCATGATCTGTGGGATTACGATTTACCCACCCCACCGGTGCTCGGTCGCTTGAACAAGGATGGAATAAACATCGATGTGGTGGTTCAACCAACTAAAATGGGGCATCTGTTCGTTCTTGACCGCACGACTGGTGAGCCTGTTTACCCAGTTCAAGAGGTTTCCGTGCCTGCTTCCGATATGCCCGGAGAATTCAGTTCCCCAACTCAGCCATTTCCTCCGCAGGCATTTCGTCTGGCCATGACTCGAATGGATGCAGAGAACGTCACTCAATTAAATGGAATAGCCAATGCCAGAGTTCGCGAAGATCTGAAGGACATGTTGACTGGCGATGTGTTCATTCCCCCGACTTATCAAAAATCCGTCGTGCTACCTCAGTTCAATGGAGGATGTGAATGGGGTGGGGCGGCTTTCGATGTGGATTCGAATACTGTGATCGTGAATGTGAGTAATGAAGCAGAGTGGACCTCCATGGTTGCGTCTCGGCCCAAAGAGCGGATGTCCCTGAATCAACTCGGTAACCATGTATATCGTGCCGTTTGTGCTTTTTGTCATGGAATGAGTTCACCGGTCAACCCCGCCTCGCCATCCCTTCAAAAGGTACGTGAACGATTAGATGCTACTCAAATAGCTCAGTTGATGGAAACCGGGCGCGGTCAAATGCCATCGTTTGCTTCTTTCAGTGAGCTGGAAAAACGAGCTGTGATTGCCTTTTTGCTGGGTGAGGGAAAGGATGAACAGATTGAAACAAAAGATCTGAATTTGAGCTACGCCGAGAATATTCCCGTGGTGACTACCGGCCATCATGACTGGCGTGATCCTGAAGGATTCCCTGTAAATAAACGCCCATGGGGAACCTTGAACGCAGTGGATCTCAGCGCGGGTCGCATCAAGTGGCAGGTGCCATTGGGAACCTATCCTGAACTCGAAAAGCGGGGCGAGTCTTCGACCGGAACATTTAACATTGGAGGTCCTGTGGTTACAAAAGGTGGATTGGTCTTCATTGGTGCCGCAATGGATGAACGTTTCCATGCTTTCGATAAAGATACAGGGGAACTTTTGTGGGAGTATCAAATGGAATTTGGCGGATACGCCACGCCTGCAACCTACGAGTTGAATGGGCGCCAATACATTGTGATTGCGGCTGGAGGTGGAGGGAAACCAGGTACGGGCAAAGGGGATGCTTATTATTGTTTTGCACTGCCTCAATGACTGGGAATGGCTTTAGTTGATTCTTGATTTTAACATGATCGGTCTTCATGAAATGGATTAAAAATATTGGCCTGCTACTGGTCTTACTGGTCTTCGCCTCACTTTTGGTAGGTGTGGATTTATGGTTTTTTTATCATCCAAAAGTTATACGAACGGATGGTGTGATTTATGGGCATCGACATGGAAAAGAATTGACCATGGACATCATTCGCCCAGAGATCGGGTCGAATGGTTTGGGGATTGCCCTCATGGTCAGTGGGGGTTGGAAATCGGGCCCTCCGGGTTCGACGCCCATTGAGATGATGGCGCCCTTGCTTCGGCGGGGTTACACCATTTTTGCTATCAGTCATATCTCGCAGCCAGATGCTACCGTGATGGAAATCATTGAGGACATGCATAAGGGAATACGATATGTTCGTTATCATGCCAAAAAATATCAAATCGATCCCGAACGGCTGGGAGTAACAGGAGGCAGTGCGGGTGGTCATCTCAGCCTCATGCTTGCCACGACCGGAGGAATGGGTTCAGCTGCTGCAGAGGATCCGGTTGACCAAGTGAGCAGTGCTGTCCAGGCGGTTGCCATTTTTTATCCTGTGACTGATTTGTTGAATCTCGGATCTTCAAGAGAGAACCCCGGTGATGGTGGCCCCCCAAAAAGCTATGTGGAGGCCTTTGGTCCAGATGCCACGAACATGGAAAAATGGAAACAAATCGGACGTGACTCTTCTCCTATTTATCATGTTCACGACCGTCTTCCACCCACCTTGATCTACCATGGAGACGAGGATAATCTGACGCCTCTGGATCAGTCAGAGAGATATGTGGAAGAAGTCCGAAAATTAGGAAACACGATCGAACTCAGAGTCCATCAAGGAGGGGATCATGGTTGGTGGACGATGATTTTTGACCTTCAGGAATTTGGAGTATGGTTCGATCGTTATCTGAAATGAGCGGAGAACATGTCACTCTGAGCATCATTTTGTGCATGATAAAATCACGCTAAAAAATCAACATGATGGACGTATTCCACAGTGGAGGGTTGACTTGAGTCGCTTACATACTTTTGATGGGTATTAGAATGTTCGTAAAACGTTGTTTTGACCTTGTTCTGGTTTTTATCACCGCGCCGCTTTGGCTGCCGTTGTTGCTCGTGGTGGGCTTGATGGTACGTTCCCGTCTGGGTTCTCCGGTCTTTTTCCAGCAGGAAAGGCCGGGTCGCGATGGGAAGTCTTTCAAACTCATTAAGTTTCGTTCCATGACGGACGAAGTGGATGCACAGGGCCAGTTACTACCCGATGCAGATCGACTTCCTGCTTTCGGACGCTGGTTGCGTGCGACTTCGCTGGATGAATTTCCCGAGCTGTTGAATATTCTCAAGGGTGAAATGAGCTTCGTAGGGCCGCGTCCCCTTCTCACGCAATATTTACCCTTGTATTCCAGGGAGCAGGCCAGGCGTCACGAAACCATTCCGGGAATCACCGGGTGGGCGCAGGTCAATGGGAGAAATGCCCTCTCCTGGGATGAGAAATTCAAGTTGGACGTTTGGTATGTGAACAACCGCTCACTCTGGCTTGATATCAAAATACTCTGGAAAACCTTCCTGACCGTGGTTCGAAAAGACGGCATTCAGGCGCCCGGTGAAGCCACGATGCCGTTCTTCAGTGGCAATGTACCTGCCGGAAAAGTGGAGTGAAACTTCGATTATCCTTTGGCACACGCGTTTATGTTCAAGTGGTAAGGAGCAAGTGCACGCTCGATCATCCATTCAGTCTCATCTGAATCAATCTCCCCCATTGAACATGAAAGTGTTCAATCAGCTTTCAGCTGCTTAATATCATCGTTTTTACTTGTATCCAAGTTGTGTAAGCGACAGGATGCTAGCATATTAGAAACCAGATTTTCACACTTCAGCATGGCTCACTGGTGTGACTGAAGACGGAAACAACAAATCCTTCAAGATGACGACGTTAACAATTGACGGACGTGTGGTGGAAACAGAGGAAAAAGACATGCCTCTTCTGTGGTTCCTGCGCGACAAACTCCAGAAAACAGGCACGCGATTTGGTTGTGGCAAGGGGCTTTGCGGCGCCTGCACCGTTCTGGTGGATAATCATGCAGTTCGCTCCTGCCAGCTCCCTGTTCTCGCCCTGGACGGAAAAAAGGTGACCACCATTGAGGGGCTTTCGGAAAATGGAGACCACCCACTTCAGAAGGCCTGGCAGGAAAAAAATGTCCCCCAGTGTGGTTACTGTCAGGGTGGACAAATCCTGTCGGCGGTGTCTCTTTTGAATTCGCATCCCAACCCGTCAGATGAAGATATTGACGATGCCATGGTTGGCAATATATGCCGCTGTGGCACCTACGGCAGAATCCGGGAAGCCATCAAGTCCGTCCAGGGAGGTTCCCAGTGAATACCATTGCATCCTTCAGCAGGCGTGACTTTCTCAGGCTGAGCGGTATGACATGCTCGGGCCTCATACTGGGCTTTTCCGCCAAGGGCGAGACAAGCTCATCGGAAAATTTCAGCCCGGATATTTTTCTGACACTCGAGCCAAGTGGTGCCATACAGATCTACGCGCACCGATCCGAAATGGGCACTGGAATTCGCACGGTCCTGCCCATGGTCGTTGCGGATGAATTGGGAGCAGACTGGGAAGATGTGGATATCAAGCAGGCGACTGGGGACAAGAAATTTGGATCTCAAAACACGGATGGATCACGCAGTATCTGGAAGTTTTTTGACCGCATGCGTACTGCCGGGGCAACAGCGGGATTCCTCCTGAATCAGGCAGCCGCTGCCCGCTGGAATGTCGACCCGGGCACTTGTCAGCGCAATGCCAGTCATGTGATCCACAAGGAATCAGGCAAGCGCATTGCCTTCAAGGAACTCGTCGTCGAAGCCGCCAAGCTTCCTTTGCCAGAAACGAATGAACTGGTCTTCAAGGCACCGACCGAAAGAACCTACATCGGCAAAGGAAAAAAGGTCGTGGACTTTGCCGACATGGTTTCAGGCAAGGCAGTCTTTGGCGCTGATGTCCGTCTCCCAAACATGCTTTTCGCGGTTGTTGAACGAAGCCCGGTCCTTGGGGCCCAATGGAAAGATTTTGACGAGGAAGCACCATTGAGCGTCAAGGGGGTAAGCCAAGTCGTTACCATTGCTCCTTTCAAGGCGCCGCATGCATTCCAGGCGCTCGGCGGTATCGCCGTGCTTGCCGATAACACTTACGCTGCCATCAAAGGCCGGGAAAAACTCAATACGCAGTGGGGAACATCGGAACACGACAAGTATGATTCCGATGCCTACAGGGATGAACTCATGGCCACCGCCGAGAAGGAGGGAGTCGTGGTTCGCCAGAAAGGTGATTACAAGGAGGCAGTGAAGGGCCTGACAACCCATTCGGCCAGTTATTATGCGCCACACCTTCTGCATCAACCCATGGAACCGCCTGTTGCTACCGCTGACTTCAAGGATGGCAGATGCATTGTGTGGGCGCCCACTCAGAATCCTCAGGCAGCACAGGACGTTGTCGCTGCTGCACTCAAAATCCCGGCGTCTGAGGTGACCGTTCACGTCACCCTTCTGGGCGGCGGGTTTGGACGCAAATCAAAACCGGATTACGTGGCAGAGGCAGCTTTGCTCTCGCAAAAAGTCGGAAGGCCTGTTCAGGTCGTCTGGACTCGTGAGGACGATATTCAGCACGATTACTTCCACTCGGTTGCAGCCTTGAAATTGGAAGCTGGCCTCGACAAAAATGGGTATCCTGAGGCCTGGAGAATGCGCACTGTTTTTCCGTCGATCAGTTCGACATTTGCCAAAGGAGTCGTGCAGGCTTCAGCAGGCGAGATGGGAATGGGTTTCAGTGATCTACCCTTTGACCTTCCGCATATCCTTTGTGAAAACGGTCCGGCATCCGCACATGTCCGTATCGGTTGGTTGAGGTCGGTCGCCAACATCCAACATGCCTTTGGGATCCATTCCTTTGTCGATGAACTGGCAGCAAGAGCAGGCATCGACCCTTTGACATACCTCAACAGGGTTATTGGAAGGGATCGCAAGATCGATCTCAAGGCCGAAGGTGCCGAGTATTCGAATTACGGTGCGCCCATTGAAAAGTATCCCGTTGACACAGCTCGTCTCAAGCATGTCCTCAACACGGCCGCCAGAAGTGCGGACTGGGGCCGTCCACTTCCTGCGGGGCAAGGTCAGGGAATCGCGGTGCACAGGAGCTTCGTGAGTTACATCGCCATCGCTGTGCGCGTGAGGGTTCTTGGCCGCAAGGTGTTGATCGAACAGGTGGACCTTGCTATCGACTGCGGTCTGGCAGTACACCCGGAACGGATCCGCAGTCAGATGGAAGGATCGGTTGTTTTTGGCATATCCCTGGCCATGATGGGCAAGGCAACCATGAAGAACGGTGCCGTTGAACAGAGCAATTTTCACGACGCACCGGTAGCAAGAATCACGGATGCAAAACCAAAGATCAACGTATCGCTCATCCAGAGTGACGCGCCTCCCGGTGGTGTTGGTGAGCCAGGAGTCCCACCCTTTGCCCCCGCCCTCTGCAATGCCATCTTTGCGGCAACCGGCAAGAGGATTCGAAGCTTGCCAATCAATGAGTATGATTTTGCAGAGGCTTGAGGCTTTCATGCCGGCTCAAGAGCAGTATTTTAATCCACTCACATAGCCTGTTGTTATCGAAGGGATGCAGCTTAGCGACATGACGCACATATATATCCACCTGTGATCACCCCCGCAGGTATGCCTGCATACGTATCCATCAAAACAATCCATCCCCGGGCAGGCTTTTACAGTCTGCACCCGTTTTTCCATGAAATACTTTACTGAGAATAGATATACTTCCTCAGTGATCATCCTGTCGGTGATCACTGCCTTCCTCGGAAATGTGCTTGAGCCCTTGGTCATCTACTTGTTGAGCTGGGCGATCCTTATCTACTTCATGCTGGAGGCATGCTTCAAACTGCGAAAGCTAGGCTGGAAAGGCTATATTGGTCATGCAGGTAATCGTTTTGATTTTCTCGTTGTCCTCTGTAGCATCCTCTTCGTGATCATTCCTAACATGGCGGTTGGAAGCATTGTTTACCTTCGCCTGTTCAGGGTTCTCTCTCTTGTTAAAATCGTTAAGCTTATTCCGAATGCAGGGCATATACTCAGTGGCCTGGCACGGGCAATGAAGGCATCCAGAGCCATCCTTACCTTGCTGGCCATCCAGCTGGTCTTCTTTTCACTACTCGGTTTCAGCCTCTTTGGCACTTACCTTCCCAACTACTTCGGAAATCCACTGAGTGCGATGAATACGATTTTCACCATATTCACGGTTGAGAACTGGGGTGCCGTCCCGACAGCAGCTGCGGCACTCGACGAGCCTTTCATCTATTATGCAGTCAATGCCTTTGTTATTTGTGTGCTGATCCTGGGAGGATTCATCTCACTCTCGCTTGCAAATGCTATTTTTGTGGATGAAATGGCAAGCGACAACAATGATGAAATCATGAAAAAAATGGACTTGTTGATGGCTGAAAATGCCGAGATAAAAAAGGTGCTCATCCATTTGGAAAAGCAAATAGGAAAGTCTTGAATCCTCGTAAATTGAATGCGGGCTGGTAGGCACGATCGGCAAAAAGCTGCATTGCTCAAAATCGCATCTGGTGCAGGCTGCCCATCCTTGAGAGATCAAGCGTCTTGGGTGAAACATGCTGACCCTTGCGATAAAACTGTTCCACACTGACGTGAAACAACTCCTCAAAAAGCTGCTTCCAGTTGGTATTGTTGGGTTGTCGTTTCCAGAAATCCAGCATGCGCTGAAATCCGCCTTCACGACAGGCAAGGAGAACCATTGCTGTCGAGGTTCCGTAATTGACGTCCCTGTTACCGTATGACTCCATGCGAGCTCCAAAATCATCAGGCACAGCGTGACGCAATTGGGCTGTCTCGGCATAATCATCCACTTGCTCAAAATCCCGAAGGTACATCGACTCAAAAACCGCGGCTGAGCCCTCAATCAACCACTTGACGCTAAACGCTTCCTCAATGGAAGGATTCACATGCCTCTGGTAAACGTGGAAATATTCATGCGCGATGACAGAGCGCATATGAGGATGCTCTTGTATCAATTCATCCTGAACTATTTCCAGAACCAGCATGACACGTCTCTTCCCACCGCCTCCATGCCCACCGCTGACATACTGGCCTCCCTCCAGCCTCTTTCCGTTCACAACGGGGGGTTCTCTCCAGGAAGGCCAGGCAACGATATCGATATCATAGCCCCCAAGCAGTTGAGAGAGGTTGCTCACGACCCGATGAAACTGAATCTCCCATGCCTTGGGTACCTCATAAAAGTGTTCCTTGGCGCAGTAGTTATCATACTTTTTCAGCGGACTGGATAGTCCTTCGGAGTCTTCCGCTTGGGCCTTGTCATGCAATGGTAGAGGTTGTGCTGCCTGCGTGCTGGAGAGAGAGAGAATCCACCATGAAACGGTGATCAGGAGATATTTCAAGCAACATGCCATAGACATTGTAATCATCTTTCTTTTCTCAAGGATCACATGAAATCCGTTTGCCCTTGAGTATTCACCCGCAGATTTGTCCCAGGGAAACATTTGGTCGAGCCTTCATCAAGTCCGAATCCTGACGGAAGGCACTGCCTTTTACGAGGGATAACATGAGTGGAATCAACTTTGATTTCAATAGGTTCTCGCTGGCAGTGCTCGGCGGTAGTGCTCAAGCATGGCAGACCGCAAGGAAGTACTTCCGCAAGAGGTCTGGAATACTCTGTATGAAGTGATACGGACTGAGAGCCACTGCAAAAGTGAACTCTTCCTCGCTATTGGCTTGAATGGTCTTCATTGTTTGAGACCCCTCGCAGCTCGTGAAAACTGCAATGAGCCTGCTGAAAAAGTTGAATGAAATTCTGCACCTCCTTATCTGGAGTGAATATTTCTTCCAATAAAAAAATCTGATCCCATAAAATGGAATCAGATTCTCATGAAATCGTTGCTGAAGGTCCTCAGTCTTTTGGTTTGTGTTCGCTGTGGCAAGCCTTGCAGGAAGCCCCAGCTTTCTTGAAACCAGCTAATGTGGCTTCAATGTTTTTTTCTTTGATCCCTTTGAGAGCGGCGGCCGTGCCAGCGCGAAGGTCCTTGATGCAGGCATCTTCCCAGATTTTATCAGGACAGCGATCGTCAGCCATCATGATATGGCTTGATTCATTCAGAAGCGCCGCACTCAGAGCCAAGTGTTTCCAGTCTTTTTTTGTTGCTGGTTTGGAATCGATCAAGCCTTTCTTGAGGGCCGTCATGTGAGGTTTGACGATAGCTTCCATCAGTTGCTCAGTCGTCATGGGGCGGGTTTTACCCTTCATGCCGGGACCATGGCCATCGGCAAAGGCCAGTGTTCCGACGGCGACACCAGCAACCAAAAGAGCTGGTAACATTTTGGATACGTATTTGATCATGGCTTTAATGTATTTGAATTAAACAATCTTCCGGATACTAATTTTAGTTACATGAAAATCAATCCTTCATTTTGAATCGATCTTCCAAACACGGATTTTAAGCCGGAATATATAGTTGTTCCTTGCAAAAACACCCTAAAATTTGAACATCAAACCTATTGCTGAGCAGTCAGCCGCATGCCAATCGTCATATATTCCCCTTAACGGCTCGATTCACATGGTGAAAATCCATTCTTGAATGCAACGGCCCTTTTGGGTTGGAATAGGGATTACGTTTTATGAGCAGTCACAATACATTGAATACTTTAAGGGATTTTACATTAGGCAATGGTAGCCAAGGCCAACTTTTCAGCCTACCAGCTCTGGAGGAAGAAGGTGTGGGTAACATTTCAAGGTTGCCTGTTTCCATCCGAATCGTCCTGGAATCCGTCCTGCGCAATTGTGATGGGAAGAAAGTCTCCGAAGAAAATGTTCGAGAGCTGGCCCAATGGCAGCCCAAATCCGAGCGCACCGCTGAGATTCCTTTTGTTGTCGCGCGCATTGTGCTGCAAGATTTTACGGGTGTCCCTTTGCTGGTCGATCTGGCAGCGATGCGCTCTGCCGTGAGTCGACTGGGTAAGAATTCAAAGATTATCGAGCCACTGGTCCCGGTCGATCTTGTTGTTGATCATTCTGTTCAGGTTGATTTTGCCGGAACTGCGGATGCGATGGATCGTAATCTTGACAAGGAATTCACTCGCAACCGCGAACGTTATCAATTTCTCAAATGGGGCATGCAGGCTTTCGATACTTTCAAAGTCGTGCCTCCAGGAATCGGCATCGTCCATCAGGTCAACCTTGAATACCTTGCCAAGGGTGTCCTGAACGCTAGCAATATCTATTACCCTGACACGCTCGTCGGAACGGATTCGCATACCACGATGATCAATGGTCTCGGTGTGGTGGGCTGGGGTGTGGGAGGTATCGAAGCTGAGGCGGGCATGCTGGGTCAGCCCGTGTATTTCCTGACTCCGGACGTTGTGGGTGTGCATCTGACCGGTAGTTTGCAGGAGGGTGTCACCGCAACCGATCTAGCACTGACCGTGACCGAATTACTTCGAAAAGCAAAAGTCGTCGGTAAATTTGTCGAATTCTATGGACCCGGTGCGCAGGCGTTGCCTTTGGTTGATCGGGCAACCATTGCCAACATGGCTCCCGAGTATGGCGCGACGATGGGATTCTTCCCAATCGATGGTGAGACAGTCAACTACCTTCGCCAGACCGGTCGAAATGATGAGCTTTGTGCTACCTATGAAAATTACTACAAAGCTCAGGGAATGTTCGGTATTCCCAATAAGGGAGATATTGATTACTCCATTGATATTGAGCTCGACCTTGGATCAGTGACTCCGAGTGTTGCCGGACCCAAGCGACCACAAGATCGCATTGTTCTCCCCCAATTAAAGAACAGTTTTCAATCCACATTTACCAAATCCGTTGCTGATGGCGGTTTCGGTAAGTCCGGGGAAGAATTGGAGCAGAAAACGGTCACGGTCGATAATAACGGAAAAGGTTCTGTGGAGCTGAAACATGGCAGTGTTTTGATCGCGGCGATTACCAGTTGCACCAATACGTCCAACCCAGGCGTCATGCTGGGAGCAGGATTGCTGGCCAGGAAGGCGGTTGAGAAAGGATTGAAAATCAACCCGGCGGTCA
>ERZ802830.3057-NODE-3057-length-14511-cov-6.9246_pt1 | contig 14511 bp, 12 predicted proteins | sample MGYA00345654_ERZ802830 | MGnify/ENA primary metagenome ERZ802830 (study PRJEB30503, sample SAMEA104212375) | marine metagenome | biome: Westerlies Biome; feature: [SRF] surface water layer (ENVO:00010504) within the epipelagic zone...; material: water... | reverse complement strand
GTGGATTTGCAACAAGAGACACAATAAAAAAAGCATATATTGCCGCATTGTCTAGCGATCCTATATCAGCATTTGGAGGAGTATTAATTAGTAACTCTTGCATTGAAAGTGATACTGCTGCAGAAATCAACTCGCTTTTTTGTGAAATAGTTATTGCTCCATCCTTTAGTGATGAAGCATTAAAAATACTTAAAAGTAAAAAAAATAGAATTTTATTAATTCAGAAGAAAAATAACTTAAAAAACTTTCAATTAAAAACATGCTTAAATGGGGTACTTGCTCAAGATAAAGATTTAAAAACTGATAGTAAAAAAGATTTTAATTTTGTTACTACATTAAAGCCCTCAGAAAGTGAAAGTCAAGATTTACTTTTTGCTTCAAAAATTTGTAAACACACAAAATCTAATACAATTGTTTTAGTAAAGGACATGCAGTTAATTTCATCAGGAACTGGACAAACATCGAGGGTAGATGCACTTAAACAAGCGATTGAAAAGGGATTAAACTTTAATTTTAATCTAAGAAATTCAGTTATGGCAAGTGATGCTTTTTTTCCGTTTCCTGATTGTGTTGAAATTGCTAATAGCCAAGGAATTAAAAGTATAATTCAACCAGGAGGATCAATTAAAGATAAACTTTCAATAGATTTTTGTAATGAGAACAAAATGTCAATGGTATTTACAGGAATTAGACATTTTAAGCATTAATTTTAGTATTTTTATATTCACTTATTTAAATTTTTACAAAAGTTATGGGATTTTTTGACTTCTTAACTGAAGAAATTGCAATTGATTTAGGCACCGCAAACACCCTTATAATTCACAAGGATAAAGTTGTTGTTGACAGCCCTTCAATAGTAGCAATTGATAGAGTTACAAAAAAAGTCATAGCTATAGGACATGAAGCAAATTTAATGCAAGGTAAGACTCATGAAAATATTAAAACAATAAGACCATTAAAAGACGGAGTAATTGCAGATTTTAATGCTTCAGAACAAATGATAAATAAACTTATAAAAAGTATTCCTTCATTAAAAAATAAATTTTTTAGTCCTTCATTAAGAATGGTGATTTGTATTCCTTCTGGAATTACTGAAGTTGAAATGAGAGCAGTTAAAGAATCTGCTGAAAGAGTAAATGGCAAAGAAGTTTATTTAATTCATGAACCAATGGCTGCAGCTATTGGAATAGGAATAGACATTCGTCAGCCCAAAGGTAATATGATAGTTGATATTGGAGGAGGAACAACTGAAATTGCAGTTATCGCTTTATCTGGGATTGTCTGTGATAAATCAATTAAAATAGCTGGAGATGTTTTTACTAATGATATAATTTACTACATGAGAAATAAACATAATTTATATGTTGGTGATAGAACAGCTGAAAAAATAAAAATAACTATTGGATCAGCCGTTGAAGAATTAGACAATCCTCCTGATGAAATGTCTGTTCAAGGTAGAGATTTATTGACAGGGAAACCAAAACAAGCTATGGTTTCACATTCTGAAATATCCAAAGCACTTGATAAATCTATACTTCGCATTGAAGACGCTATTATGGAAGCTCTTTCACAAACTCCTCCTGAATTAGCAGCTGATATATACAATACAGGAATTTATCTTGCTGGAGGAGGTTCAATGTTAAGAGGTTTAGATCAAAGACTTTCTCTAAAAACAGATTTGCCTGTTTATATTGCTGAGGATCCCCTTCAAGCCGTTGTAAGAGGAACTGGAATCGCTTTAAAAAATATCGACCAATACAAAACCGTTTTGAAAAAATAAATGATATATGCGTCGCATTATCAATTTAATACTCGAATTCAAAAATCTATTTTTTTACCTATTATTGTTATTTTTCACAATTCTCTTTTCATACAATAATAGTAATTACAATAAATCAAAAATTGATGAATTAGGTTTATCAATTGCTGGAATAATTTACAAGCCATTATTTTTTTTTAATTCCTATATTAATTTAAAAAACAATAATTCAAATTTGATTAAAGAAAATAAAAGATTACAGTCATTAGTTTATAATCAAAAACTTAAAAATGAATACAACTACGAAGAAACTTTTTTAAAATTCGAAATTAGAAATGCTAGTGTTATCAAAAATAGCTTTAATAAAACTAGAAATTTATTGATAATCAATAAAGGTGAGATAAATGGTATAAAAAAAGATATGTCAGTTATTTCTTCTAATGGAATTGTTGGAATTATTAACCAAACCTCCAAAAACTTCTCAAGCGTAATATCAATTCTTAGTAGAGATATTAAAATAAATGCTAAATTAAAAGACTCAAATATTTTCGGAACACTTGAGTGGTTAGATTTTGACTTTTATTCTATAAATTTATCTGATATTTCTGTTTCAAATAAAATAAATATTGGAGATACAATTATTACTGGAGGAATGTCATACTATTTCCCTGAAAATATTATAATTGGAACAATTAAAAGTTATAAAAAATCAAAATCAGATGGCTTTTATGAAATTAAAGTAAATCTTATATCTAACATGTCAGATATTAGTAATGTCTATGTTTTAGAAAATAAAAATCGTGATGAAATTATAGATCTTGAAAATTTAAGTAACTAATGATTAAAGAATATTCTATAATTTTTATAAAGATTTTACTTTTAATATTTCTTCAATTAATTGTTTTTAACAATATAAATTTATTTGAATTTATTAATCCATCTATATACATACTATTTTTCATACTTTATAGGTTCGATCAAAATCAAATTAGTCTTTTAATGGCTTCATTTCTTATTGGAATCACTATTGATTTTTTCTCTAATACTGCTGGCGCAAACACTATTGCATCAATTACTATAAGTCTTATCCGACCAACAATAATTAAATTTTCGTTAGGCGAAGTATATGAATTTAACTCAATTCTAAATAAAAATATTAAACAAGTAAATAGATTGTTTTTTATTTTTCTCATTGTTTTTATACATCAATTACTTTTTTTTATGTTTGAATATTTTAATTTTATGATGTTGATATCCATTTTGAAAAATTCAATTTTAAATTCATTTTTTACAATTATTATCCTCTTTGGATTTATAACTTTATTTGATTCGAAATTATGATTAGAATATTATTCCTAAGGATTTTCATTGTTATTACTTTTTTAATTTTCATTTTTAGATTAATTAACTTACAATTACTTAATCCAAATTATGAGACTATTTCAAATATTAATGCAATCATTGAAATATCAGATTATCCAGAAAGAGGGTTAATTTATGATAGGAACCTAAAACTATTAGTAGCAAATCAACCTGTCTATGATTTAATGACCGTTCCAGAAAATATTAAAACTTTCGACACAGTAACTCTGGCTAATTTATTAGGGATTTCTAAACAAATCTTAGAAAATAGAATTTTACTAGCTAAAAGATTTTCAAATAGATTACCCTCAATTATTTTAGATAAAATTCCAAAAGAAAAATATGCTTTAATACAAGAGCACATGTGGAAATTTGAAGGGTTCTTTATTCAAAGAAGATCAATTAGAGATTATAAAGTAAATTCTGGAGCTAATTTTCTTGGTTATATAAGTGAAGTAGATAAAATAGATTTAAACAAAAATAAAGAATATGAATTAGGAGAATTCATAGGAAGGCAAGGAATAGAAAAATCATATGAAAATTTTTTAAAAGGTAAAAAGGGTAAAAAGTTTTTACAAAAAGATCGTTTTAACAGAATTATTGGTTCTTATAATGAAAAAATATTTGATATACCTAAACAAAATGCCTCTAATTTAATTTTGTCAATTGATTCAGAACTTCAAACTTATGGTGAGAAAATCATGAAAAATAAAAGAGGTGGTATAGTTGCTATTGAACCTTCATCAGGAGAAGTACTTGCTCTTATTACTTCTCCATCTTATGACCCTAAATTACTTGTAGGAAAAGATAGATCATATAATTATGGTATCTTGGCAAAGGATTCAATTTCAAAACCATTATTTGATAGAGGGCTTCAAGCACAATACTCTCCTGGATCTCCCTTTAAGGTGATTAATGCACTTGTGGCTCTGCAAGAAAAAGTTATTGAACCTAATTTAACTTTTAATTGTAATAAAGGACATTATTATGCAAAAAATGCATTTATGAAATGTCATTGTAAATTAAATACAAATAATGATCTTAATAAAGCAATTTATAATTCATGTAATACATATTTCGCTAAAACTTTTACTAAAACAATAGATAAATTTTCTGATTCCAAAAAAGGTTTAGACCAATGGAAAAAACACGTTGAAAGTTTTGGTCTTGGTGATTATTTGGGCTATGATTTACCGATAGGGAAAAAAGGTTTCTTACCAAATTCTGATTATTACAATAGCTTTTATAAGACAAGTAATTGGGGTGCAACTACCATTATCTCAAATTCTATTGGACAAGGAGAAATTCTTACAACCCCAATTCAACGTGCAAATATTACTGAACCAATAGCCAATAGGGGATTTTATAATACACCACATTTATTAAAATCCTCTAATTCACCTGAATTTGATAAAGTTTACACGAAAAAAAAAACTAGTATAGATTCAATTCATTTTGAAACTATTATTGAAGGTATGTTTCAAGTTATTGAAAAAGGCACAGCAAAAATAGCAAAAGTAAAAGGGATAGAAATATGTGGAAAAACCGGGACTGCTGAAAATTTTATAAAAATAAATAATTTAAAAACCCAATTAACTGATCACTCGATTTTTATGGCTTTTGCCCCTAAAGAAAATCCAAAAATAGCAATTGCTGTATTTATAGAAAATGGTTACTGGGGAAGTAGGTGGGCTGCCCCTATTTCTAGTTTAATAATAGAAAAATATATTAATAAAGAAATTAAGAGAAAATGGTTAGAAAATAAAATTATTAATGGATCATTACAAAATGAGTACAAAAAACCTTATTCGGGTAAACCCTTTAAAATAAATGAATAAAAAAATTTTTCTTTTTGATTGGATTTCATTTTTATTAATGGTAACTCTTATAATTATTGGATTATTTAATATATACTCTACTACCTATGATATCAATTCAAGTATTTTTAACTATAATATTCCAGTTGGAAAACAATTTTTCTTTTTAAATATTTGTTTTTTTTTTTCAATAATAATTTTATTTATAAATTCAAAATCTTTTGAAAAATATTCAAGTATTGTTTATTTAATTTCAATAATTCTTTTAATTGGACTTTTGTTTTTTGGAAAAAATATTTCAGGTGCAACTTCCTGGTATACCCTTGGAGGTTTTAGTTTCCAACCATCTGAATTTTCAAAGTTAGCTACTTCATTAGCTGTAGCTAAAATTTTAAGTGAAATTCAAACTAATATAAAAAAATCAAAATCTTTAATTCAATTAAGTATAATTATTCTTATTCCAGGAGCTTTAATAATTCTTCAACCTGATCCAGGGACTGCTTTAATTTTTTCTGCGTTTTTCTTTGTTCTTTTTAGGGAAGGTTTAAGTTATTACTATTTATTAATTTTTTCAATTGGAATAATGCTTTTTATTTTGACTTTAATATTAGATATTAAAATTATTATTTCTTTAATTTTTATTTTCACTTCTTTATTATATATAATCGCAAGAAAATTAAATAAAAAAACATCTATTTATCCATATCTAACTTCTTTATCCATTTCTATAATATTTGTTTTTTCCTCTATTTATTTATTCAATAATATTTTTGAGCAAAGGCACCGTGATAGATTTAATATAATATTGGGTAAAGAGGTTGATTCGCAAGGAATTGGTTATAATATCAATCAATCAATAATAGCAATTGGTTCTGGAGGTTTAAACGGTAAAGGGTTTCTTCAAGGAACCCAAACAAAAGGTGATTTTGTACCTGAACAACATACAGATTTTATTTTTAGTACAATTGGGGAGGAATGGGGTTTTTCAGGAAGTTTAGGATTAATTTTGATTTTTTCCATATTAATAATAAGAATTACTATGAGAGCAGAAAAACAAAAAAATAAATTTTCAAGGATATACTCCTATTCTTTAGCTAGTATCTTATCTGTTCATTTTTTTGTAAATATTGGCATGTCGCTTGGATTAATTCCATCGATAGGAATTCCTTTACCCTTTATAAGCTATGGGGGGTCAAGTTTACTTAATTTTACATGTATGATGTTTATTTACTTTAATTTAGATATAAACAGATTAAATTAATTTCTCTCATCTAATAAATCTCTAATACTATTACCAAAAGTCATAAAAGCAAGAACTAGAGACATTATGGCAAATCCAGGGAAAATTGCTAAATATGCTTTACCCAAAAGTATATACCTAAAATGTTCTTTAATCATTGAACCCCAACTAGGAATTGGAGGTTGAGTACCAATTCCCAAAAAACTTAATCCACTTTCAATTAAAATTGCACTTGCAAAATTTGCTGAAGAAATAACTATTAGAGAGGGGATTATCATAGGAAAAATATGGAATAATATAATTCTTAAATTGGTGAATCCTAAACTTATACTTGCTTTTATATATGGTTTTTCTCTAATCGAAATAACTTGACCTCTAACAATTCTAGCAACTTCAACCCACATTGTCATTCCAACTGCAATAAAAACTTGCCAAAAACCTTTACCTAATGCTAATGAAATAGCGATAACCATTAGAAGTGTTGGAATTGACCAAATAACATTTATTATCCACATAATTATCTTATCTAATATCCCACCATAATATCCTGAAATAAGTCCAAAAAAAACTCCAAAAAGTAATGAAATTAATACTGCAACAAATCCAATAGAAAATGATACTCTTGATCCAATAATTATTCTACTTAAAAGATCCCTTCCGTATTTATCAGTACCTAACAAAAAAGTTTTATTCTTTATATACTTTTTTTCAATTTCTAAATAAGTTGTATTTTTTTTAAACTTTTCTTTTGGAACTTTTTCATAAATTTCTTTTTGCATTCCATATGGTTGAAAAAATAAAATATCATTTTCCCATTTTATTTTATTAATTAAAATTTGATCACCAATTTTTTTCCTTCCAAAAAAAATTTTTGATATAAAACTTTGATCATCAATTTCATCAGGAATATTAAGTGTTTTAACATTAAAAAGGGGGGGTTTTGAATGAATGGATAATTGCATTAAATTAGAATTTACACTTTTATCAGGTGAAATTAAATATGCAAAAACTGAAATAAAAAAAATAAAAACTATGTAACAAAAACTTAAGAACCCAATTGGTTTATTATAGAGTTTAATTAAAAAATTATTTAATGCCAAAATAAAGTCATCTTAGTACTGCAATATTATTAAAGTTATCTGAAAGAAAAATGTCTGAAAGAACATTTACAACTTCAGGTAAATACAAATCATTAAGTAAATTTTCTTTCCATCTATTGCGCTTTTCTTTCAATTCATCATCATTCTCAATTAAAATTTTATCATTAGTAACCCAATCAAAAGTTAAATTTGATTCAAACTCATCCAAAACATCGAACTTTTTAGAGTAATCGATTCTATCATCTCTATCCTCAATAAATTTATTATAATTTAATGAATAATTAAATTGATCCTGCTGAGATCTAATCCATTCAGCTTGCTCCTTGACCAAATTTAAATATTTATTTTCATTGATTCTTTTTTCACTTTTTTTAAGCATTAGGTTATAATCAATTTTATTATTCCATGGAATATATCTTGCTGAACTAATTTTATCCCAGGGCAGAGGATTTTCTTGATCTTTTTCACCTATATCAATAAAAGAATATCTATCAGGGAAAATTATATCACTTTTAACTCCCTCAAGTTGAGTTGATCCCCCATCAATTCGATAAAATTTATCAGTAGTAACTTTTAAAGCCCCAAGATTTCCATATGTGTTACTTGAAATTAAACTATTTAAATCAACAAGGTTTTGAACTGTTCCTTTACCATAGGTTTGTTTACTTCCAATTATAATTGCTCTTTTATAATCTTGAAGTGCAGCGGCAAGTATTTCAGAAGCTGAGGCTGAAAGTTCATTAACTAAAATCACCAAAGGTCCTCCCCAAATTATGGATGGATCTTTATCTTCAAGGATTTGTTTTTTACCTCCTGTACTTTTGACTTGAACAACTGGACCTTTTTCAATAAAAAATCCAGTTATGTCAACAACTGTTTGAAGTGAACCTCCTCCGTTATTTCTTAGGTCAACAATTAATCCGTTAATATTTTCTTTCTTTAATTGCAATATTAATTTTTTTATGTCATTAGCTGCATTTCTTTTTTTGTAGTTTTTAAAATCAACATAGAATTTAGGTAAATTTATTAATCCAAATTTTAATCCATTTTTTAGAATTAAACTTGATTTTGCATATGATTCTTCAAGCTCAACAATGTCTCTTGTAACAATAATATCCTCAATATTTCCATCAACATGTTTAACATTTAATATAACTTGTGTTCCTTTTGGTCCTTTAATCAACTTAACAACATCATCTAATCTCATTCCAGTTACTTCTACTGGTATTTTATTGGGTTCAGAAACTTTTAAGATAACATCTCCAACTTGAAGTAATTTGTCTCTCCATACTGGACCTCCAGAAATAAGTTCAGTAATCTTTATTTCTTGATTTCTTTTTTCTAACCTTGCACCTATACCTTCAAATTTTCCAGAAATACTTGTATCAAATCTATCTTTATCTTCAGGGGCAAAGTAGAATGAATGTGGATCAAATTGCTCAACAATTGCATTAATGTATAATGAAAAATAATCTTTTCTAATTAGATCGTCAAGTGATTGAAAATAGTTTTCTATATTTTTCCTAGTTATATTTCTTGCTTCCCTTTCAAGTTCAATATCAGATAAAACATTATAGGTGCTGTCTTTTTCAAAAAATCTGTGTTGTTCTTCTTTTTTCTCAACAAAAATTCCCAATGTTGATAACTTAAATCTCTTTTTCCATAAGGACTTAAGTTCAGTTATTGTTTGAGGATAAGGAAAATTCTCGAAATTAAGGTTTATTTGATCATCCAATTCAAAAACAAAAGGATCTTTTAAAAGTTCTTGATAAAAATCTCGAACAATTTCTTGCCTTTGTCTTAACTTATTATATACATTATTAAAAAAATCAATTTTTATATCTTTTATTTGATCATCTATTAAATATTTATATTCATTAAAATTATTTATGTCAGAATTCAAAAAAAATCTGTGTTGGCCATCCATATTCTGAATAAATTTTTCATAAACTTTAGAAGAAAAAGAATCATTAATTTCTTTTGGTTCAAAATGACCTTTATCCAAAACATAAGAAATTATTTCAATCAAAAGTTTATCCTTTTCTGGGTTTTCAATTGATTTTGAGTATAGAAAAAAATTGAAAAAAAATATTGAAATAATAAAGATTCTTGTAATAGCAAACATTTTTATTTATTTGTGAGTAAATTTAACTAAATAGATAATTACATGCAAAAATGTGAGTTTTATTTAATGTTAATTTATTCGCAGATCAATTGATTATTAATAACTTTGAAAAAAGATTATATGATCAAAAACCCTTTAATTTTAGTTACAAATGACGATGGAATAGATGCTCCCGGATTAAAAGCCTTGACTGAAGTAATGAACGAGATTGGAGAAGTTGTAGTTGTTGCCCCTGATCGTCCTCAATCAGGAATGGGGCATGCAATTACTATAAACTCACCTCTGTACTTAAGGGAAATAAAAAATAATAATTTCACTTATAAAACTTATACCACCAGTGGAACACCAGCTGATTGTATTAAAATAGGCGTGAATGAGATTTTAAAAGTGAAACCCGATTTGTGCGTATCAGGAATAAATCATGGTGCAAACTCTTCTGTTAATGTTGTTTACTCTGGGACAATGAGTGCAGCAATTGAAGCTGGAATTCATGGCATACCATCAATAGGATTTTCTCTGTTAGATCATAAATGGAATGCGGACTTCAGTCATATAAAAGAATATATAAAAATTATAACTTTAAAAACTCTAAATAATGGTTTACCAAAAAAAGTAGTTTTAAATGTCAATTTTCCAAATGTTATTAAAAAAGAAATTAAGGGTATTAAAATTTGTAGACAAGCTAATACATATTGGATTGAAAAATTTGATAAAAGAAAAAATCCTCTTGGTAAAAATTATTATTGGTTAACTGGAGAATTTATCAATAATGATAAAAGAATAGATACAGACGAATGGGCTTTATCAAATAATTATATTTCAATTGTTCCAACGCAATTTGATCTTACCTCAGAAATTGGACTCACAAAATTAAACAATTGGGATTTTGAAAAATAAAAATCTTTTTTTTGGATTTTTTATTGGTGCTCTATCCACCTTTATTGGTACGTTTATTTTTACTATTTTCTTTTCTGAGCTTAATTTTTTTGAAAGCGTTCAATTACTTTTTAAACAAAATAAACTCGGAGGACTTTTAAGTATTGGTTCATTAATAAATATTCCAATATTTTTATTCTTAGTTAATAAACGTTTATTCAAAAAAGCTTACGGATTAATGTTTTTTTTATTAATCTTAGTGCTAATAATAGCTATTTTAAAAATTAATTAAGTGAAATATTATTTAATTGCAGGAGAGGCCTCTGGAGATATTCATGGTTCAAAACTTATGGAAGACATAAAAATTTATGATAATAAGGCAATTTTTAGATATTGGGGAGGAGATAAAATGAAATCTCAAGGAGGTAAATTAGTAAGACATTTTAAAAATCACTCATTTATGGGATTTTGGGAAGTCTTTAAAAACCTTATAACAATTATTAATAACTTAAGATTTTGTAAAGAAGATATTAGATTATTTAATCCTGACATTATCATTTATATTGACTATCCTGGGTTTAATCTTAAAATTGCTAAATGGGCTAAAAAAAATAATTTTAAAAATATTTTTTATATAAGTCCTCAAATATGGGCATGGAAAGAAAATCGAATTAAATCCATTAAAAGAGATATTGATAAAATGTTTGTCATTCTACCTTTTGAAAAAAAATACTACAAAAAAATTCATAATTATGAGGTAACATATACTGGAAATCCACTTGTTGAAATTATAAATAATGTAAAAAAAATAAAATCCTCTGATTTTCTTTTAAAACATAATATAAATGAAGAAAAGAAAATTATTGCTTTACTTCCAGGAAGTAGGAAACAAGAAATATCAGTTATGTTGCCGACTTTTATTAAAGTGTCAAAAGAATTTATTAAATACAAATTTATAATTGCTGGGGCACCTGGAATTTCTAAAAATTATTATAAAAAAATAATTAAAAATCATGATATAAAAATAATTTTTGATAAAACTTATGATATACTAAAAATATCTGTTGCAGCAATAGTTACTAGTGGTACAGCAACTCTAGAAACTGCACTTTTTAATGTTCCCCAAATAGTATGTTATAAAAGTAGCTCGTTAACATATTTTATTGCAAAAAAAATTATAAAACTGAAATATATTTCATTGGTTAATTTAATCATGAATAAAAAAATAGTAAGTGAAATAATTCAAAAAGATTTTAAAACTGACATCATAATGACTGAATTAAGATCTATTTTAAATGGGGAAATTAGAGAAAGACAATTATTAAACTATTCAATATTAAAAAAGAAACTTACTGATTTTGAAAAAAATGAAACGATAGGGCAAAAAATCGTAAACTTTTTAAAATAAATTAATCTTTAAATTTAGGACGAAAAAATTTTTTATACTTGTCGAAATCTTTAGAAGTTTTAAATACAAAATAATCTCCTTGCTTAATCATCTTTAAATAAAGCTCAATTTCTTGAACGTCTTGAAATCCAGTTACTGGCATTATTGGATCACCTTCCTCACTAAAAAAAACAATTGTCGGATATCCTTCAACCTTTAAAAATCTAGTAAACTGATGAGTTGAATTTCTTCCTTTTTTATTTGGGTCATAATTAGAATTAATAAACTTTTGATCAAAAAAATTTATTACTTCATCTCCCTCAGCATTAAATTTAACAGCATAATAAAATTCATTTATATATTTAGCTACATGCCTATTCCCAAATGTTTTTTTATCCATAACTTTACATGGACCGCACCAATTTGTATATAGATCCATAATTATTTTTTTTGGATTATTTTTTTGCTTTTCTATTGCCTCTTCGAATTTAAGCCATTTAATTTTTTGTGAATAAGCTTCGTTAAATTGAAATAAAAATAAAATCAAAAATATCTTAATTATATCCATGCATTTTTTTTATTAAAAATTTATTTAAAATAAACATAACTATACCTGCTAATATTGGTATCAAAGCAAATATCATAAAAAACCCTGAAAGACCGTAGCTTTCTGAAATTGTATCGATATAACTACCAGTAAAACCGCCTAGAAAATTTGCAAAAAAACTTGATAGTAACCAAAAGCCGAACATCAATCCAATTAATCTTGAAGGTGCAAGCTTGCTAACATATGATAGCCCTACTGGAGAGATACATAATTCACCTAGGGTGTGAAAAAAATAAGCAAGAATAAGCCAGAAAACACTAACACTTGCTGAACTTGCTCCATAAGGAATAGACAATGCTCCATAAGAAAGAAATGCAAAACCAAGACCTAATAAAATTAATCCAATAGAAAATTTTATTGGACCTGAAGGGTTGAATTTTGACGCCCAAATTTTTGAGAAAATAGGAGCAAAAATAATTATAAATAAAGCATTTAGAACTGAAAACCATGAAGCAGGAATTTCAGTAGAATCCTGATCATATTCAATAAAAATCATCCATATAACTATTAACCAAATTAAAAAAAAGCTTAATCCCAAAAATAGATTTGAAAGAAAATATTGTTTGAAAGTATTTTTAAAAAGCTTAATCAAAACATATGTTATAACTACAAGTGGAACGATAGTTATGATTGTATTTATCAATTTAAAAATTATAGAATATATACCGTTTAGACTTCTTTCTGTGTAATCATTTGCAAAAATTGTCATTGATCCACCTGCTTGTTCAAATGCCCACCAAAAAAATATTGTTGCTAATGAAAAAATAATTATAACAAATATTCTGTCAAATTCTATTTTAGTCAAAACTTTATTTGATTTATCATTTGATATTTCATGATTAATATCTTTAACAGGTTTCAACCCTATATTTCCAAAAATTTCCTGAGCAAACCAAAATTGCAACATACCAAAAAACATAAAAATACCAGCAAGTCCAAATCCTATATGCCATCCAATATTTTCTCCCAAATAACCACATAACAAAATTCCAAGAAAAGCACCACAATTAATTCCCATGTAAAATATGGTATATGCCCCATCTTTTCTCTTATCTTCTTTTTTATATAACTGCCCAACTATTGAGGATATATTAGGCTTAAAAAATCCATTACCAATAATTAGAAGTGCAATTCCTAAATAAAAAAAATTTTCAGATAAAAACTCTAAAGCCATTGATCCATGACCCATAGTCATTATAAAAGCACCTATTATTGTAGCTACTCTATATCCAAAATATTTATCAGCAAGTATTCCACCAATTAATGGAGTGAAATAAACCAATCCAGTATACCACCCATATAGTATTAATGCATCATCTCTTTCCCATCCCCACCCATCATCTAGTATTGAAGAAGTCAAAAATAAAACTAATATTGCTCGCATACCATAATAGCTAAATCTCTCCCACATTTCAGTAAAGAATAAAACGAACAATCCAGAAGGATGATCAAAAATTGTTTTTTGATTTATTTCAGAACCATTAAATTTCATTTCCATTTAAAATATTTTTAAAATTATGTTGTTTTATTTTAATAAATATATTTACAAGTTTTTTAAAATAAAATTAGTCATTTTATTAAACAAATGAATTCGAGTATTCCCTCCAAAAATGCTATGATTTCTATCAGGATATATCATCCATTCAAATTGCTTGTTATTTTGAATTAAAGCATCAACCATTGCCATTGTATTTTGCAAATGAACATTATCGTCTGCTGAACCATGGACTAAAAGATATTTACCTTTTAATAAATGAGCAAAATTTAAAGGTGAATTATTGTCATATCCACTAGAGTTTTCTTGAGGTGTTGTCATAAATCTTTCAGTATAAATTGTATCATAAAATCTCCAATTAGTTACTGGAGCAATTGCTATTGCAAGAGAAAAAATATCATTCCCCTTTAAAATAGCATTTGAAGATATTAATCCACCATAACTCCAACCCCAAATTCCAATTCTTTCTTTATCAATAAATTCCTTTTTTGAAAAAAACTTAGCTACTTCAATTTGATCAATAGTTTCATAAAAAGCTAGATTTTTGTATGTCATTTTTTTAAAATCTGAGCCTTTAAATCCAGTTCCTCTTCCATCAACGCATAAAATTATATATCCTTTTTTTGCTAATAACATATGCCAATAATCTTGCTTATCATTCCATTTATTAGCGACCTTTTGAGAACCAGGACCAGAATATTGAAAAAGTAACAAGGGATATTTTTTATTTGAATCAAAGTCAT
>ERZ802830.3056-NODE-3056-length-14513-cov-8.10306_pt1 | contig 14513 bp, 12 predicted proteins | sample MGYA00345654_ERZ802830 | MGnify/ENA primary metagenome ERZ802830 (study PRJEB30503, sample SAMEA104212375) | marine metagenome | biome: Westerlies Biome; feature: [SRF] surface water layer (ENVO:00010504) within the epipelagic zone...; material: water... | reverse complement strand
ATCTTCTTCTGACATTAAATATTCTGTATTTTTTATTAAATACGGTAAGGCTTCAATAACCCCCTCTTTACCCTCTCCTGAAAGATTGCCTTTGATTGCTTCATAAGTGCCTAGACCTAAAAAAACTGCATCACTTTTCTTTTCAATTTCTTTCATCTTTGATTGGTCTACTTCGAAGTTTAAGATAAATTTAACTCCTAAATCCTCAAGAATTTTTCGACGTTTTAACACAATATTTTTTTCTAATTTAAATTCCGGAATACCGTATGTTAAAAGTCCACCAATTTCTCTATACCTATCATAAACAGTACACTTAACACCTCTTCTAATAAGGTTTTCTGCACAAGCAAGGCCAGCAGGACCTGCTCCAATAATAGAAACTTTTTTATTAGTAAAATTATCTACATATTTTTTTGGTTGCCAGCCTTCTGCTAAGGCTTTATCGGTAATATATTTTTCTATTTGACCAATAGTGACTGCTTCATAGCCTGTATTGAGTGTGCATGCACCTTCACAAAGCTTTTCTTGTGGACAAATTCTGCCACATATTTCAGGAAAAGAATTAGTTTCATGACACAAATCTGCTGCTTCTTCTATCGATCCTTCCTGCGCTAATTTTAACCAATCAGGAATATAGTTATGTAAAGGACATTTCCATTCACAATATGGATTTCCACAGTCCAGGCATCTACTAGATTGTTCTTTTACAGATTCCTGGGTTGTTGGCTCATATATTTCTCCAAAATCAATTTTTCTTGCTTTTACAGGCTTAGTATCAGGTTCAATCCTTTTAATATCTATAAACTCAAAATTTGTTGACATTAAGCAGCATCCTCACGTGTTTTTTGGATAATTCTGCTAAGATTTTCTGCGAAAGGAGTAACTATCCAAAAGAGACTTTGAAATTTTTCAAAATCAGCTAAAATTTCTCCAGCTACTTCACTTTTTGTTTCTTTAATAAATAAATGAATTCTGTCTTTAAGATAGGATCTATGTGCTTCCATTTCTTGGGAAGTAATTCTGTTAAAGGCAACAAGATCTTTATTGCATTTATCAACAAAACTTCTGTCTTGATCAAAAACATAGGCAAAACCACCTGTCATTCCAGCCCCAAAATTATTTCCAACTGGACCTAAAACAATAACTTCACCACCTGTCATATATTCACAACAATGGTCTCCGCTACCTTCAATAATTGCTTTTGCACCAGAATTTCTAACGGCAAATCTTTCTCCAACTGTACCATTAACATATAATTCTCCACCGGTAGCACCAAATAAGCATGTATTACCAGCTAAAACAGATCTTTCTTCTTGTAAGTATTTATTTTTTTTAATTACAATCTTGCCCCCATTCATTCCTTTACCAACATAGTCATTAGCAAGGCCCTCAAGTCTTAAATCTAAACCATTGGAGTTCCAGCAACCAAAACTTTGACCTGCAGCACCTTTAAAATTTAAAGTTAGTTTTTCTGGAAATCCAGTGCGACCGTACTTTTCAGCAATATCTCCTGATAACCTTGCACCAATTGATCTATGAGTATTCTTAATTTCAAAATTGAAGGAACCTGCTTTGCCATTGAAAATGTTTGTCTTAAGTTTTTTGTTTATGAGGTTTGTAAGCGATTCATCATTTAAAGAAATATTAATTTTATTTTTTGAAATAAGATTTGTCTGACTCTTATTTGGTCTATATCTCTCTTTTAGTGCTTCTAATCCCAATTTGATTGATTGGTCTCTGGTCTCTTCTTTAAATTCTAATAAGGATGACTGCCCAATAACTTCCTCTAAGGTTCTAAATCCTAATAAAGCAAGGTTTTCCCTAACTTCACAAGCAGTGAATTCAAAGAATTTTTGAACTTTTTCAACTTCACCAAGAAAATGTTCATCAATAATTCTTAGTTGTTGAGTAGCAACGCCAGTAGCACAATTATTCAAATGACATATTCTTAAATACTTACAACCCATAGCTATCATTGGAGCTGTGCCAAAACCAAATGAATCTGCTCCAAATACTGCTGCTTTAAGTACGTCTTCAGCAGTCTTCAAACCGCCGTCTGTTTGTAGCCTCACATTAGTACGCAAATTGCTTTGTAACAAAGTATTTTGAGTTTCATGCATTCCTGTTTCCCAAGGAGAACCTGCGTGCCTTATAGATGATATTGGACTGGCACCAGTTCCACCATCATGACCAGAAATAGTAATGAAATCTGCATTAGCTTTAACCACACCAGCTGCAACAATCCCTACTCCTGGTTCTGAAACAAGCTTTACTGATACTAAAGCATCTGGATTAACTTGCTTAAGGTCATAAATAAGCTGAGCAAGGTCTTCAATTGAGTAGATATCATGATGTGGAGGAGGTGAAATTAAAGTAATTCCTGGTTTTGAATATCGTAATTTGGCTATGTATGAATCTACTTTGGAGCCTGGCAATTGCCCGCCCTCTCCTGGTTTAGCCCCTTGTGCAATTTTGATCTGAAGAACTTCTGCATTTCTAAGATAGTGAGGCGTTACACCGAATCTTCCAGATGCAACTTGCTTAATTTTTGACTCCATATTAGTGCCATATCTCTTTGGATCTTCTCCTCCTTCTCCAGAATTTGATCTACAACCTAAACCATTCATTGCAGCCGCTAAAGTTTCGTGAGCAACTGGTGACATCGAACCTAAACTCATACCAGCTGAATCAAATCTAGATAAAATATCTTCAATAGGTTCAACTTCTTCAATATCTAAAGGCTTTCTATTTGAATTTAATTTAAAGAAGTCTCTTATTGCCAAAGGTTTTCTATTGTTAATATGTGATGAAAAATCTTTAAAACCATTATATGAACCGACTTTCAGTGAATTTTGCAAGTTCATGACAACATCAGGATTATATGCATGATCTTCCCCATCATGTTTAAATTTATGTAAGCCTTTTGCTACTAAACTATTATCAACTCCTGAATGAATTATCAGCATAATATTCTGATGTAAATCTTCAAAACAGTCGCCTTTAATTAGAGAGCAATTTGCAGGGAAACATATCTCATTAACTTGATCAGAGAAACCTATAACTTCAAATAACCCAGATCCTCTATAACTTGAAACATTAGAAATGCCCATTTTTGACATTATTTTTAGCAGCCCTTTGTTTAAAGATTTTCTATATGATGCACAAAGCTCATTGGACGTCAGCTCGGTTTGAATTTTATTAGATAATTTAAGAATAGTTTGCAACCCTAACCAGGGATGTACACATGTAGCACCAAAAGCAATAAGACATGCAACTTGATGATTATCTCTTGCTGATGCGGTATTTACAATAATATTACATTTAGTTCTTAAATCATCTGCAATTAACTGGCTATGTAATGCAGATGTAATTAATAAAGCGGGAATAACTGGGATCTTAGGGCTTGATTGTTTTTCATCGATAACTATGAGATTTGTGCCTAATTTTACAGCTTTCACAATATCACTTATAACTCTATATATAGCAGTTTTTAGACCTTCTTCTTCAGAATATTCAAGTGAGAATCTCTTAACAGGAAACTTTTTATTTTTGAGCAATAAGTTAAATTTTTTATGCGAAAGAATTGGTGAATTAACTACTATCCTATTAGCATGCTCTTTAGTCTCTTCAAAAATGTTTAATTCAGGTCCGATGCAAGTTTCTAGAGACATTACTGACTTTTCTCTAAGTGAGTCAATAGGTGGGTTAGTTACTTGTGCAAATTTCTGTCTACAATTGTCATAGATAGACCTAATTTTTCTGCTTACTGGCGCTATAGGTGTATCATCTCCCATAGAACCAGTAGGCTCATTGCCCTCTAGTGCATAAGCTTTCAACATTTCAATCTCATCTGTTCCAAGCAAAAAATATTTAGCGGATTGATCAAAGTATTTTTTTGAAATTTCTTCTATTTTTGGGCCAGAATATTCATGTAGATTGGCTTCTAAATGCTTAGAATTTTCCTTTAACCAAGCTCTATAAGGTTTTGATTTTGATAATTTTCTATCAACTTCATCATTCATCATGAGTTGAGATAAATTTCTGTCAAATACAATTAAACCGCCGGGTCCTAACCTATCTGTAGCTATCCTTCTTATATTTTTTTGCTCATTTGACCCTACTTCAGAGGACACGCAAACCGTGTCATCGTTAAAATACTCAATTCTTGCTGGTCTCAAGCCATTTCTATCTAAGAAACAAGAAACAAAATCTTTATTTTGAAAACAAATTAGAGCAGGGCCATCCCATGCTTCCATGTGCATTGAATTATATTCATGAAATGCTTTTTCATCTGGGTCCATTAAGTCTGTGTTTTGCCAAGAAGGAGGAATAAGCATTCGTGCTGCTCTTCCAATATCTATGCCACCCAAAGTAAATAACTCTAAAATATTGTCTAAAGATGAAGAATCAGACCCATTCTGATTGATTAAGGGAAAACAATCTTTAAGATCTCCAAAAACTTTCGATTCAAAATTTTTAAATCTAGCTGTTGCCCAGTTACGATTACCAGATATAGTATTTATTTCGCCATTATGAGCTAAAACCCTATAGGGCTGGGCTAAGTGCCACTTGGGTGAGGTATTGGTAGAGAATCTTATATGAAAAGTAGCAGAAGCAACCGAGTGAGATAAATCTTCGAGGTCAGGATAAAATTTTGAGAAATAATCTGGAAGCACTAACCCTTTATAGATAATTGAATTAGATGAAAGACTGACACAATATAATTCCTTTTCAGGATTAAAATTATTATCAAAATACTTCTTAATTTTAAAAAAAGTTGGTTCCAAGTCTGGTTCAAAATTATTGGATTTTGGTGCAAAAAAGATTTGCATAATCTTTGGGCATGATTTTAATGCAAGCTCTCCTAAGATATCTTTATTAACTTTAAGTTCTCTTTGGGCAAGAATTTTTATATCAAAATCAGCACAAATTTTTACAATAATATCTTGGTAATCAAAATTATTTTTTATAAAAAAAACGCCTACAGAAAAAAAGTTAGGTAGTATTAAGTTCTGTTCTTCAAGAAGCTTTTTTCGAAAATAATTTCGATCTAAATCGATAAGAATTCCACAACCATCAGGCGTTATTCCATCATAACTTACAGCACCTCTATGCTTCATGTTGCATAAAGATATAAGTGCTCTAGAAATTATCGAGTGGCTAGAAGTATTATTCTTATTGAATATAACTCCAGTACCACAAGAATCATGATCTTGTAAAATAGGATTACCTTTCATAACATTAATTAAATGTTTTTCATTTTTATTTGTTGACTTTTTGATTATATAGTATTAATTTTGATAATGTTAACTTATAAATTGTGTTTATAACCCATACTCCATGGGATAAAAGGAGCCCATATAACATGGGTTAAAAGTTAGACCATCTCCATGGTAAAAAAGGAGCGAATCGTTCATCCAATTTGGGACGGAAGTAAGCAAACTGCTGAAGGAACGCGCTTAATTTTCTATGTATAAGGTTTGATCCTTTTTTTTATTACGCATTTTTTTAAAAAGGAGATGTTTATGAAAAAGGGAATGATGACATTAGTCATGTTTCTTACGTTTACGGTATTTGCAGATTTATCTGCAAACTTTACTTATTCGACTAACTATATTTGGCGAGGGATGACCCAGACAATGGATGATCCTGGCTATAGTGGTGGATTTGATTATGCAGATGAATCCGGTTTTTATGCAGGAACTTGGGGCTCTAATGTGGCATTTGGTGGTGCAGGTCTTGAACTTGATACGTATGCTGGATATTCCAGTTCAACTGATGGTGGATTTGATTACGACGTTGGTTATATAAGTTACGCATATCCTAGTGCTGGAGGAGATTTTGAAGAATTCTACTTTTCTGGATCATATGAAGGTATAGGATTTTCATACTACTCACCTACAGCAGGTGATGCAGACTATATGGAAGTTTTTTATTCTGATGATTATGTAGGTGTCTCATATGGTGATTACAACGGCTATGGCACAAACTTCCTAGTTTCCTATGCTTTTCCTCTCTGGGGATATGATGCATCTGTCGGTTATAGTGTGTTTGAAGCTGAAACAGGTTCAGATATGGAAGATGAAGACGGTCTTTTCTTCAGTCTTGGTGCGTCATTTTAATCAAATTATTTTATAGGAGATAATCACTATGGATGAATTAGCGTTTGGTTTAAATACCTTTTACTTCGTTATGATGGGTGCACTTGTTATGTGGATGGCAGCAGGATTTACTATGCTCGAAGCAGGACTTGTCAGAAAGAAGAACACTGCGGAAATAGTTACCAAAAATATCGGATTATATTCAATTGCTTCTGTGATGTTTATGGTTTGTGGTTACTCAGCATTATATGCCTCTGGAGGAAATGGTGTATTGCCAGAATTTACCTTTGATTTTATGCACACAGAACCTGGATCTACTGAGGTAGAGTATGTAGATGGTGCAGTATATGCGGCGGGAGCATCTGACTTCTTCTTTCAAGTTGTATTTGTAGCTACAGCCGTATCGATCATATCTGGTGCAGTTGCAGAACGAATGAATCAATGGCCATTTTTTGCTTTAGCAGCTTTTGTGGCTGGATTCGTTTATCCAGTTCAGGGATACTGGAATTGGGGCGGAGGATTCCTCAAAACTGCGGTTGAAGACGGAGGATATGGCTACATTGACTTTGCCGGCTCAGGTACTGTTCACCTACTTGGTGCAGCTTGTGCCCTTGCAGCAGCAATTTTCATTGGGCCTCGAATGGGCAAATACGGAAAAGTGACTGGTAAAATTGCTGGGATTTTTCCTAAAGCAAAAACAAATAAGCTTTATGGTGCGAATATGCCAATAGCAGCCCTAGGTACTTTTATTTTATGGCTAGGTTGGTTTGGATTTAATGGCGGATCTTGGTTGTCTGCACATACAGCAGAAGCTGCGCATGGATTCTCACATGTTGTAATGAATACAAATGCAGCAGCTGCAGGTGGAGTCGTAGCCTGTCTTATAGTAGCCAGAGTCTTTTTCAAGAAAACTAACTTAATTTACGCATTAAATGGTGCTATTGGAGGTTTAGTGGCTATTACAGCAGGACCAGACACACCAACAGTGTTTGAAGCAACAATGATTGGTGCAGCAGGAGGGTTACTTTGTTATGGCTCTTTAGTTGCATTTGAACAATTCTTTAAAGTTGATGATCCAGTTGGAGCCATATCTGCACATGGTACTGCAGGCTTATTTGGTGTAATGGTAGTTCCATTAACAAATGTAGTTCCATTAACAAATGATGCTGCAACCTTCACAGGACAAGCTGCCGGAGTAGTATCAATTGCCGTCTGGGGATTTGTTCTTACTTACGTATTTTTATTCTTACTTAATTTCTTAGCTCCAGTAACAGCTTCAGAAGCTATTCAGAAGAGGGGATTAGATGCTGAAGAAATAGGAATAGAAGCTTATCCGGAATTTAATTAAGTATGAGCGAGAAAAGATCTGTTATTACTCTCATTGTTTACCCCCTAATGTAATAGTTTTTTTTCTCGCTTTAACTTAGTTAAATAAAAAAAATTTATTAAGATGGTTTTATGAAATATAAAACCATCTTTTTTTTATTTTTATCCACTTTTCTGATTGGTTCAGAGTCAATTCAATATCTATCAATTTCGGAGTTTCAAAAATCAATAGAAAATAGTGAGAATAAAAAAGTCTTCCTTAAATTTTATTTAGAGGAAATTAACGAATTAGACAAAGAAACAAACTCAATAATTTCTCTTTATAGTGCTGACAAACTTTATAAGTCTTACGTTTATGGTAAGAATAAGGATTGGCAAGGTATCCCAATACTTCTCAAAGACAATATTGATACAAAGGGTTTAGCAAATACTGCAGGATCAATTTCTTTGATTGATAACTTCCCACGCAATGATGCTCAATTAGTTAGAAATTTAAAAAAATCTGGTTTCCTTATCCTGGGAAAAGCTAATTTATCAGAATGGGCAAATTTTAGAGGCGAGAACTCTGTAAGTGGATGGTCAAGTTATGGCGGGCAAACAAGAAATCCATACAACCTTGAGCTTAGTCCTTGTGGTTCAAGCTCAGGCAGTGCAGTTGCAGTTGCTCTAGGATTGGTGCCTGTATCAATAGGTACTGAAACTAATGGCTCAATAACCTGTCCTGCTTCAATTAATGGTGTTGTGGGTATAAAACCTACCGTTGGACTAGTTAGTAGATATGGAATAATACCTATTTCCTCTACCCAAGATACTGCTGGACCGCTAGCTAAAAGTGTATTAGATGCAGCAATAGTTCTTCAAGCAATTGCAGGAAAAGACCCTAAAGACAAATATATCTTCAAGCAATTGCAGGAAAAGACCCTAAAGATAAATATACGCATTCAATACCAAGCGATTATAATTTTGATGCTCTTACAAGATTAGATAAAAATTATTTGAATAATAAAAGAATAGGTTTAATTACGCCAAATCAAAATGCACCAGATGAAGCATTTAGATTGATTGAAAAAGTTAAGCAACAACTAAAATTACTTGGAGCTGAAGTAATTGAAGTAAGTTTTGCTCCAATGCCTAAAAACTTTTGGTCCTCTGCTTTATTTGTCCTTCAACATGAGTTTTACATAGGGCTTAATAGTTACCTAAAAAAATCTAAATCAAAAATGCAGGACATGGAATCAGTTATAAATTTCAATAAATCAAATTCTGAGCAAGTTATGAGCTTCTATGGGCAAGAATATTTTATTAAAAGTGTTGATTCTGCTCCAGGAAAAACCATTGGAGACATTAGAACTGAAATTATATATCAAGAGTCTTTAGAAACTCTTGAGTACGCTAAAAGAGCTATTGATAGAGCATTGGTTAATAATAAATTGGACGCTCTCGTAGGTCTAACCAGAAATACTGCTTGGAAAATTAATTATCAAACTGGAGATGCTTTTGAGAACAGCTGGGGTAATGGAGCCTTATCAGCCATATCAGGCTATCCTCATATTACAATCCCTTTAGATTTTTCAGATAACCTCCCAACTGGAGTATCTTTTATGGGTGCAGCATGGGATGAGGTTAAACTACTTAATTTGGCTTATTCATTCGAGCAATATAACAACTTTTTACCTAGACCAATTCAAGACAAGAATTGAGTCTTAATTTAATAACATCAAGACTTAAGTTGTTAGGTAAGTTTATTGATTTTTTTATATCTATTAATTTTTCTAGATGTATCAGGGATTCTTTGCTGTTTGATGTAACTCTACCTTTTTCAAGAAATATAAGATAATCAGTAAATTCTGAAATTTCATTTTTATCTTTTGATTGAATATTTCTGTTTTTCAAATATAAATCATATTTCTCTATTTTTTTTAATATTTCATCAATAGGTTTTTTAAGTTCACTTGGATTTTCTGTTAAAAAACATAGTGCATGTTCAGATAAATCAAAGGATTTGGACAGAATATATTCTTTTACTTCTGGCACTGATGGTCTTGGAACTCTTGTTGTATGAAATCGACTTTTAATTGTTGCTGGAATCTGAGAAATATTATTAGTTGAAATGAATATAAAAGTATTAGGGCCAGTGTCCTCTGCAACTTTAAGCAATGAATTGTATCCGTCTACTCTAATATCTTCACCCCCTTGAATAAAGAGCAGTCTATTATTTGCAGTGCTTAGGTTGAGAAAGTCTCTTGGTTCTCTAAGATCAGATATTGGGATGTTGCTTTTTTCAGGGTCTTTTTTTAAAAAATAAAAGTTAGGTGAGGCTATATTTTCTAATTCGTAATTTGAGTAATCTCTACTATCTGTTTTGGAAATTATTGTTTTAACTATATTTCTTGAAATTTCGTTTATATTTTGTCCGTCTGGACCACATAAGATTGTTTTAGGCTCTATGTTTCCTATTTTTTCAAGAAATTTTTTATCCCAAGGAAGCATTTAGTTTTTCAATTGTTTTAAGTGTAATCTCATCTTTCAATTCATCAATGCTTTTAGTTGCATCCAAAGATATAACTCTTTCTGGGTTTTCAGATACTATCTCTAGATATCCTTTTCTCACTTTATCAAAAAATTCAATTGACTCACTTTCCATTCTATCCATTGCTCTATTAGATATCCTTTCTCGAGACATTTCAGCAGTAATATCCATGTAAAAAGTTAAATCTGGGGTTAATAAATCTGAGCTGTTATGAATAAAATCTATAAAATCTTTACTTAAACCCTTACCAAAACATTGATAGGCAAACGTTGCATCTGAATATCTATCAGCAATTACAATGTAGTCTTGACTGATCTTTTCTCTTAAGAAATTTTGATCTAGATGTTTCCTTGACGCATAAAGCAAAAGAGCTTCTGTAATAGGATCAACTTTTTCCACAGTATCTTGAAGAAAAATATCTCTTATTTTTTCTCCCATAAGAGTGGTCCCAGGTTCTCTTAGCTTAGCAACCTTATGTCCTAACTTTTTTAAATGTGATTCTAATAGATCAATTTGAGTAGATTTTCCTGATCCCTCAATTCCTTCAAATGAAATAAACACGATATATATTATTTACTGTAAATATATTTTTTTACAGCTTTATTATGTTCCTCGTATGTTTTTGAAAAGATATGTGACCCATCGCCTTTAGCAACAAAGAAGAAAAAATCACCAGGAGAAGACTTTATTGCAGCATCTATTGCGCCTTTAGATGGATAACAAATTGGTCCTGGTGGAAGTCCCTTTACCTGATAAGTGTTATAAAGATTTTTATCATCTAGCACTGCTCTACCAATTTTTTTCCCATAATCCTGATAATAGCCATATGAGGAAGTTGGATCAGCTTGTAATTTCATATTTATATTTAATCTTGCAAGAAATACTGAGGCAATTGTTGCTTGTTCAGAAGCTAAAACTGCCTCTCTCTCAATAATAGAGGCAAGAATTAGTGCTTCTTGTTGAGACTTTAACGGGTTATTTTTGGGCTTGTTTTGCCATGTTCTGTCTAAGTACTCATCAAGGTATGACTTAGAATTAACCAAAACTTCAATCAAGTCTTGTTCATCGCTAAAGAAATAAGTGTCTGGCATAATTAAGCCCTCTTTGGAGAAGATCTCTTTCACCTCTGTGGGTACATTAAATTGTAAATTTTGACTTTGAATTATGTCATCTAAACTATTTAAACTTTTCTTAGCTACTGTGCCCTCAATAACAGCAAGCTTAAATAACTGCACATCACCTTCTTTAAAGCGTGTAATTAGCTCTGAGATGCTTGAATTAGCTGGTATGTTATATCTTCCAGCTTTTATTAAAGGGTGGTCTTTAAATAAGTATTTGAACCTAACCCACCATGTGCTGTAGAGGTTATATTCTTCCTCTATATCAGCAAGTATTCCATAAAGGCTATCGCCCTTCTCAACTATAAAAGTTTGGTTGTGATCTTGGATAGGAATCTTTTGCTCAAGTGCATAATGGAGCTTTAGGGATATAAACAAAAACCCAAGAACTAGGAAAAAAAGAAAAGTTTTCTTAGCTATTGTTTTGGATCCAATCGACGGCACTCTTAATTGTTGTGATATTTTCAGCTTCGTCATCTGGTATTTCAAGACCGAATTCCTCTTCGAATGCCATTACCAATTCAACAGTATCTAGTGAATCTGCCCCTAAATCTTCTACAAAGGAAGAATCTGATGTGACATCATCCTTATTAACACTTAGCTGATTGCAAACTATTTCTACAACTTTATCTAGAACTTCGCTCATAATTACTCCTCAGTAAATTCGTAAAACATACATTACTTCATAAATAGCCCGCCATCAACTACTAAAGTTTGGCCGGTTATATAATTTGATTCTTCGGAAGATAAAAAGTTCACTAGTGATGCTACATCTTCCACTTTTCCTGCTCTTTTAAGTGGGATCTTATCTAATATTTCTTGAGCTAAAATAGCCTGTGTCATATCGGTTTCAATAAACCCTGGTGCAATTGAATTTACTGTAATATTTCTGGAGCCCAACTCTTTAGCCAGAGACCTAGTAAAAGCGTCCACACCAGCTTTTGATGCTGAATAGTTTGTTTGGCCTGGATTTCCCATTGAGCCTGAGATTGAACTTATATTTATTATTCTTCCCCATCTTCTTTTGAGCATACCTTTAACTACTAATTTAGTAATCTTGAATACTCCATTTAAATTTGTATTTATTACTTCATTCCAATCATCCTCAGACATTCTTAAAAAAAGATTGTCTTTGGTTATCCCTGCGTTATTAATCAAAATATTTGGTTCGAATTCCTCAACAGATATGCTAAAAGCCTCTATCGAAGCATCATCAGAAATATCGAGATTAGCAACAGAAAGGTTTTCATGAGAAAAATCAAAATTTGAGGCATTTCGGCAGGTGGCAAGAACTTCATAACCATGCTCTAGTAGGCTTAGAACTATGCCTTTTCCTATTCCTCTGTTACCGCCTGTAACAATAACTTTCTTATTTACCATATTTATCAAGTAGTTCTTTAAATGTATCAATATTATCAAGAGATGAAAATGTTCCTTTAATTCTGTTTTGCTTTGCTAAGCTTGAAAGAACTTTATTAGGGCCAAATTCTATATGCTCATCAAGACCATATTTCTTCAATCTGTTCATTGATGATACCCACTGAATAGGATTGGATATTTGTTCAGCAAGATTATTGCAAATCTCTTTAGTTGTTAATGGGATCTTTGCATGTAGGTTTTGTATCACTGGAAAACTTGGTTTTGCAAGATTAAGCTCATCTAAAACAAGTTTTAGTTTTGTGGAAGCAATATTCATTAAGCTTGAATGGGATGGCACAGATACTGCTAAATCAATAACTCGTTTAGCACCTTTATCAGCTAGTTCATTTTTTACTGCTTCAATCTCATCTGTATTACCTGCTATTACTGTTTGTAGTGGTGAATTTAAATTCACAGCCTCTAAAAATTTAGCTTTTTTATCCGCTAATATTTTTTTAATGCTTTCGCTATCCAGACCAAGTACAGCTGACATCTTGGTCTTTGTATCCCCTTTGCTTTCTATCATGAAAGTTGCTCGAAATTTTATAAACCTCAATGCATCTTTTACATTGAAACCACCAGCACATAAAAATGCAGACACCTCACCAAGGCTATGTCCTGCAGCCACTTTTGGCATTGGGCAATTGTGCTTTTTCCAGATTTGAAAAAGCGAATAGCTCATCAACATTAATAAAGGTTGTGTGTAGTAGGTATCATTAAGCCTAGGGTCTTCAGTGAATATAATGCTTTTGAGATCTTCTTTATAGAATTCTTCACCAATAGCTAGAGTTTCTTGAAATTCAGGGAATTCTTGAAAATGCTCTTTGAACATTCCTGAATATTGAGCTCCCTGTCCAGGGAATAAGAATGAGAAAGCCATTAAAATCTACTGTTGAATTTCTTCTTCAGATTCTTTTGATTTCTTTTTGAGATCTTTCACTAGCCTGCCTTTATAAAATCCATCTGCTGACATGTTATGTCTTAGATGTCTCTCACCTGAAACAGGGTCAGTAGCCAATGAATTGCTTGATAATGAGTCATGTGAACGTCTCATTCCAATTCTGCTTCTTGTTTTTTTACTTTTTTGTACAGCCATGAAGCATGCATTTTAAATCTTTTAATACTTATTGTGAAGCATAATAATCAATTGAAATTATTTGTTAGAATAATAGTATGTTAATCACAACCTCAGAGCATATTCCTGGAAAGAACATTATTAGCACTATTGGTTATGTTAAAGGCAGTTCTGCAAGAGCTAGACACGCCGTAGCAGATATATTTGCTAGCCTTAAGAATATTGTAGGTGGCGAGGTAGAAGAATATTCAAGATTACTTCAGCAAACGAGAGATCAAGCCGTAGAGAGGATGATGGCAGATGCAAAAAACAAAGGTGCTAATGCGATAATTTGTTTTCGCATACAAAGTAGCACTATTGCACAAGGTGCATCTGAAGTCGTTGCTTATGGTACAGCTGTAACTATTGAAGACTAATAGGTATCTTCTTCTTCAAGAGGATTAGCTCCAAACCTATTATCCTCGTAGCCACCTTTTCTCAAAAAAGCTAAACAATAAAGAAGAGTGACAAGATTTCCTGCTGCATCAAGCCTGACAGCTGCTGGCTCTACTGAAGGAAAAATTGCCATCCATATGCTCATAATACTGACAATGAAATAAGGAATTGCCCAATAGTAGCTTGCATCCAGGTCTTGTAACCTTCTGATAGTTACAGCTAATGATGGTAAGAAAAAAACTAAAGCTAAAACGACTGCTGACAATCTAGTGCCAATACCAAAACTTGAATCTAAGAGAAATTCTGTTGCTTGACCCTCGTTTAAAGTTGCAACATACTCCCAATCAACACTTCCAAAAGTCGTAAAAGCTACTGCTGCACTTACCACGATCGATATAATTATGGTGAATAACAAGAAATACCACCATTCTGCTCTGCTTGCCCTACCGCTAAATGTAGAATATTTTTCTATTAATGCTGACTTTACTGCTTGACTAAAATTCATTTTT
>ERZ802830.3055-NODE-3055-length-14513-cov-8.93173_pt1 | contig 14513 bp, 11 predicted proteins | sample MGYA00345654_ERZ802830 | MGnify/ENA primary metagenome ERZ802830 (study PRJEB30503, sample SAMEA104212375) | marine metagenome | biome: Westerlies Biome; feature: [SRF] surface water layer (ENVO:00010504) within the epipelagic zone...; material: water... | reverse complement strand
GCATAAGAAAAAAGAGTACTCAAAAATAATAGGAGGGTTATAAATTTTTTCATATAACGCGATTATTTAGTCTTATAAAATTACAAAATATTGTAATACAATAAGTTATGATTTAAACCTTTTTTGTAAAACAAAGTCAAATTCATAATAATTGTTTTGAATAAATAAAAAATGTTAAAAATTAAAGCACTATTGATAAGTTTCAGCTCTAATTATATTGCTTTAATAATTTCATTTGTAAATTTAAATAACTAACTGTGAATCAATTATCTATATAAAGTTATTAATTTTGTATATTGTGATTATCAAACTACTTAAAAAAACTCTTTGTAATGGCCTCATTAAATGAATTTACTGGTGTCCTTGGTAAAAGAAAAGCGAAACATCTTCTAAGAAGGGCCTGTTTCAATTATGATAAAGCGACTCTAGATACTTTTGCTGCCTTAACGCCTTCCCAAGCAATTGCGTCATTATCAACCTCACCAACCGCCCCTTTTTCAGAACCTTATGATCCGGTAGAGAATGGCAATTTTTCACAGTGCCCTGGAACCACTGATGCTTACTGGTTGTCATCGGGTAATCCCCCATCGTACTATAACTGTGGACAGAGTAGAAAAAGATCTATTGTTAGTAGCTGGTGGTGGTATAATGCTATAAACCAAAATAGCTTAAAACATAAACTTACCTTCTTTTTACACACTACGTTTACGATTTCTAAGGATGATGGTTCTGGACGTTCTGGTCATTTTTATGATTATTTAAGATTGCTTGAGTTTTACGCCTATGGCAGTATTAAAACATTGGCTAAAAAAATTACGTTTGACAATGCCATGTTATACTACTTGGATAATCACGCTAATAATAAAAACAATCCCAACGAAAATTACTCAAGAGAGTTTTTAGAATTATTTACCATTTGTAAGGGACCACAAATAGGAGAAGGAGACTATACTAATTACACAGAAAATGATGTGGTAATGGCTGCTAAAGTATTTTCTGGTATTAAATTTAAAGCGTTAAGAGACACTTTAGATCCTGATACTGGAATTCCAATGGGCTATATTAATGTTGGGCAACATAATACTGGAAACAAAACGTTTAGTCATGCTTTTGGAAATACTACAATTAGTGGAGGTAATAATGTAAACTCAATCCATCAAGAACTTGATGATTTTGTAGATATGATTTTCAATCAATTGGAAACTGCTAAGGCTTATTGTAGAAAATTATACAGGTTTTATGTACAAAGAGAATGGGGTCAAGACGTTGAAGATGATATCATAACACCTTTGGCCAACCAATTAATGAATGATAATGGAAATGGCACATATAATCTTCTTCATGTATTAACTACTTTACTAAGCTCAGAGCATTTTTACGATGAAGATGATAGTGATAACTCGAACAACATTATTGGAGGTAAAATTAAAAGTCCGCTACAGCTGTTGTCAGAGTCATTAACAATTTTCGATTTTCCAATACCAGATCCTGATCCTAGTGATATAGCAACTTACAATAATTTTTATAAGTTCTGGCATAATTTCTGTCACAAAAGTGTTTTGCCAGGAGGTGGTATGGGCATCTTTGCTCCAGACACGGTTGCAGGTTACCCTGCAGATTATCAAGCCCCAATGTTTGATCGCGCTTGGTTTACTTCTAATAATATTATTTCTAGGTATAATTTAATGGGGAGCTTACTTCAAGGTAGAAACTTAATCGCTGGGCCTCAAATGAACAACAATGGTAATACTTATTACATTAACATTTTCTCAAATTTAGATATCGTAGAGTATATCAAACAAAATATAAGCATTCCTTCTGATCAATATGTAATAGTTTCCGAATTATCTGAATTAATGTACTGCGAAAGTATTGACAATTCAAGGAAAGACTACTTTATGGAATTTTTGGTTCCTGCTGGATTTCCAATTTACTATTGGGGAGATGTTTGGAACAGTTATCTTTCAGGAGATGAAAATGATACCCTAGTTGTCAAAAATAGACTTGAACAACTTGTTATTAAAATGGTTAATGCTGCAGAATTTCAATTAATGTAATCTCGATTATCATGAAAAGAAGAGAATTTATAAAACTAACCTCTACGGCCTCAGCAATTGGATTACTTCCCTTTGAAGTCAACGCATCAATGCGATTGCTCAATACCTTTGCAAATTGTAATCTATCAAACAGAAAAATAGTGCTTATCAACCTAAAAGGTGGTAATGATGGTTTAAACACATTAGTTCCTTTAAATGATTACAGCACCTACATAAGCCTAAGACCTGACGTTGGTTTACCCATGAATCAATTAGTGAATTTTGATTCTAATTTAACAGGGACTAATCAAGATTTGGGGATGCATCCTGCACTAGGAGGTGTTTCATCTTTTGAAAGCCTTTACGGGGACGGTATGTTAAGAATTTTACAATCTGTTGGGTATCCATCTCAAAATAAAAGTCATTTTGCTTCTACAGACCTGTATATGACGGGGAACGATGGAAATAGTTGGGATAATGGTCAGCAATCAGGATGGATTGGTAGGTTTATGGAGCATTACTATGCTAACGAGGTTAATGAATCTTACCCGCTTGGTATACAAATAGGCTCTAATGATATATCTTTAGGTTTTCATGGAGAGCACGAACATGGTTTGTCATTAAATATTAATGGCCAAGATCCTGAAGGATTTTATTCTGTTTTAAACGGATTATCAGGTATGGCACCGGATATTAGTAATATGATTGCCTCTGACCATAAAACAGAACTAGAATACCTCATTCAAACAGATGCTCTAGCTAATACCTATTCTTATGCTATCACAAATGCCTTTAACAGTGGAAGTAATATAGGTAGTTATGATGACAACAATGATTTAGCCAACCAGCTTAAAACGGTGGCAAGATTGATTAGAGGAGGGCTTGAATCTAAAATTTTTATGGTTCAAATTGGTGGTTTTGATACTCATAACAATCAAATTGACAGTGGCACCAACTCTTTAAATGGAAAACATACAGAATTGCTAACAGAATTATCACAAGCCGTTGGTATGTTTATGAATGATATCAACTCTGACTCTGTAGGTGACGATGTTGTTGCCATAACCTATTCTGAATTTGGTAGAAAAGCGAAACAAAACGGAAACTGGGGGACAGATCATGGTGAAATTGCTCCTATGTTTGTTATTGGTAAACCTGTTAATGGAGGTGTCTCTGGAACCAATGTTGATTTATCTGAAGCCAGTTCTAATAATAATTGGCAAATAGAAACTTATCATTATGATTACAGACAAACTTTTGCATCACTAATGCAAGATTTTCTTGGAACTGATAATTCTGTTATTGATAATACCTTTTTTGATAACACCAATACAGAAAGTTTTGCTAATAAAAAAATTAGTGAAATTCTCAAGAACAACTACATTGTAGATCCTTCTTGTTACAGTTCTCTTGGTGTTGATTTTGGAACTAAAGTAAAAGAGTGGCGCATTCAGCCAAATCCTTTCAATGATCATATTGAATTATTATCTAAATCAGGATTTCAAAATTGCAGTTATAGAATTTACGATGCCTCATCTAAATTGGTTTTATCAGGAGAAGTATCAACTATTAACGATAGAATGAAAATCAATACCTCTACTCTGACATCAGGAATTTATTTAGCTCAGATTGATTACAACAATGTCAAACAAACCATAAAAATAGTAAAGCCTTAAGTTTAAGTTCTAAAGTTTTCTTATAAAACTTCCAAAAGGATCTTGTATTTGAATGCCTTTATTGAAGCGCTTTTGAGTAAGTTTATTAGACTGTACAAGCCCCCACAAGATAAATTCCTTCATAAAATTAATTTCAAAATCAGGTAACTTTGGTTGATAGTTCTCAATTAAATCATTTAAGGGTCTAACACTATTTAAAAGTGTGTTATAATCTTCATTGCTTATATGGTCTAAAATTTCAAAGCCTTCATTTTCAAAAAACCAGTTGATAATTCCGTCATATGGTGATTCGTCTTCTTCCTTTTCGAGTTTTTCAATATTAGGGAAATAGTTTGGAAACAAGGTTTTAACAGCGTTGGTAACTAGTTGCTTAACAACACTTTCCGCCCCCTCTTGTTCGCCCTCATAGACCAATTCAATTTTCCCTGTTATAGCAGGAACCACTCCAAAAAAGTCTGACATTCTAACAACAGTATCCTTGTCGTTTGATTTAATTAATCTCAACTCAGCAGTGCTAACTAAATTTTGATAGGCTGATATACTTAATCTGGCACTAACACCACTTTTCTCGTCTACATAGGGACTATTTCTTGCTTCGAAATTGATTTGCTCAATTAAGGACTTTGCTAATTCTGGTACTTGTATCCCTATTTTCTGTGAACCTTTTAAGGCAACCTCCTGAGCAGTTATTAATTTAGCAATTTCAATGTCGTTAGGATAATGGGTAATGATTTGTGACCCTATACGGTCTTTCAAAGGCGTTACAATACTACCCCTATTGGTGTAATCTTCAGGGTTAGCCGTAAAAATAAACTGTAAATCTAAATCTAATCTTAATTTAAATCCCCGAATTTGTACGTCCCCTTCCTGAAGGATATTGAATAATGCAACTTGGATTCTAGCTTGTAAATCAGGGATTTCATTAATTACAAAAATACATCGATTTGATCTTGGCACCATACCATAATGAATAACTCTATCGTCTGCGTAAGTCAGTTTTAATGTTGCCGCTTTAATAGGATCTACATCTCCTATCAAATCTGCTATGGTCACGTCTGGAGTGGCTAACTTTTCAGAAAATCTATCAGACCTATGTAACCAAGCTATTGGTGTATCATCACCATGTTTTGATATTAAATCTTTGGCGTATGCAGATATGGGATTAAAAGGATCATCATTCAGTTCTGAGCCTTCGATAATAGGAATATATTCATCTAACAAATTTACCATTAACCTTGCCAAACGTGTTTTGGCCTGACCTCTTAAACCTAAAAAATTAATATTGTGTCCTGATAAAATGGCACTTTCTAATTGAGGTATTACAGTGCTATCAAACCCATGAACAGTCTCAAATACGTTAATATTATTAGATATATTATGAATTAAGTTATCGCGTAACTCATCTTTTATTGTTTTTGATTTGTACTTAGAGCTTTTTAATTCTCCTAATGTTTTAAATAAGTTATCCATAATTATCTTAATCTTTTTTTTCTGTTGTTTTCGTAATCTTCAAAAATCATTTCACCTAAACCAGATAATCCTGTATAGAAGGCTTTTCCTTTATTGGCTTCGGTAAAATTTCTTACAAATTGCATTAGATAAGGGTCTTTAGCAATCATAAAAGTTGTTATAGGTATATGTAATCTTCTAGCTTGCTGTGCTGTAGTGTAACATTTATTAGTTATGTATTGATCTAGACCATTACTATTTTTATAATAAGACCCATCAGATTGTCTAATACAACTTGGTTTTCCGTCAGTAATCATAAAAATCTGTTTATTGGAATTTCTCTTTCTTCTCAACATATCCATTGCAAGATTTAAACCTGCAACGGTATTGGTATGATAGGGCCCTACTTTTAAATATGGTAATTCTTTAATTGAAATAGGCCAAGCATCATTTCCAAAAACAATTACATCTAAATTATCTTTAGGGTATCTGGTAGTTATAAGTTCAGATAATGCCATAGCAACCTTCTTAGCTGGCGTTATTCTGTCTTCACCATATAATATCATACTATGGCTAATATCTATCATTAAAACCGTACTCATTTGACTTTTATGATAAGTCTCGTCAACAACCAGATCGTTATCCGTCAGCTTGAAATCGTCTAAACCATGATTCACATGGGCGTTTTTAATACTTTCTGTAAGTGCAACACGGTCTATACTATCACCAAATTCGTAGGGTTTAAATTCTCCTGTATGCTCTGATCCTGAGCCGCTAAATTTGGTGTCATGATTACCTCTTCCGTTGCGTTTTATTTTACCAAAAATTTGATTAAGAGCATGCTTTCTTAGTAATTGCTCTGTTTTGGGAGTGATTTTAAGTTGATTTTGACCATGAGGAGTTTTATCAGAACTGATATAACCCTTATCCTTAAGTTCTTGAATAAAATGGTCTAGTGTATATGACTCGTTGGTAATTTTGTATTCATCATCTAACTGTTTAAGCCAATCTAATGCTTCATCTACATCACCAGAGGTGTGAGTTATTAACTCTTTAAATATACTAAGTAATCTATCAAATAGAGATTTTTCCTCTTCACTGTAAGACGAAAATAGTATACCGTTTAAGTTGCTAGATATCATAAACTTAAAATTAATGGTATTTTGATATTTACAGACACCATTAACATGTTTTTAAGTATTGTTAATCTCTGTCTAAAAAATTAATTCATGGTATTAAAGCCGGTTTAATAAAAAAATATAATATAAGACGTTTTTAGTTTCCATTTAGTATATGAATGTTTTACATAACGATTAGAAAGGTTAAAATGAATTATTGTAAAGTGATTTAAGATTTAACTTAACCAATTCTTGAAAGCTTTGACACGGTCTCTAGCAACAATGATATCGTCTTCTGTTGGGGTGTTTAAATTAACCTTTAATCTAGAATTTGAATAATTGATAATGTCTTTAATCTCGTTTATGTTTAAAACATATTTTCTATTTACTTTAAAAAACACCTCAGGATCTAATGTGTCATAGATTTTATCTAAACTACTATCTAAAATATAACTTCTTCCTGAATTAGTTAACAAGAAAGAGGTTTTATCTTGGCTGTAAAAACAAGCAATATCAATAGTATTAAATATTTTTATCGAAGTTCCAACATTAACAGTAAATCGTTTCTTATATTCTTTAGAATTATTTGAAATCAATTTTTTTATTTCACTTAGATTAACTTCTTTATTTTCATTTTGAAAGTTTGATTTAAACTTATTAACGGCAAAACTCAATTCGTTTTTATCTATAGGTTTTAAAAGATAATCTATGCTATTTAATTTGAAAGCTTGGATAGCGTATTCATCATAAGCTGTTGTAAAAATAACCGGAGCTACAATCTTTACAGTTTCAAAAATTTCTAAAGATAAACCGTCACTTAATTGAATGTCAAGAAATATTAAATCTGGCTCAGGATTATTTACAAACCATTGTATTGAATCCTCAACCGAATGGAGTTTCATATTCACTTCTACCCCAATGGCATTCAATTTTCGTTCTAAAAGTCTTGCTGATGGTTTTTCGTCTTCAATTATGACAACATTCATATTAAAACTTGTTATTTTTTTGATCCTCTATCATAAATTTTTCAATTTGTTTCTGTTCCCATGCTTTTCCAAATAATAAATTGGATCCATAAACCCCTAAGAAATGGAAGAACAATCCAATTCCCCAGAAAAAGGCAGTAGAATATGGAGCAAAGTGCCAAAATGAATTGGTTGAGTATCCTATAAGTATAATTAAAAAAAGATTAACCACTAAGTACCAAAATAAATGCCAATAGAAACCCTTTATACGATCAACGCGCTTTTTAGCTCTGAAATAAATTTCTTCTTTTTGAAAATATTTATTTTGTAATTCTTGATTATTCATATCTGATAATTATTTTGTTTTTCCTCTTCCATAAATTTCTGAATTTTTTCATTTTCCCATTTTGAAAACCTAGATTTAGGAAAATAGACTTTTATAGCCTGAATTATAATTCCTAACCCCCACCCTGCGATTGGAAACCAAAACCACTGAAATGATGTTGCACTGAATTTGTACCACACAAAAGTTATGATGGGTACAAAAAAACAATATGCAACAAGACTGTAATAAAACTCTTTAAGTTCAGCTACTCGTTTTTTTGCATTTAAAAACGCTGAACTCATTGCATTATCATTCATAATTTCTTCTCTAATAACTTCTTCTTTTAGTATTGGTATCTGCACTGAAAATTTGGATTTTGATTGATTAATAATTACTTCTTGATTAGTGAGAAGGCTATAGCGTTGCTTAATATTCATTAAACCAACACCACTACTGCTTGCCACTATTGATTTCGCTTGAAAATTATTGGTTACAATAAGCTCATCATCTTTTTCAATAATTTTAATTTTTAATGGTCTTGATGTGGTAACCATATTATGCTTCACACAGTTTTCTAGAAGCAATTGAAGTGATAATGGAACAACTCTAGCTTCTGGATTTATTGCTTTTTGAGGAATTTCAAACTCTAAACTATCTTCAAAACGCATTTTCAAAAGTGATGCATAATAATTGGCAAATTTTAGTTCTTCGTCTAAAAGAATTAAATCTTTATTTTTCTGTTCTAAAACATAGCGGTAAACTTTGGATAAATCTGTTGTAAAATCTTGAGCTCCACTAGGATTTTCCTCAATTAAACTGGATAAAACGTTCAAACTATTAAATAAGAAATGAGGATCTAACTGGTTTTTTAAAGCATCGAATTTAGCATTAGCAGTTCCTGCAATTACCTTTTGTTGAACAACTTCTTTAGTTTGTAGTTGTTTATAAAAATTAACCGCTTGAAAAAATAAATTTGCAATTAAAGCAATGATAACACATCCAAGATATAATTGAGGATTTTCGTTATTTATGAAATATTCGTAGGAATTGCCTTTATAAAATAGTTCCAAAAATATCCTTACTAAAAATACAGTAATAACTGAAATAAGAATGCTTCCAATCGTTAAGACTAACAGACTTTTTCTTCTAAATTGTGTTGCATTGGTTTTTGTTGTGAACTCAAAAAATAATCCGTTAACTAAGGATAAAGGGAGTGAATATGTTACAAAAAGGATTAATGTTTCCAGTCCTCTTTCTTTTACCTTATCAAAACCAGAACCTAGATATGTGAAAGTTAAACTAATAATTGTTAGAACTAGTGCAATAATTATTCCGGTAAAAAGAATATTTTTAAATCGCTTCATGCTTAAAATTTCAATTCTTGATAACTCGTACTATTTTCCAGTATGAACTTTGCATCATTCCATTTTGGAGGTCCCATAAAACCCATTGCGCCATTTGAACAAGTATAATCCTCTTTTGGAATTCCAAGAAAGTTTTTATCTAACTTAGCATTGCTGTTAACATCATGATAAATAGAGATTGCATATTCCCCAGAAGGTACATCTTTGAAAATTGTTTTGCATGTATTATTTTCTATCGCTAATACTTGCCCTCTATAAGTGGTTTTTAGAAAGGAGTTTTCAGAATCATAAAGACCAACATAGATTTTACCTTCATCAGATTTCACATTAACTATTTTAACAACGATATCCTGTTTATCTGAAGATGATTGTGCGCTTGATTTGGTAACAATAAATGATAAAATAAAAATTATTATAGATTTAATTATTGAAGTCATAACTTGTTTATTGATTGATGGGACAAATTTCTTAAGATTATAAACTATAATAAAATTCAATTTACTGAAATGTTAAAATATGGGGACGAATTGTAAAATTATAAAACTCTGAAACAAAAAAGCACACCAATGGTGTGCTTTTAACATTTTGTGTAGGGTAATTATTTTACATCAATTAACTCAACATCAAATACTAAAGTAGCGTCAGGGGGAATGACTCCTCCTGCACCTCTTGACCCATATCCTAAATCACTAGGAATAACCAATCTGGCTTTGTCACCTACTTGTAATAAACCAATACCTTCATCCCAACCAGGAATAACTTGACCTACACCAACTGTGAAATCAAGAGGTTGATTTCTTTTGTATGAAGAATCAAACACAGTACCATCTGCTAGCTGACCTTTATAATGAACAGAAACTGTTTTTCCTTTTTCAGCTGTCTTACCGTCACCCTTTTGAATTATTTGATAACGCAATCCACTTTCTGTCTTACTAAATCCTGTTGCTAATTTATCTAGTTCTGCTTCTCTAGCTTCAGCAGCTTCTGCCAAACGCTTTTCTCTAGCACCTTCAAAAACTCGAAAAGCCTCAACTGCATTAAAATTCTCAGCTTCAGTTCCCAAACGAACAATCTCAAGAGCTTCAATTAAATCGTTTTGAGCTACAGCATCAACAACATCTTGTCCTTCAACAACTTTTCCAAAAACAGTGTGCTTACCATCTAACCAAGGCGTCGGAACATGTGTTATAAAAAATTGACTTCCATTAGTTCCAGGGCCAGCATTAGCCATTGATAAAACACCTGGCGCATCATGTTTAAGATCTGGATGAATTTCGTCATCAAATTGGTAACCAGGACTTCCTGTTCCAGTTCCTTGAGGACACCCGCCTTGGATCATAAAATCAGGAATTACTCTGTGAAATTTCAATCCATTATAGTAAGGATTGCCTTGGGGACGGGCAGAATTTTCTAGATTACCCTCAGCCAGGGCAACAAAGTTACCTACTGTACCTGGTGTCTTAATAAATTCAAGGGCCACTTTAATTTCTCCCTTAGAAGTTTTAAATATTGCGTATAAACCGTCTTGCATTGTTCTGAATTTAAATTTGACGGCAAAGATAATGTAATAGTAAAAACTTACCTAAAATAAAGAAAAGGGAAGATAAAATTAACTTGAGAGTGAAATTTAATTTGCGACTTCACTAATGAATTTAAGTCGGTATAACCTTAATTCTTCTTCATCATAATCACCATCAAATTCATCTATAGCGCTGTCAATGCTATCGGTTTCACTTTCCATGAAATATTCATGGATTTCTTCTTGTTGATCTTCATCAAGTAAATCGTCTAACCAATAGTCAATATTTAATTTTGTGCCAGAGAATACAATACCCTCCATTTCTTTAATGAAATCATTCATTTCCATACCTTTTGCAGAGGCTATATCATCTAATGATAACTTTCTATCTACACTTTGAATGATATACAACTTTAATGCGGAGTTTAGCCCCGTACTTTTCACCACCATATCATCAGGTCTCATTATGTTATTCTCCTCAACATAACTAGCTATTAGGGCAACAAAATCTTTACCGTATTTTTTGGCTTTACCTTCACCAACTCCATGAACATTACTTAATTCTTTGATTGATATGGGGTATTTTAAAGACATATCTTCCAATGATGGGTCTTGAAAAATAACAAATGGTGGTACGCCTAATTTTTTTGCATTAGATTTTCTCAAATCCTTTAGCATATTCATAAGCTGCTTATTTGCAACGCCACCGCCTAAATTACCTTTTACTGAAATATTTTCATCATGATCTTCGTCATATATGTGATCCTCTGTCATCATAAAAGAATGCGGTTCTTTAATGTAAGATTTACCTAACTCAGATAATTTAAGAACCCCATAAGTTTCTATATCCTTTTTCAATAATTTTGCAACAATTAATTGTCTAATTAATGCCATCCAATAACGCCCCTCTTGGTGCTTCCCTTTTCCAAAAAATGGTTTTGTGTGAGTTTTGTGTGATGTGATTAAAGCATTGGTCTTTCCAACCAACACATTAACAATATCTTTGGGTTTATACTTTTCCTTTGTTGCTTCAACAATACCTAAGGCAATAATAGCATCTTTTTCTGCTTCAACTTGTTTTTTAGGGAATCGAATATTGTCATCCATATCGCCTCCCTCTCCTGTGGTATTATCAAATTCCTCTCCAAAATAATGTAGTATAAATTTTCGTCTTGAGATTGAACTTTCGGCAAAAGCAACCATTTCCTGTAGTAAAGCATGACCAATTTCCTTTTCTGCTACGGGCTTTCCTGACATAAATTTTTCTAGCTTTTCAATATCTTTATAAGCATAAAAAGCCAAACAGTGTCCTTCTCCTCCGTCACGACCAGCTCTTCCAGTTTCCTGATAATAACTTTCTATACTTTTTGGAATATCATGGTGGATCACAAATCTTACATCAGGTTTATCTATTCCCATTCCAAAAGCAATGGTAGCAACAACTACATCGGCTTCTTCCATTAGGAACATGTCTTGATGTTTTACTCTTGTTTTGGGATCTAATCCTGCATGATAAGGTACCGCATTGATACCATTAACCTGAAGCACTTGAGCCAATTCTTCAACTCGTTTTCTACTCAAACAATAAACAATACCAGACTTGCTAGCATTTTGCTTGATAAACCTAATAATATCTGCTTCGACATTTTTAGTTTTTGGACGCACCTCATAATACAAATTAGGTCTGTTAAACGAAGCCTTAAAAGTTTTAGCTCCTGTAATACCAAGGCTCTTTAAAATATCTTCTTGAACTTTGGGAGTTGCTGTTGCAGTTAAACCAATAATTGGAATATTATCCCCTATACGGTTTATTATTAATCGTAAATTCCTGTATTCGGGTCTAAAATCATGTCCCCATTCACTTATACAATGGGCCTCATCAACTGCTAAAAAAGATATTTTTACAGATCTTAAAAATTCAACATTTTCTTCTTTAGTTAAAGATTCAGGAGCAACATAAAGCAATTTGGTAATTCCCTCAGTAATATCTGACTTCACTTTTTTTACCTGAGTTTTATTTAAAGAGGAATTTAAAACGTGGGCTATGCCTTCTTCATTGGAAATACCGCGTATGGCATCGACTTGATTTTTCATCAATGCAATTAAAGGAGAAACAACTATAGCAGTTCCCTCTTTAATAAGTGCCGGTAACTGGTAACATAACGATTTTCCTCCACCAGTAGGCATAATAACAAAAGTATCTTGATCGCTTGAAATACTTTTAATAACAGGCTCTTGAAGACCTTTAAAGTCAGAAAAACCAAAGTATTTTTTCAGAGCCAGTTGTAAATCAATTTCCTCCATTTACCTACTTCTTATGAGTATTTTATATACATTTGCATATCATTAAATATAATGAATTCATAAGTTGAATCAAATCTTTATTAGATAATTTTGAACCCAAATAGCGCTTCAATACTAGCCACAGCAAAAGAAACTATTGACCTTGAATTTGCGGCAATTGCAAATTTAAATAATTTATTAGATAATAATTTCTCATCTGCTGTAGAATTAATCTACAATTCTAAAGGAAGAGTTATTATTACTGGAATAGGTAAAAGTGCTATTATAGCTAGTAAAATAGTAGCAACTTTGAATTCAACTGGAACCCCTGCTGTTTTTATGCATGCTGCTGATGCCATTCATGGTGATTTGGGCTTAATTTTAAAAGATGACATTGTTATATGTATTTCTAAAAGTGGAAATACTCCTGAGATTAAAGTATTGGTACCACTAATTGAAAAGGCTCAAAATAAAATGATTGCTATGACAGGTAATATGGATTCTTTTTTGGCGCAACAAGCCGATTATATTCTTAACACCTTTGTTGAAAAAGAAGCCTGTCCCAATAATTTAGCGCCCACCACAAGCACAACAGCTCAGCTGGTTATGGGAGATGCGCTAGCGGTTTGCCTTCTCAAATTAAAATCATTTACCAGTAAAGATTTTGCAAAATATCATCCCGGTGGTGCCTTAGGTAAAAAACTTTATTTAAGAGTAGGTGATTTGTCTTCTCAAAACGAAATACCTAAAGTATCCCCAAGTACTTCTGCAAAAGATGTTATTGTGGAAATCACTAACAAACGTCTTGGAGTCACAGCGGTTGTAGATAACAATGATATCGTTGGAGTCATTACAGATGGAGATATCAGGCGCATCTTAAGTGACTGCGATAATTTTCTAGATTTAAAGGCCAAGGATTTTATGAGTATTTTCCCAAAAACTTTAGAATCCTCATCAATGGCAATAGAAGCTAAAAACATCATGGAAACTAATGAGATTTCTCAGTTATTAGTTACCACAGACGGCATTTATTCTGGCGTAATTCACATTCATGATTTAAATAAAGAAGGTATTATCTAGATTATGGCAAAAGACAGTGTTAACGAAATGTCATTTTTAGACCATCTTGAAGAATTAAGATGGCACATAATCAAAGCAATTGGAGCTGTTGTATTATTCGCTTTTATTGCCTTTTTAATTAAAGGATTTATTTTTGATGTTATTATTTTTGGGCCTAAACAAATGAGTTTTCCCACCTACAAATGGCTTTGTAAAGTTTCACAATTTATAAATATAGACACGACGTTTTGCGGCAGTGAGTTTCCTTTTGTGATTCAAAACAGAACTATGGCTGGGCAATTTTCAGCTCATATATGGACCAGTATTGCTGCTGGATTTATTTTGGCATTTCCTTATGTAATTTATCAAATTTGGAGCTTTATAAGTCCAGGACTCCATTCCAGTGAACGCCGATATTCAAAAGGATTTATATTTTCAGCTTCTTTGTTATTTTTTCTTGGAGTACTATTTGGGTATTATATAGTTATCCCATTATCTATAAATTTCTTAGCCAATTATAATATTAGTGCAGAAATAAGCAATGAAGTAGATTTAACCTCGTACATAGCTTTAGTTAGGTCTTCATCTCTAGCTTCTGGTTTGGTTTTTGAACTTCCCATACTCATCTACTTTTTAACGAAAGTGAGACTAGTAACTCCAAAAATTTTAAAAAAATATCGGAAATTTGCTTTAGTGATTGTCTTAATTTTCTCAGATAT
>ERZ802830.3052-NODE-3052-length-14523-cov-8.10699_pt1 | contig 14523 bp, 16 predicted proteins | sample MGYA00345654_ERZ802830 | MGnify/ENA primary metagenome ERZ802830 (study PRJEB30503, sample SAMEA104212375) | marine metagenome | biome: Westerlies Biome; feature: [SRF] surface water layer (ENVO:00010504) within the epipelagic zone...; material: water... | reverse complement strand
ACACTCGTTTTCTAACTGTTCATGCTATGGAGTAGTACCCTCCCTCATCCCAGCCACTTGCCGCCCAGATCGCATGAGCCGCAAGCATGCCTACCGGCGCATGCCAGATAAAAATTCGCTGCCGCAGTAACCAGATGCCACCCGCGAGAAAGGCGAGGTTGACCAGATCCCAACCCAGGCCTGCAATGGGTCCTGCTAACTCCGCTTTGGCTTGAGTGAGATCGCCAAACAACATGCCAGCGTTCTGCCTGAAGAGATCCAGCGGTGTGGCCGCCGTGACGGCGTCATAACTGGACGCGGCAAATAATGCGGTAAAGGCATCGACGATACCGGGAACCTCGCCAATGCCTCGTGGCTCTGTCCATGAGCTCATTTGCAATGGAAACGACACGAGCAACACCACGTAGCCCACCATGGCGGGGTTGAAGGGGTTGTAGCCCAAACCTCCGAACACGTGTTTTCCCAGGAGAACTGAGACACCAATACCAACAGCAATGAGCCACCACGGTGCGTAGGGTGGAAGTGCAATGCAAAGTAGCGTTGCCGTCACGACCACGCTGTGGTCTCGTAATGGTGTTTTGTAATCTTTACCTCTGAGCCAGAGCGCCCAGGCTTCAAAAGCTAATGCCAAGGCCGAGCCGAATACGATATTGACGAGTGTGCCGGGCCCGAAAAACCACGTCAGTACCAGAACACCGGGAATCGTGGCGAGCAAGACCTGCTTCATTACCTGCTCAACCGAAGATACTGGTTTGTGGACGTGTGGGGAGGAGACGTGCAGTAAACTCATTGCTCCGCCTCCTGTTGTGCTTTCTTCGCTTTTGCTCGCTCAATGGCTGCCTGCACGAGATCGTCTCCGGCTTTTGCTCTCGCTTCAGCCGCGGCTTTTCTCGCCGCGCGCTTGGCTTCCCTGGCCGCAGCCTCTCGCTCCAAACGTTCCTGACGCGCTTCAAACCGCGTGCGCGAATTATCCGATCGAACTTTTTCTTTTGCCGCTTCCCTTAGGGACCCTTTTGCCGAACGATAGTACTGAACCAGGGGAATGTGGCTTGGGCATACATAGGCGCACGCGCCACATTCGATGCAATCCATGAGGTTATGACGCTCGAGTTGATCCTGGTCCTTCGCTCGCGCATACCAGTAAAGCTGCTGCGGCAGTAGAGAGGCCGGGCAGGCTTCAGCACACATGCCGCAACGAATGCAGGCCTGCTGGGGCTGGGGCGGCGGTATCTCGCTACGCGTGGGTGCGAGTACACAGTTGGTGATCTTTACCACAGGCATATCGAGATCGGTTACAGCAAAGCCCATCATGGGGCCGCCATGAATAACCCGATCCGCACTTTCAGCGTTGAAACCCGCGGTATCGAGCAGCTCTTTGATGGGAGTGCCCAACATTACGCGACGGTTACCAGGGTCCTTAAGCGACATGCCTGTCACCGTGGTGACGCGGTGTGTCACGGGCTTTCCATCAATCAACGCATCGCGCACCGCAATGGCGGTACTGGGGTTTTGGCAAAGAACACCAATGTCGGCGGGAATGCCACCCGAGGGTACTTGGGCATTCAGTAGAATCTCGATGAGCTGTTTTTCGCCGCCCGAGGGGTATTTAGTTGGGAAAGTCACAACTTCTGCACTATCCAGGGCCTCTGCGGCATGGCGCATGGCCTCTGCTGCTTCGGGCTTGTTGTCTTCAACCGCTAACAGCACGGTCTCGGCACCCACCATGTGCGCGAGGATCTCGGCCCCTTCAATAATTTGGTGCGCAAAACACTGCATGACGGTGTCATCGGCCGTGATGTAGGGTTCGCATTCGGTGCCGTTGATAATGAGCGTATGAATGCCACCGTCTCTGTCCGAGGCGAGTTTTATAGCGGTAGGAAAGCCCGCCCCACCCAGACCGGCAATGCCGGCAAGTCGCACACGGTCAAGAAGGACGGCTTTTGTTTCGTCTCGCCAGTTATCCAGTCCCTGGCAACTAACCCACTCATCGTTGCCGTCGAGTGAAATCTCAATACAGATGTCGGTTAAACCCGATGCGTGCGGTACCGCACGTGCTTCAATCGCCGTTACTGTGCCGGAACTCGGCGCATGGACGGGCACGCTGACCGGTCCCTGTGCTTCGGCAATCGTTTGCCCGCCCAGAACAGTGTCTCCCACTTCGACAATCGGTCGAGCGGGCGCACCAATATGCTGCGTTACGGGCAAAACAAGCTTACTGGGCATGCCGCAGTCACTGATCCATCCAGGATTGGACATGTCTTTACGTTCGGACGGGTGGATGCCACCGTGAATGTCAAATATCTGCCTCATGCGGCCGCCTGCTCAGAACTGCGATCGGTCGCAATGAGATTCTCTCGACTTTGTCCATCGGGCAGAGGCCAGTACCAGTGCTGGATACCGCCTTTTCGGGGGATCATATCGATGCAGTCGACCGGGCAGGGCTCGACGCAGAGATCGCAGCCGGTGCATTCATCGATAATCACCGTGTGCATCAGCTTGGCAGCACCCAGAATCGCATCGACAGGACACGCCTGGATACACTTGGTGCAGCCAATACACTCGTCCTCGCGGATGTAGGCAACGGTTGGTTCGGCTTCGACTCCGTGTTCTGCATCAAGCGGCTCGGGCTCAACATCGAGTAAATTAGCCAGCGCCTGAATGGTATCTTCACCACCCGGTGGGCACTTGTTGATTGAGTCGCCGTCGGCAATCGCCTCCGCGTAAGGCCGGCACCCGGGGTAGCCACACTGACCACACTGCGTCTGCGGCAATATCGCATTGATCTGATCGGATAGAGGATTGCCTTCGACTTCGAAGCGAACCGCAGCGAATCCCAGCAACGCACCAAATGCAATGGCCATGCCGACTAAGGCTGCAAGGGCGAGAAGAATGGGGTTGCCAAGAATGACGTCAAGCATCAAACTAGTCCTGCAAAGCCCATGAAGGCCAGGGATGCCAGCCCCGCTGTAATCATACCGATGGCTGCACCCTGAAAGGGTTCAGGAACGTCAGCAACGACGAGCCGCTCTCGCATGGCAGCGAACAAGACGAGCACGAGGGAAAAACCGAGTGCCGCGCCCAATCCATAGATGAGGCTCTCCATGAAGTTGTGCGCCTGATTGATGTTAAGCAGAGCGACTCCTAGTACGGCGCAATTGGTTGTGATAAGCGGTAAATACACGCCAAGCACGCGGTGCAATAGTGGGCTAGTCTTACGCACCACCATTTCTGTGAATTGCACAACGACCGCAATCACCAGGATGAAAGAGAGTGTACGGAGGTAGGTTAAATCAAGCGGCTCGAGCAAATAGCGATAGGTTAGGAAGCTACACACCGAGGCGAGTGTTAATACGAAAGTCGTGGCTGCAGACATGCCGATGGCTGTGTCCAGTTTGTTAGACACGCCCATAAATGGGCATAAGCCCAGGAACTGAACTAAAACAAAATTGTTGACCAATACTGCTGCAATAAGCAGTACTGCAAAGTCCCCTAGCATGTTGCTCCTGCAGGCTTTTCCGCCTGTCTCATTGGTTCGCTACCTATAGTAAGGAATATCTAGGTAATCTGACAGTGTGTAAAGCCTGTCTTACGCCTTGCTCGCCTCCACCATGGCGGCGACGGCATCTGGATCGATGCGTTGAATCAGTGGTGAGAAGTCGTTGATTTTATGCCCTACCAATGGCGCGGTCAGTTCCGTCCAGTCGAGCGACAATCCTAGAAAGGCTTCGCTCTTCTCTGCCATCACAGGAAGCACTGGCTTCAAATAGGTCATGAGCACTCGAAAACAATTAATACCCACCGAGCAGGCATCCTGCACTTCTTGCTCGCGTCCCTCTTCTTTGGCCATGACCCACGGCTTTTTGTCGTCTATGAACTGATTAGCACGATCGGCAACGGCAATGATTTCTCGCATGGCGCGCTGGAAATCACGTGCTTCGTAGAGGTCGGCAATCACTTGGCCGGCCGCGATTATGTCGCCTACGAGCGCCGGTTCGCTGCAGGTGTCGCTCAGTTCGTTATCGAAGCGCTTGCGCAAAAAACCTGCGCAGCGGCTCGCAATGTTGACGACTTTTCCGACCAAATCTGAATTGACACGCTGGACGAAGTCATCAAGGTTGAGATCCATGTCATCCACACCTGAACTCAACTTTGCGGCGAAGTAATAGCGGAGGTACTCAGCGTCTAAATGCTCCAGATACGTCGAGGCCATGATGAACGTGCCGCGACTTTTTGACATTTTGGTGCCATCAACTGTCAGAAAACCATGCGCGAAGATCGCCGTTGGCTGCCGGAGTCCCGCACTCGAGAGCATCGCTGGCCAGAACAGCCCGTGGAAGTTGATGATGTCCTTGCCAATAAAGTGGTAAAGCTCGGTATCACCGCCTGGTTGCCAATAGCTATCAAAGTCATCGCCCGTGCGATCGCAGAGATTTTGATGACTGGCAATGTAACCAATGGGTGCGTCGAGCCAGACATAGAAATACTTCTCGGGATGACCCGGAATCTCAAACCCGAAGTAAGGCGCGTCACGCGAGATGTCCCAATCCTGCAGACCCGCATCAATCCACTCCCGGAGCTTGTTGGCAATCGGCGTTTGGAGCTGATCTCCGTTAACCCACGCTTCGAGCAAATCTTGAAATTGGCTCAGCTGAAAAAACAAATGGTCAGATGCTTTCTCTACGGGTGTGGTCCCTGATAGAGCGGAGACAGGATCAATAATGTCGGTGGGGGAATAGGTCGCGCCACAGGCCTCACAGTTATCACCGTACTGATCGGGCGTCTTACACTTCGGGCACGTGCCCTTGATGAACCGGTCGGCCAAAAACAATCCTTTCGTTTCATCATAGGCCTGTACCACACTGCGTATGGCTATATGCCCGTTAGCCTCCAGGCGTTTGAAGATGGTTTCCGACCATTGCTGGTTTTCAGGCGAATGCGTCGAGTGGTAGTTATCGAACGAGATACGGAATCCGGCTGAATCTGCCTCGTGCAGCGCCTTAATGGCGCCAATATGGGCCTCGGGCGATACGCCCTGTTTTTCAGCTGACAGCATAATGGCAGTCCCGTGTGCATCATCGGCGCACACGTATCTCACTTGATGCCCTCGAGAGCGCTGAAATCTCACCCATATGTCGGTTTGCACCTGCTCAAGCATGTGCCCTAAGTGCAACGAAGCATTTGCATAAGGTAGAGCCGAGGTAACCAAAATATTCCGTGACGACATAAAACGGGGGTCCGGTGAAGAAACGGGCGCCATTGTAGCTCTCCCCGTGATTGCGGAACAGCGCTTGTCATTTGTTCACAGTCTTTTCATCGCTAACACTCGAGTATGCCCAAGCAGATCCAGCCTGGGATATACTCGCCGCTTTTCGGCGGGGAAGAGCAGTGAGTCAAGGCGTAGATGCAGTCAAATACATCGTGGCGGTTGCTTCCGGTAAAGGCGGCGTCGGGAAGTCGACTGTGTCCGCTAACCTGGCCGTGGCTGCGGGGCAGCTTGGGTACCGGGTCGGTTTGCTCGATGCCGACATTTATGGGCCAAGTCAGGGACGCTTGTTGGGCGTTGCTGATGGCGTTATGCCGGACGTAGTCGATGAGAAGATTTTCATCCCCATTGAAGCGCATGGCGTAAGTGTCATATCCATGGCGTTTCTAACTCGAGAAAAAACGCCCATGGTGTGGCGTGGACCAATGGCCAGCGGTGCGTTGCAACAAATGATTGAGTCAACTCGATGGGGTGTGCTGGATATTTTGTTTGTCGATATGCCGCCGGGCACTGGCGATATTCAATTAACACTCTCGCAGCGAACCCGTTTGGCAGGTGCTGTGGTTGTTACAACGCCACAGGATATCGCACTCATTGACGCTCGCCGCGCAATTGAGATGTTTCAGAAAGTGTCGGTTCCCATCGTCGGCATGGTTCAGAACATGGCGACACACGTATGCAGTAACTGTGGGCATGAAGATCCTGTTTTCGGGAGCAATGGCGGCGAAATACTGGCAAATGAATACGAAGCGCCGGTTCTTGCGAATATTCCCTTGTCTCGGGTCATTCGAGAGACCAGCGATGCGGGTGCGCCGATATCGGCCGTTGATAAAGACGGTTCGGTTGCGGCTGCGTATCGTGAAGCGGCGTCGGCCGTTATGGCATCGTTGAGTGGCAGTGAAGCACCGCGTGCCCCCACAATGAGTATGACTGACTAGGTCGTTAGCAGAGCCATTTAGGAGTAAATGTGAGTATCAAATCAGATCTCTGGATTCGTCGGATGGCGGAGCAACATAAAATGATCGAGCCGTTTGAGGCGGGTCAGGTGCGATACGAGGATGGCGAGCAGCTTATCTCCTACGGCACTTCGAGCTATGGCTATGACGTTCGATGCTCCCGTGAGTTCAAGGTGTTTACGAATATCAACTCGGCGACGGTAGATCCGAAGGCATTTGATAGTAACTCGTTTGTGGATGTCGAAAGTGATGTCTGCGTGATACCCCCCAACTCATTCGCGTTGGCACGAACCGTTGAATACTTTCGAATTCCACGGAACGTCCTGACCATCTGCCTTGGAAAGTCAACGTATGCACGGTGCGGTATCATCGTCAATGTCACGCCCCTCGAGCCTGAGTGGGAAGGCCATGTGACGCTCGAGTTTTCAAATACAACCACCCTGCCAGCGAAGATCTATGCCAACGAGGGTGTGGCGCAAATGCTGTTCTTCGAGTCCGATGAGGTCTGCGAAACGAGCTATGCTGATCGCGGTGGCAAATACCAGGGGCAGACGGGCGTTACATTGCCAAAGACCTAGGTGGGGCGTCTATCCGTTTACTCAATCACGGGCTCAGCGAGTGTTTAGGCCCCGTCGAGCCAGTTCAGAGACTTAATCGCAACCTTGACTGTCGACGATCGCTCGACATGAATGGTTTTTACCATGAGGTAATCGAGCTCAGGCGCGAGCCATATCTCGGAGGCTCGCTTATCTGGGTTTGTGTGAACCGCTCGATATTTTACGGTGCTGATCTGCCCCAAGGGCGTATCAATGACTTCATTGGGCAACCTTTGCCAGCGTTTGTCGCTCACTTTAGGCCCATCGACCACTCTAAACTCCAGTGTCTCCGGGGGCTCTGCCGCGCCAATCAGTGTTAGGCGGAGCTGTTGCTGCTGCGAGAAGCGGTCCAAGATGTCAGGCTCCCACGGGTGCTGAGTCCAGTCTCCACGCTTCATGCTATCGATGACACCGGCCGATTCGTCGAAGCGCACAGCTCGCTTGTTCGTCTTAAGTGATTTGACTTTTGAGTCGAAGCGAATGCCCTCGATTTTGCCCTGTACGATTCGAAAGTCGGCTGATTCATTCATATTGATCAGCATGTTCTTGCCGCGACTGCTCAGCGTGTAGGTGGCGCCGTCCTGAGTGAGGGATCGTGTGAGATCAAGCGTCATGCCGAGGGCTGAAGTTTTGTAGATGGCTTCAAATGTTCGCAGGGTTCTTCCGCTGTTATCGGTATGAGCCTGACCGGCGGAGGCCTCTGAGTTAGCAGACTCCGTAGCCCAAGCGCCGCCGCTGATTAAAGAGCATAAAAACAGACAAACATATCGCCTGCAGCGGACGTGCGGGAAGATCCTCGGCGTCATGCCTGCCATTCCCATAGGGTTCCAGTCGCCGGCAGTTTCTTGCCATCCAGATAGGCGCCGTCGGCTTTCTGGATTAACCGACTCTGCAAATGCCAATTGACCGCCTCGGGGAAAATGATGTGCTCGAAACCGAGGATTCGAGCGGCCAATGAGGCTGCATCATCACCGGGCTCAATCGGAACACTCACCTGCAAAATCGGCGGTCCACCGTCGAGCTCATTCGTTACGTAATGCACTGTTGCCCCTGCTTCCTTATCACCATTGTCGATGGCGCGCTGATGCGTATTCAGTCCAGGGTAGTTAGGCAACAGAGATGGATGAACGTTCACCAGCTTGCCTAAAAAGGCATCGATAAAGACGGGCGTGAGAATGCGCATGAACCCAGCAAGTACAACCACGTCGGGGCTGTCCTGACTGACTGCATCAACAAGAGCGGCGTCAAAGGCTTCCCTGGATTCAAACATGGTGTGGTCAACCACCGTGGTAGCAATGTTTGCCTCTGATGCGGTGGCAAGGCCGGGTGCTTCGGGACGGTTGCTGATGACTCGCACGACCCTTCCACTGAGCGTACCGCTTTGCGCTGCCTTCAGGAAAGCCTCCATGTTGGAGCCACGTCCCGAAATGAGAATCGAAATTCGCTTTTCGGGGGTTGAGCTCAAGAAGCGAACTCCACGATACCGGAGCCTTCGGCGATCCTACCCAATTCCCAGCAGTTCAGTCCGTGATCAGACAGAAGCTGCATGGCCGCCTCTGCTTTAGTGGGGCCGACAATCAGGGTCATGCCAATGCCACAGTTGAAGGTTCGATGCATTTCATCTTCTGCAACACCACCGGCCTCGGCGAGCCACTGGAAGACTGGCGGTAACGTCCAGGTTTGCTTGTCCAGAATTGCCGAGCAACCAGCAGGTAACACGCGAGGAATATTCTCGAGAAGACCGCCGCCTGTAATGTGTGCTAGTGCATGGGGCTTGATCTCACGCTGTAGCGCCAGTAACGGCTTATTATAGATCTTGGTGGGAGCCATTAGCGCGTCGGCCAATGTCGTGTCCCCACAGGGTGCGGACAGGTCAGCACCAGATACGTCAATGATCTTTCGGATTAGCGAGTAGCCGTTGGAATGTGGTCCTGACGAGGCGATGGCAATGATCTTGTCACCAGGAGCGACCTTGTGGCCATCAATGATCAGATTTTTTTCAACGACGCCTACGCAAAATCCAGCGAGGTCGTAGTCATCGCCTTCATACATACCCGGCATTTCAGCGGTTTCACCGCCGACGAGAGCGGCGCCAGCCAGCTCGCACCCTTTACCAATACCTTCAATGACGTCAGCGGCGACATCGATGTTCAATTTGCCGGTGGCATAGTAGTCGAGAAACAGGAGTGGTTCCGCGCCTATCACGGCAATGTCGTTACTGCACATGGCGACAAGATCGATACCAATGGTGTTGTGTCGCGCCAGTTGCATGGCGAGGCGGAGTTTCGTGCCCACACCATCGGTGCCTGAGACCAAGACAGGACTGCGATAGCCCTCTGGAATTTCGCACAGCGCACCGAAGCCGCCCAATCCACCCAGTACTTCAGGTCGTCTGGTTGCTTTTGAAATATGTTTGATACGATCGACCAACGCGTTTCCAGCATCGATATCAACGCCGGCATCTTTGTAGGTCAAACCTTGGGTTGTTTGTTCGTCTGTCATAGCCTGCCTCTGGTTACCGCGAGAAGGGTACTCGCTGGCAAAGTGAGAGGAAAGCGACCAACGCAACTTTCGCTGTTAAACTGCCCATATGAAACGTTTTTGCAGACAGTTTTTTCAAGTTCTTTTCGTTTTTTTCGGGGGTGTGCTCCCGGTATGCGCAACAGCGCAAGATGGTTTTTTCTCCGAACAAGTAGGTGTTGCCGATCGCGGGAGTGTAGAGCTGGCGCGTGCAGCTCGAGAGGGTTTGACACGGTTGCTGATAAAAGTGTCCGGCAATGAGGCGATTCTCGAGGAGGATGCGTTCCGAGAGGCCGTGCGCAGCGCGCAGCAAAATGTGTTGTCGTACAGCTATGGTGAGGACGACGAGGGCGACGTCGTATTCTTGGAGTTTGATGACGCTTTCGTACGCAGTCTTTTTCGCGATGAATCTGTCCCGTATTGGGAACAGCGCAGACCACCCGTTGTAGTGTGGGTGGCGTTAGATGAGCCCTTCTCCCGGCGCTTTGCTGCCCGGTCTGACGATGTAGACCTGCTCGTGCCATCAATCGAGCGTTTTGAGACTCGCGGTGTTGAGCCCCGGTTTCCCTTGCTGGATCTGACAGATGCAGCTGCGGTTCCCGTTAACGCGCTGTGGACCAGAGATTTTGATCTGATACGGCAAGGTTCTCGTCGTTACGGTTCAGAGCATTCACTGGTCGGCCGTTGGATTGACTTAAGTGATGGCAGCAAGCTGGTCGATTGGTATTACGTGGGACCCGATGGTGAGATGCATAAACAAATGCGCCTCACTGACTTAGACGGTATATGGGACGTCGGTGTCGACCTTGCAGTGGACGCCATGCGTGATTCACTGGCCGTCACACTACAGCAGTTTGAAATATCGGATGCCATTGCGGTCACGGTTCGTGGGGTCAGCTCGTTTGCTGACTATCGCGCGGTGTCAACCGTGTTCAAGCAGTTGGGAGAGTTGGTCGAGTTGCGGATTGACTCGGTCAGCCAAGATACACTTACTTACCGTGTTGTCGGGGTATCCTCTGCGGATGAGGTCGCTCGGCTGATTCCAAGTCGTTCCGGTTTGCGCGTGCAGTCAGCTGTCAGTCGGGCGCAACTAGACCTTACATGGGAGAGTATTCAGTGACCGAACAAACGACCGCGCAACCTAAACCCTTACGATGGCTACCAGTGCTCGTAGTCGCCGTATTGGTGTTACTTTTATTTGCGCAGCTCAGAGATATCCTGATGCCGTTTGCGGTCGGTGCACTCATTGCGTACCTCGGTGACCCCCTTGTGGATCGGCTAGAGGCTCGGGGCTTCACCCGCACAAGTGGTGTCGCTTTGGTATTTGTGCTGTTGATGGCCGTACTTGTGATCGTCACCGCCGTTGTTGTTCCCATCGTCATTCAGCAGTTATCTCAGTTGGCCGCGGCCATCCCTGATGCCTATCGATGGGTATCTGAAGTCGCTGTGCCTAAACTACAGTCTCAATTGAGTCTGAGTCCTGTTGCGCTACCAACCATAGATTGGCAGACCAGTTTATCCGAGCACTGGCAGTCTGTGGGACAAGTCACGGGTGGTGTCGTCCAAAAAGTAACAACCTCCAGTCTTTCGCTCATAGCGGTGATTCTTAATCTCGCATTGATCCCGGTAGTGGCCTTCTACCTCATGCGAGACTGGGATGTCATGATGGCGGGCTTGTTAAAGCTCGTACCGCGTGCATGGGTTGGTAACGTGACCGAATCCGTGTCCGAGGCACATGGCGTACTCGAGGCGTTCATCAGGGGGCAGTTTGTGGTCATGGCCGCTCAAGCTCTAATGTACAGCTTCGGCCTGTGGCTCGTGGGTCTGAATTACGCCGTAATATTGGGATTGTTGGCCGGTGTTGCTGCGCTCATCCCGTATGCAGGCGCTGTCATCGGTATCGGGAGTGCCATGATCGTTGGCTACTTCCAATTCGGCCTTGACCCATTTGCACTGGGTTTAGTTGCCTCTGTCTTTTTAATCGGTCAGCTGATCGAGAGCTTTCTCCTCACACCAATCTTGATCGGCGATCGCATAGGGCTCCACCCGGTCGCAGTGATTTTTGCGCTGATGGCAGGCGGACAGTTAGCCGGTTTTACCGGCGTATTGGTTGCGCTACCCGTGGCCGCTGTTCTGCTGGTGTTTGGTCGACGTCTTGTCGATGCCTACCTGTCCACTGACGTTTACAACGCGGATTAAGTCTTATTTATGAGCGGTCGATCAGCGCAGTTGGTCTTGCCCATATCCGTCAATCCCGGAGCGACTTGGGGCCATTGGGTGTCACGCGAGGCAACCCGCGAGGTTGAAAACTTCGCTCAACACTTGCTTGCACAGAATGAGCCGGGGCTTTTCCTATGGGCCTCTCAAGGACAGGGCAAGAGTCACTTGCTTCAAGCCTGCTGCGCGGCTCAGGCTGCGGCGCGCTATGTGCCGGTCAAATCGCTACTCGATTATCCGCCGGACGCGGTACTGGAAAATGCCGAAAACGAAGCGATGGTGGTCATCGATGATATCCACCTACTAGAGGGGAATAGGCCGTGGCAAGAGGCCGTGTTTCACTGTTTTAATCGGTGCGCCGGGGAGGGCACGCCGTTTATCGCGTCGGCGACTCAATCACCGGCGGGCTTGAATAGAATGCTTGCCGACCTTCAATCGCGGCTGTCGCTGTTGACCACATTCAAGCTCCCCGCGTGGGAGCTGGATGATTTCGAGAGGCTGCTCAGTCATCTAGCGCATGATCGTGGCTTGAAACTTAGCGATGAGGTTACCCGTTACCTAACGATTAGAATTCAACGCCGACCACTCGATGCAGTGAATATTATTTCCACGATTGATGAATCGACGCTTGTGGAGAAACGATCACCGACCATTCCGTTTTTAAAGCTGCTCGATCTCTGACCCGCCCAAGGTTATTCAGCCGCGGCAATTTCATCGGGGGCGAGTTGCAGATAGCGCCGAAGTCTGGCAACCAGAATGTAAAGCGGGATGGTATCGAGTAGTGCGACTGTGGCCTTGAATCCGTAGTTACTGGCGACCAACACCAATAGTGTTGACAGGGTTATTTCACCTCGATAGAAAACCGCGCCAAACGTGACCGTAACCACCATGACCGAGTCAACAAGCTGGCTCAGCAGGGTGCTAAAATTATTACGAATCCACAGGTGCTTGCCTTGTGTGACGCGCTTCCAAAAGTGGAAAAGCTGCACGTCGCAGTACTGTGCGGTTATGTATGCGACCATCGATGCCGTAACTGCGCCACTGGTCATTGCATACATCACACTAAAGAGCTCGACATTACCCTCAAGGCTGCCTCCTTGCGGCAGTGCCACCGGAGCCGCTAGCTGTAAAACCTGCCATGGCGGCATGTTGCTCGGATCAACCGATGCCACGTGCTGCCCTGTGGTCATTACGAGCAAAATGAAACCATTGATAAACAGCCCTACAGTGACCAGGAAGTTGGCTCTCTTCTTGCCGTATAGTTCACTCACCAGGTCTGTGCACAAAAAGGTGATGGGATAGGGCAGGACCCCGACGGCGAGCGCGAAGGGTCCGAGTTGAATGAATTTTGTGATGCCAATGACATTGAGCAGTGTCATGGCGGACAGAAAGACACCGGCAAGAACTAAAAATACGCGCTCTCGACGTTCAGTGAGTGCGGCGCCTATGACTGGGTTCAATGTTCTATCTGCCCTAAATTTGCGTGTATGACTGAGCCATTAACCACGGGGCTTTCGTGCGCCCACGTGACAACACCCGCAATCTCTTCTGGCCTAACGAGTCGACCAAAACCATTTTGTGAGCCAATGTCCATCATCAGGTCGGAATCGCCGCCCAAGTGCTGCTTGAGCATTTCGGTATCAGTGAATCCCGGACAAACCATCGCCGTATGAATACCCGATCCGATCAAGTCCTGACAGGTTGCACGCATTTGTCCGAGTTGCGCGTGCTTGCTTACAACGTAGCTGTACGCGCCTGCAACCGCTTTTTCGGACAGCGTGGATCCCACAAAAATCACGCTAGATCCCGCCGCCATTGACGGTAGTAGATGGCGATTCAAGGTGTTTACAGCGAGTACATTCACCGCGAGCACACGCATCATTGCCTCGGTTTCACAGGACGCTGCGCTGTCTTTCAGCATGAGTGACGCATTGTGTACCAGCGCGATCTGACCGACTTCCCCTCGCAAATGCGCTTTACACGCGTGTGCGGCCGCCACAGCGCCGTCATCGGTACTTAGATCTGCGGCGATATTGATCACCCCCTGAACGGGACTGGGGCGCCGCGCAATACTGATCACGTCGTAACCGTGAGCTAAAAATTGTTCGGCGGTTGCAGCACCGATTCCCGAGCTCGCGCCCGTTATGATGGCCGTTTTTTGCATGCTGGCGATAGGAACCTCTTGTTTACACGCAGGTTATCCTACGCGGCTCTGATCGGCTAGGATTGCAAGTAATCAGTGTTTGCGCTGAGTCTGGCCATAACGCTAGCGCGTATGAGTTAGCGAGCTTTTCGACAAAGGGTATTTTAGTGACACGATTGACGACGCTTCACATTGAAAAAGAGGCACATAAATTTTCATCTGCGCACTACACCATCTTCTCAGCGGCAGAGCGTGAGCGATTGCATGGTCACAATTACTTCGTGTCGGCACGCATCGTTGCCAAGATGGGCAACAACGGGTTCTCCGCGGACTACAACGTCTACAAGCGTCGTATAAAGGCACTGTGCGATAGGTACGATGAATACATGTTGCTGCCTGAGTTCTCCCCATTTCAAACGCTTGAAACAGTGGGCGACGAAATCCACGCCACGTTTGCAGGCAAGGTGCTCAAATTTCCATTGGATGAAACGCGGATCCTACCTATCGCAAACGTCACGGTTGAGGAGCTATCCCATCTGCTACTCAGCGAGCTGCTAGCTGCCGAAGATGATCCAGATCTGGTTGAAGTCGAGTTGACGGTTTCGTCGGGCAGTGGTCAAGCAGGTTCCGCGATTTGGACTGCTAGTTAAAAAAAACAAAAAAATTCACATTTTTTTTGAACTTTTCGATTTTGTTGGTTTCTCATTCAGTATCCAGCAGATGGCGTTGCAGCGGGGGCAGCGCGAGGGAAACATCTGAGGGTTAGATGAGACATCATCTCCCGATTTGAGTGGCTCCTTTAATTCGCCGGCTTTTTAGCCGGCGTTT
>ERZ802830.3051-NODE-3051-length-14525-cov-5.68473_pt1 | contig 14525 bp, 14 predicted proteins | sample MGYA00345654_ERZ802830 | MGnify/ENA primary metagenome ERZ802830 (study PRJEB30503, sample SAMEA104212375) | marine metagenome | biome: Westerlies Biome; feature: [SRF] surface water layer (ENVO:00010504) within the epipelagic zone...; material: water... | reverse complement strand
TACTATTATTGTTGCAGGTTGTGGCGCGATAAGGTCACATAGAATTATTGAGCAACCAACAGGGTAGACTCTGTCAACTGGAATTGGCGGAACTATTTATAGGCTCAATAAAGTGGGTGACCTTCCAAATGCATATGGTGGTAGAGACATCTGGGGTGGTAAAACTAACAGAGGTTTCGCAGAGGTAAAGCTTATTGGAATTGATGGAGCAGTCCTAACCCTAGAAGTTACTGACATATCTATTAACTCTACCGAGACAGTTATGGACCGCTATAAGCCTTTTGCCGATGTGGATGTTTCAGCAAATGTCACGCTTGGAGGTAGCTCTGTCCCAGAGTCACGTGTCACAAAACTAGATACTGCAAAGCAATCTTATCTAAATATTGCTGGGGTACGTGTAACATTTACAGATGTGAGCGAGTATAACGTGCAGTACACCATAACTGATACGATGGCAGGTTCAAATTAAGTTGATATTTATATGATCTAGCTAATATTTTCAATAAATAAAGGAAACATAGCATGTTTGACAGTTTATTTGATTTTGATAAAGAAAGGTTACCGTTGCAGGCGTTAGGTTTTTATATTGTTTTTTTTATCATGGGGCTCGCAATAGCAATGACACTAGGTGCAATTTTTGCGGTAGATTTTGAATCTGGTTTGACTGTTGGACAAATTTTAGCTTTTCTCTATTGTCCTTTTATAGGGTTTCAAATACTTTCCAGTAAAGGTCAATTAAGCAGGTACGGTGTTTTAATATTTGGTATAGCGATTTTGGCATACTTTTTTGGATGTTTGGGTGGATTAATACCCGTCGCTTATCTAACTACAATTAAAAGTTTAAGATCAGAGTAGTCTGTTTAAAAAAATAAGGATTAATACGAAATGAAAATATGCCCTTACTGCGCAGAAGAAATCAAAGATGCAGCAATCAAGTGTAGATACTGTCATTCATCCTTAACAACTGATGTACCCATAGATATCCAAAAAACATCTGCTAAACCTGCTAGAGAAAAACCTCAATTAGATACTGTTGAACGCGAACTCTTGCCACCATATAAATTTCCTGAGGCAGTAAATATCTGTTTCAACAGATATAGAGATTTTACAGGTAGAGCTAGACGTTCAGAATATTGGTTCTTCTATCTGTTCACTGTATTAATTAATTTTTTCATAGGGTTTTTTGAATATATTTTCCTTGAAGGAAGTGTTTTTCTGAGCACTATTGTACATCTTATTATTTTATGTCCAATGTTGGCTGTAGGTGCAAGAAGATTGCACGATATCGGTATGTCTGGATGGTGGCAACTTATCATGCTCACCATTGTAGGTATAATTTTATTAATCTATTGGTTTTGTAAGAAAGGCGACGATGGTAAAAATAATTTTGGACCAGACCCCACTATACCTCTAACAAAAGAGGTCATTATATTGACTGAAAATCTCATAAAAAAACTTCGTTCATATAACTACAAAGTAAAAAAATTGGGTTTTGGCTGGCTAGTAACAGAGCCTCATGGTGGTAGAAAGAAATTATATTCATTAGAGGAACTTCAGGAATATGCAAGTGGACAAACCTAAATCTTGGTTTTATTGGTAAAGAATAATTAAAAAGGATTATACGTCCAATCCATAGACCACCACAGCGGAATTGATATCATAAAAATAAATAACCAAAGTACTATCTTTTTCTTCAGGCTCATACAATCTCTTCGTCTTGTAGCCCCTATACATCCTACATTTAACAGGTATGGGTAATGTATTAGTTGTTGTTGCTATTTACTACCTTATTATAATTTCTTTAGAAACCAAACAGCTTTGTCTATATTCACTACCCTTACTTGTTTAGTGTCTTACTCTAGACAACTGACTGATGCTACCACCTCTTTATTTATTTAACATGTTTATAGAGTGAGTTGTTGTACCCATTGTTGGTGTTTAAGTAGTCTACGTTTATATTCTAGTGTTGGTTTAAGTTTATGGTTTGGTGTTGTTACACCTTCTTCTAGTTTGATATTGACCTTGAAGCCTAGTGAGGAGTTAACTGCATGTTTCATTACATTCTTTAGTTCCTCTTCTTTGTCTGCTTCTACAATGAATGAATCAAAGATTGTCAGTACAGGTATTTGAAGACTAGTAAAATGGTTCACTACTTTTATTGCTATCTCACCATCTAAGTGCATTAACTCAACACCTTTATCTTTACAAATACTATCTTTAATAAGTGGGTGTTCATTACAGAAAGTATCTAGCAATAGTTTTAATTGTTGATTCTTTAGTTTCTTCTCTCTTGTACCAGTGGATTGTTTCTGTCTGAATGCTCCAAATGCAGACTTCTCTGTACTTGCATTAATGGAGTTGAGCACTAGACCTTTAACTACAGCTCTCTGTTCGTCTTTGTTAAAGCCTTCAAGGTTGTAATCTAACGTATAGGGGTCTTTGGGTGGTTGTTGACCCTTTAGCCCATAAAGAAGAGCGATGTGTAACCCAGAGTAATCTGCTTCTACTGTTGGTTGTCCGTTGATGTAAATTTGAGACCTATAGTCGTTGCCTATACCTTGCCACCATGCACCATGAAGCCTGCCTCCATAATCAAACGAACCTCTGTAGAATATTCTTCTTAGTAGCTTGTGTTGGTGTGTGATTTGTACTGGTATCTTTTGATACTTTTGTTTCTTGGGATTCCAGAATGTTCTGGTGATGACAGGTTGTTTTAATGTTGGTATATCAATGTGTGATTCATTAATTAGTTTGTTGTAGCTCTTTAGTTCAGCTCTCATTTTCTCTGTTTGATATGTATCGTAATACTCTAGCTCTTGCTTTTTGTCGTCCTCATCTTTCTTATTTAGTACCACTAATTCTTTTATTGTGTAAGCAGGTTCTAAATCTTCAAGCATACAAAAGTTTATCGCTGCAAACTGTTTCATTAAGTTGGTGGTTGCTCTGATTCTAGTGACTCTTCCACTTTGTTCTGAGCCTTGTCTCGTATCAATTAGTTGTTTCTTCTCTAGCTTATGCACCATGTCTATTATTTTGGAGCTAATCTTAATGGCGTTATAGCGTGAGTTCACTTTGTAGCTATTCTTCGTCATAGACACAGCAACAGATTTCTCTTCGTCTTCAAGCCATACTATATATAAATTAATTAATAGATTTCTAAATACATTCTTAGGTTTAGACTTTCCTTTATGTCTTTGGTTTTCTTTATTGAGTTGGTCGTTATGGAAGTATTCTTTCCAGAGGTGATTACAAAGATTTGATAGTCCTTTGTGTTCAGACCAGTAATGTTTGTCTAACAGATTGGAGTTACTTCTTACGATTTTATCCATACTTAAAACTATAATAACATATTGTTTTTAAACGAATTTTAAGGTATTAAATGAGCAAATAAAGGACAAATTAATACCGTTCTAGCACTACATCATAAAGTCTCTAGAATCGCCTTATATAAGCTCCTAGAGGCATATCCGCTAGCTATTAAAAAGGTAATTAAATCAATAACTTAATTAGCATTAATAGGGAAGCATATAGACACATATTTATGTACTTTTAGAGAGTTTATCTGAAAGGAGAATTAATGATAGTGTCATTTAGGTCGTAGAGTTTTATTTGAGATGGTCTAAGCTAGGTGCATCTCCATCCCAAGAAAACATGATTGGTAAATCTTTTATATGCATTTCAAGCCAGCCTAGATATAGACCAAGTGGTGAAATAACGATACAGATAAATAAAGCTACACCCACATTATATTGAACATATAAGTTTATTCTGTCTTTAGTTTCTTTGCTTAAACTATCACCGATGATACAACCATCAACCACCATGTGAAGAAAAAGATAAACTATACAATAGCCAGCAAAAACCCAATATGGAATATTCCCATAAGCCAGCAGTATAACCATGTGCCCGACAAATAATGCTGACGTTATGAGAATTTTCATCCTACTAACTTACAGACAACTTATAAAAAGACTTATATCTAACAACTACTATCTATTTTTATAAGTGCCGTAACCTGTTCTATTGCCATTGTTATCAAAGGTATTAAAGCCACCATCTGACTTTGGAACGACATAACCTTGGCGATTGCCATTGTTGTCATAAATACCTCTGTTACTGTTGCTGTTCATGCTGCTATTTTCCCAATTGTTCTTGCTGTTTTTCCAGTTGTTAGAACTATTTTCCCAATTGTTTTTACTATTTTTCCAATTGTTAGGACTGTTCTCCCAATCATTAGCAATACTCATGCTGGAGAGAAAGCATAGACTTATAAGTGCTAAAAATATTTTCATAACTATTACCCTTCCTTTTTGTTATATTTTGTATACTCAAAATTCATACTACGCTTAGTATTTAAAATAGCAACTTACCAGCTCTTAGCCCTAGAATATTTAATCCAGCTGATACTTAAGCAAGTTTATAACTTCAAATCTATGCTCTAAAGTAATTCCTTCTGAGTAGGTATCTTGTGTAATGTTTTGTTTCTCATGTCCTACAATATCAGCAATTACTGGTTGAGATGTTCCTGTCCTATCTAGCTTTGTTGTAAATGAATGCCTGATGGAATGAAAAACTTGAACTCTTTTAAAACCTAGCTTCGTCTTTAAGCGACCAAACCTTTTACCAATAGCATTAGACCTCTTGCCTTCATCATCTGGTGTAGCTTTAAATAAATAGGTGTCTTTACTATTCTTGATTCGTTCTTCAACTATATCCTGTACTTCTGGATGCACAGGTATCAATCTTTCTGCATTATCAGTCTTTCCTGATATCTCCTTACCCTCCTCATTAGTAATAATCTCAATACTAATAACCAAACCTAGTGCTTCATAGATGATATGTTCAGACCTTAGTTGCATTAACTCTTCTATTCTTGCCCCTGTGTACATAGCTAACTTAATCAAATCATTTAGCTCAGTATCACCCTCACTTGTAGATAGTAGTTGCTTCAGTTCAGTATCTTGAAATGATATTACCTTTATTGCTTTCTTGAGCTTTGTATCTCTAGGCATCTTCACTTCACGAAACCCAGATGTATCTAGCTTTAAGTAGTTCTTTCTTTTTAGCCAATCAATATAACCTCTGATAGCGTGGAGATATTGCAGTAAGGTTTTCTTAGAAGGTCTCTCATCTCTCGGTAACTCGGTGTAGCTATCAATCCAATCTTGGAGTAATGGTGTGGTTATTGCTTTCTCATATATGTACGGAAATATAGGGATAAACTGATTAACTATTCTCGTGATATATAAATCTGCTGTCTTTCCTCTCAGGTCATCAAGTGATGCTCTATATTCTTTCAAATAGAAATCGGTAGGCATCATATTTCTTATACCTTTACTCCTTCTGATTGCCATCTCTTGTAAGAATAAAAAGTCTTTTGAGGGCTTGCTACTAAACTGATCACCGTCTGCTGATGACCATTGGCTCAGTGTCCAATCTTCTAACTCTTCAATCTCCTTATCGCTTATAACTTCGTTATCTTTCTTTAAGAAAACTTTCTTTTTAATCTTATCTAATTCTTTTTCTTGTCTTTGAAGAGGGGGCTCGTCTAGATTAATTGGTGGACTTATTGTTTCCTCATAGGCTTTTGTTGCAACTTGGATTTCATATTGCCATTTATTAATGATTGGAATAGCTGAAGACTGAGCGTCACTAGCAGTAGTGGCATTTAATTTCTTAATATATTCTTTAGTTTTGATAGGAAGGAACGGGAGTAATTCCTTTTTGGGGACGATTCTGCAGTACCACTGCTTATCTTTTTTTATAACATATTTCATAATGAGAGATTTTACTCCCATTTTACTCCCAATTCCACTCCCATTTTTTATGAAAGTGGTGCTCTAAGACCTTTATATACTGGGCTTAAAAAAATTGGCGGAGAGACAGGGATTCGAACCCTGGGTACCTTTCGGTACGTCGGTTTTCAAGACCGGTGCATTCGACCACTCTGCCACCTCTCCTATAAACTCTATACTTAGATTGTAAAGCGCCGCTACTTTTTTCGGGCTTTGTTAAATAAGGGGCGATTATACCGTTGTTTGCCCCTGATTCAATAGAGTAAATGGTAATTATCAGAGCCTAATATAGGATAGACGAATTTATTTTTCTCCCCGTGGATCATTAGCAGGTCGTGGGACTTTCTTGCTTATGCTGGACATTATTGAAAGATCCGAGGTATCAAGTGGTTTCGCTTTAAAGGCTTCAATAACAACTGTTTCGATTTTTACATTTTTAACTGGTTTAGGTTTTTTTCTTGGGTCATTGCTGGCTCTCGAAGGAGTTTTTGTAACTTTAGTTGTTTTTTTTGTATCTTTTCCACTTGCTGCTTCTAGCTCGCTGTTAAGTTTTTTTGTACTTTCTATTTGTTCTTTTTTTGATGTTGCTTTCCTAGTTTTTGGCTTACTTGGTTTTGTTTCAACATTATCTGTTGTAAGAAGAATATCTTTTGGACTACTTTCTATTTGTTCTTTTTTTGATGTTGCTTTCCTAGTTTTTGGCTTACTTGGTTTTGTTTCAACATTATCTGTTGTAAGAAGAATATCTTTTGGACTACTTTCTATTTGTTCTTTTTTTGATGTTGCTTTCCTAGTTTTTGGCTTACTTGGTTTTGTTTCAACATCATCTGTTTTCAAGTCTGCCAATTCTGGTTGATCCTTGGTTAAAGGTTTCTCAACTAAAGGATTTTTTTTCACTAGATCTGTATTTTCAAGCAACTCTTCTGGAACATCTTGTCGTTCTCGTCTAGGTCGAGGCGCACGTCTTTTCTCTCCTTCTCTTTTTGGCGGCCTATGCTTTGCAATACTTCCACTTTCAGAAATATTTGTAGCTATCTTAGAAGCCTTTTCGGTTGATATATCCTGTATCTTATTTTCGATATCATTTGCTTGACTACGACTATCGATATTACTCTTATGTGACCTACCTCTATTTCTATTATCCGGTCTTCTGCCTCTATTATTTGGCCTTCTTTGTGGGCGTCTTGCAGAGCCTTTTTTTTCTGCTTCTTGATTCGACTTACCTGCCATTCCAAAAAATTTTTGGAGAATAAGACCTATGAAGCTTATGTTATCTTTATTACTGGATTTTTTTACTTGCGGGGGGAAATTCGGTGGAGCTACATTTTTAACTGCAGGTAGATGAGCTGGCGGAACTGGCTGCACTTCTTCAGCTTCAGAAGGAATAAGTTCTGGCGTCATTGTACCTGTTAATTTGTAGCTATATTCAGAATTAACATCATCTTGTACTCGTATTCTTTGTACTTCAAAATGTGGAGTTGCAAGGTTTTCCTTAGGAATAACTACAATCTTCGCAGTATATCTTTTTTCTATGTCAAAAATTTCCTTGCGTTTTTCATTGAGCAGGAAGGTTCCCACTGACACTGGGACGATGGTACGTATTTCTGCACTATTTTCTTTCTGCGCCTCCTCTTCGACTAATCTTAATATTGATAAAGAAAGGGATCGTGTTCCTCTTATCGTTCCATGGCCCAGGCATCTGGGACATAGCTTTGAGGTGGTCTCACTCAATGATGGACGTAAGCGTTGTCTAGACATCTCAAGGAGCCCGAATCGAGAAATCCTACCAACTTGCACTCTAGCTCTGTCTATTTCCAATGCATCACGTATTCGATTTTCAACGTCTCTTTGATTTTTTTGTGATGACATATCTATAAAATCGATTACTACAAGACCGCCCATGTCTCTCAACCTTAATTGGCGAGCAACTTCATCAGCTGCTTCCAGGTTGGTTCTATAGGCAGTTTCCTCTATATCAACACCCCTGGTGGCTCTAGCCGAATTTACATCTATAGATACTAGGGCTTCTGTCAGATCTATTACAACAGCTCCACCTGAGGGAAGCTTTACCTCTCGTTCAAATGCAGTTTCAATTTGATTTTCAATTTGATAGCGGGTAAATAGCGGGGTACTCTCTTCATATAGCTTGACGCGCGCTGTGAAATTAGGCATCACCTGTGCGATAAACGCTGAAGCTAAATCATATGCTTCTTTTTTGTCGATCAACACCTCCTTGACATCCTCTCTCAGATAATCTCGCACAGCACGAATGATTATATTGCTTTCTTGAAATAAAAATTGTGGTGCTTTAGCAGCAACTGCTTCTTTATTAATGGTTTCCCATAGTTGCTTTAGATAGTCGAGGTCACACTGAAGCTCTTCTGATGATCGGCCGATTCCCGCTGTTCTGACAATAACACCCATACCAACTGGGATTGTTATATTTCTTAAAGCTTCCCTTAGCTGGTTTCTCTCTTTACCTTCAATTCTTCTAGATATTCCTCCAGATCTTGGATTATTAGGCATTAGAACTAGATATCTGCCAGCTAAACTTAAAAATGTCGTAAGAGCTGCACCTTTATTTCCACGCTCTTCTTTTTCAACTTGAACAATTACCTCTAAGCCTTCCTTGATAAGGTCTTGATTTTTAGATTGACCTGCAGCGTTAATTGATTTTGGGTGATATTTTTTAGAGATTTCCTTTAAAGGTAAAAAGCCATGACGCTCTCCACCATAGTCAACGAATGCAGCCTCTAGACTTTTTTCAACCCTTGTGATTTTTCCTTTGTATATATTTGATTGATGTTGTTCCCTTGTCCTGTTCTCAAGATCTAGATCATATAAGCGTTGACCATCAACCATAGCAACTCTTAGCTCTTCAGGCTGAGTTGCGTTTATAAGCATACGTTTCATTATATTGCTGTCCTATATTTAGGGCAGAGGAGTTAATACATGAACAAACAAAGGATCGGCGAACAAAAGACCACAAAAAGACTTCACTTGATTATACAAGTATTTCTTTTATATGCGGTATTATGTAGTATCATCAGTTAACCCTATTAGGATTTATAACCTGATTTATTTAACCATTTAATTTTAGTGGCAAGACTAAATCTTCTAAATATACCTATTAAATTATCAACAATAGAGGCAAATCTTTAATTTTCTGGTTAAACCGCTCGTCTCACCCTTATAAAAAATATTTTTATCCTATGTACTATGTACTATAACTCATGCACCTTTGGTGTAGTTATAAATGATGACTGCAAAACACATGCAATCATTTCTAAAATCTATTTTTTTAGCTATTGTGTGAACAATAAGCATTAATTTTTCAGTCACTATTTGTGGCTGAAAAACGTAAATATGCATTCATCTGCACTTTATTAAAAAAATTAAAAGAAAATTTTTTCTAAATCAGTTACATAGTAGCAGTGATGTCGACGACCAGCAAACTATATATATTTCGTGAGTCTTAAGTCGATTATATTTCTAACTAATCACTCAATAAGTTACATGCTAAAATGTTTAGAAAAATATTATGATTTACCAATAAATTATATATGCTAGTTTTAATTATTGTGGCTATATCAAATTATGAGGTCCAGTGGATATTTCAATGAGAGGGCAGTTAACAGTTAAGTTTGTCGAAATTACGTCTGAGCATTCTGATCAGAGGATAGACAACTACCTCTTTACCCTTCTTAAGGGTGTCCCAAAATCCCGTATCTATAGAATAATAAGAAAAGGTGAGATTCGTATTAATGGCTCTCGTATAAAACCAGACTATAAATTAAACGAAGGTGACAAAATTAGGATTCCTCCCGTGCGTATTGCAGAAAGAGAAGCCTTTATTTTGCCTAGTAAGAAGCTCCAATGTTCACTAGAAAAAAATATACTATACGAAGACGATGCATTATTAGTATTAAATAAGCCTTCCGGCCTGGCTGTTCATGGTGGCAGCGGAATAAAACTTGGCTTAATAGAGGCTCTCAGATTGATTAGGCCTAAGACAGATTATTTTGAATTGGCTCATCGTATAGATCGAGAGACTTCTGGATGCTTGATAGTGGCTAAAAAAAGATCTTCCTTAAGATATTTGCAAGACCAGATGCGTAATAGGAGAATAAGTAAAGTTTATCGTGCTCTTGCTACTGGAAAATGGCCAAGGGGTATGAAGAGAATAGATCTTCCCCTCATGGCTTTTGAGCAAAAAACCGGAGAAAAAATTGTACGCGTGAATCCAAAAGGTAAAAAATCAGTAACAATTTTCTCAGTTATGAAAAGATACCGTAATTTTACATTACTGGAGGCATCACTAGAAACTGGGCGAACTCATCAGATCAGGGTGCATGCCCAACACATTGGTTGTCCGCTAGCTGGTGATAGTAAATATGGTCTTGATGATATAAATAAAGATATACGTAAATCTGGCCTTAAAAGAATGTTCCTGCATGCTTTCAAAATAGGTTTTTCTTTACCTTGCGGAAAAAATATTTTTATTGAAGCACCTATGCCAAGTGACTTATCAGAGCACTTAATGGAATTGGACTGTCGCGATGAACCCTAAGCTCTTAATATTTGACTGGGATGGTACTTTATGTGATTCATTATCTCGTATCTCATATTGTGTTGTTTTAGCAGCAGAAGAAAACGGCTTTGTGCTACCCAAGTCTGTTGATCCGAAAGAGGTCATAGGCTTAGGCTTACGTGAAAGCTTTCAAACACTCTTCGATAAAGCTAGTAATGAGCAATTAACTGCAATGTGCGTATCATACTCACGAAATTTTATTGAGCTAGATAATGATCCTTCCCCCTTTTTTGACGGGGCTCTAGATGCACTTAATGATTTAAAAAAAGCAGGATATCATCTAGCTATTGCCACAGGAAAAAGTAGAAAAGGCCTCGACAGGGCTCTTTTGGCTAAAAAATTAAGCAGTTTTTTTGATGCTAGTCGATGCTCTGATGAAACAGCAAGCAAACCTAACCCATTAATGCTGTTCGAAATACTAGACGAAATCGATATTCTGCCAGAGCATGCAATAATGATAGGGGACACAGTATACGATCTTGAAATGGCTACAAATGCAGGTATTGCCTCAATAGGTGTGAATTATGGAGCACATAGCCCCGAGCGCTTTAAAAAATATCGACCATTATGTTGTCTTGATAGAATTTCAGACCTAAAAATATATTTAAAACAATGATTTAAATATACCATTTAATGTGTTTTATATTTTTTACTTCTAAGCATTTTACTGAGCTTAATAAGTGGTAGACCAGCGAGCGCTGTTGGATCCAATATTCTATTTGTTAGCAAAATAAAATTTTCATGGGTATTTTCTATTTAAAGAGCATGAAACTGATTTTTGTTAAACAAACATACTTCTAAAGTATATTTATATGATTTTAATGATTTATATAATCAATTTTTATGAATTTTTTCTTTGACAGGGTCAGATGTCATCACTATTATTGCTCAACTATGCTGATCAGTGTGAAATATAGCCGTCTACCTCAATATGTTAATCCTAGACAGCTATCAATACAGGGGAAAACATTAACCGGGTCGGTTGATGTCAGTCTTTGCAATAGAGTTAAGGATGCTGTAAAAGAAATAAGCTCCACAATTGAGGCTAGCTTATCTTTTTATTTGGAAGAACAGGGTCGTAAAATTGTAAATATAAGAGCTTCTGGGTCTGTAAAAGTTATTTGTCAGAGATGCCTATCTTCAATGCCACTTCAACTTGAATGTGATACAATTCTTTGTATTGTATGGTCTGAGGAAGAAGCAGATGCACTCCCCAAGAATCTAGAAGCATGGATCGTACCTGAGGACAAAGGAAATTTAATAGATTTAATCGAAGATGAGTTATTATTGGCAATACCTTTCATTGCCTACCACAAAAAAGAGGAATGTGAACCTTTAGATACAAATATTTTACTTTCAGAGTCAAGCAATGAGGCTAAAGGTGTTAATACAGAAAGTAATCCTTTTGAGGCTCTGAGAATTCTCAAAGGTAAAATAATAGAAAAATAACAAATATTATTAGGAGTTAACCCATGGCAGTTCAAAAAAGTAAGGTAACTAGAGCCAGGCGCGGCATGCGTCGGTCTCATGATGCTCTATCAGAACCAACATTATCTACTGATTCTGTTAGCGGTGAAAAACATCACAGGCATCATGTTACCGCTGACGGTTTTTATCGTGGAAAAAAAATTGCTGAAATTTCCAGTGACTAATCGCACTTTAAATCGATAATAATTTTTTGACTAATAACTTGCGGTTAGCAGTTGACGCAATGGGTGGTGACTTTGGTGTTGAAGTTACCATTCCAGCATCCCTTATTTTTTTAAAAAATAACCCTTCAGTATTTATTAGTTTTTATGGTGACTTGACTCTAATAAATAAACAGATCAAATTCTATCCGGACCTCACAAAGACCTTAATTGATCGCTTTGAAGTTTTTCATTGTAAATCTGAAGTTTCAATGAAAGAAAAGCCTTCTTTCTCTTTAAGAAATCAAAAAAACTCATCAATGTGGCGTGCAATAGAATCTCTCTCTGATGAAGTTAATTCAGCTTGTATCAGCTCTGGAAACACTGGTTCCCTAATGGCTATTTCTATATCGCAACTTGGTTGTATAAAGGGTATAAATCGACCAGCTATTTGCTCAAGGATACCTAAATTAAATGGCTGTACTTACCTATTAGACTTAGGAGCTAATGTAGTTTGTTCGGGAAAAAAATTGCACCAGTTCGCACTTATGGCCTCACGCATGGTCTCATTGGTTCATCATATCGATTCACCCAGTGTGGCTATATTAAATATCGGCATCGAAGAGAATAAGGGCCATGAAGAGCTTTGGAGTGCTGCGAAATTAGCTAAGGCTGATAAAAATATAAATTATCTTGGTTTTATTGAAGGAAGTTCTCTCTTTACAGATAAAGTAGATATTGTAGTATGCGATGGATTTACTGGTAATATAACTATTAAGACAATGGAAGGTTTCGCTGCATTATCACATCGATATTTAAATAAAGAGTTATCTCTTACTTATTTTGGAAAGCTTGGAAAAATTTTAATCAATAGACCTTTAAAGAGGTTTTATGGAAAGTTGGACCCCAGTCAATACGATGGTGCAAGTTTTTTAGGTTTAAATAAAGTAGTCATAAAGAGTCATGGAAATACAAATATCGATGGTTTTTATTCAGCACTAAATTCAGCGATGCTTGAAGTCAAGAATGATCTCCCTAATAGGGTTGAAAAAGCTTTGCTAAATTGAAGCACTAGATAGTAAGATTATTTTTTTCAAAAATTTATAATATTGGGATTTTAGATGAAGAAAGTTACTTTATGTCCAAGCCTAGGTCTAATTTTTCCGGGTCAGGGTTCACAAAAAGTAGGAATGTTGTCTGATTTGGCAAAAAACCATCCAGTGATAATAGAGACTTTCAGTGAGGCCTCCGATTCTCTCTCATATGATCTATGGGATTTATCACAGAACGGAACTAAAGAAGATATTATGTTAACTGAGGTTACACAACCACTTTTGCTAACAGCTAGTGTAGCTATATGGCGATTATGGTGTAAATCAGGTGGGCCCTCTCCTTCATATATGGCTGGTCACAGCTTGGGTGAATGGTCCGCTCTAGTTTGTTCAGGGGTTGTAAATTTTGATGCTGCTGTTAGTTTAGTAAGAAAAAGGGGGGCCTATATGCAAGATGCAGTTCCTTTAGGAGCTGGCGCCATGGCAGCAGTTATTGGCTTAGATGACGAGATTATTAAGGTTATTTGTCTTGAAAGCTGCAAAGGCCAAGAAGTTAGTGCTGTTAATTTTAATTCACCCGGTCAGGTAGTTATAGCTGGTAATATAGAGGCTGTTGATAGAGCTATGATCAGTTGCAAGGATGCAGGCGCTAAAAGAATACTATCAATACCAGTAAGCGCACCTTTCCATACCAATTTAATGAAGCCAGCCGCAGAAAAATTATCTAAGGATATAGAAATAGTAAAATTCTCCCCACCTATGATACCTATAGTCCATAATGTCAATGCTAGGATTCAATCAGAACCAGAGTCTATTAAAGAGCTTATAGTAGAGCAAATTTTTAAGCCCGTATTATGGGTTGATTGCATCGAAACTATGGCAAATTACGGGGTTACTAATATCGTCGAATGTGGTGCTGGAAAAGTTTTAAGTGGGTTATGTAAGAGAATTGATAGCTCTTTGAAAGCTTACTCTACTGAAGACACATCTTCATTGAGCCAGACTTTGTCAAGTCTTTAGTTAAAAAGGTATTAGTTCATTAAAAGGGTTTTAATATGAATTTTGAAGATAAAGTTATACTAGTAACCGGAGCAAGCAGAGGTATAGGTGCTGCAATTGCAGACAATTTAGGATCGGTAGGGGCAACGGTTATTGCTACAGCAACTACAAGTGATGGTGCAAAGAAGATATCAGATCGTTTTGAAAGCTTAGGTATTAAAGGAGAAGGGCATATACTAGATGTTAGTGATAACGACTCTATTGATAATATTATGAAGTCAATTAAAACTAAATATGAAACGCCTTTGATTTTAATCAATAATGCTGGAATCACTAAGGATAATATTTTATTACGTATGAAAGATGAAGAGTGGTTAGATGTTATGGACACCAATCTAAATGCTATTTATCGCCTCTCAAAAGCTGGTCTTAGAGGTATGACTAAAGCTCGTTGGGGAAG
>ERZ802830.3049-NODE-3049-length-14531-cov-5.79939_pt1 | contig 14531 bp, 14 predicted proteins | sample MGYA00345654_ERZ802830 | MGnify/ENA primary metagenome ERZ802830 (study PRJEB30503, sample SAMEA104212375) | marine metagenome | biome: Westerlies Biome; feature: [SRF] surface water layer (ENVO:00010504) within the epipelagic zone...; material: water... | reverse complement strand
TCAAGATTTAATTGGAATCGATAAAGCCATTAGCAGTGCCATGCGACTGCAGATGGAAGACAATCAAATTCAGTCTATATCTTTTTTAACGAGACCTGATGGGGCCGTTTATCCAATCGAAGAACTGCCACTCAATGAACAGAAACTACCAGGTTTTTATTGGCGTGGGGATGAAATGATTTTATCAAAAAATGATTTGTTGATTGATGAAGTGACAAAGGAAAATCAAACGCCATCAAAAATGAGCAAAATCATGCCTGAATTAAAACAAAAATAAGATGAGTCAAACAATACGAGATTTTTTCTTTACTCATCAAGCGCAAACAACAGCGCAACCCATTGGGCTTGAAATAAAGAAGGCGCGTGGCAGTTATATCATCGATAAAAACAATAAAAAGTATCTCGATTTTGTAGCAGGTGTTTCTGCTTGTACACTGGGACATTGTCATCCCAAAGTGATTCGTGCAGTTCGTTCTCAAATGAGAAAATACCTCCACGTGATGGTGTATGGTGAATTTGTGCAAAACGAACCAGTTCAACTGGTCAAACTGTTGGCGGATCACTTACCCAAAAAACTCTCATGTACCTATCTCACAAACTCTGGAACTGAGGGAATTGAGGGCGCACTTAAGCTTGCGAAAAGAGCAACTGGCAGGCAAAATATTATCGCTGCCAATAATGCCTATCATGGCAATACGCAAGGAGCCATGAGCGTGATGGGGTATGAAGAGCGAAAAAGAGCTTATCGACCCCTGATCCCTGGGACGTCTTATATACAGTTTAATGACTTTGACGATATTGAAAAAATCAATACCAAAACTGCAGCAGTCATACTAGAGACAGTACAAGGAGGTGCAGGTTTTATCGTTCCATCCAAAGCCTATATGAAGGCAATCAGAGAACAATGCGATAAAGTTGGAGCGTTGCTCATCCTAGATGAAATTCAACCTGGAATGGGTCGAACAGGCAAACTGTTTGCCTTTGAACACTTCGACATCGTGCCTGATATATTTGTGACTGGAAAAGGTTTGGGTGGTGGATTTCCAGTTGGTGCATTCTGTTCTTCCAAGGAACTCATGGATCTTTTGCAAGACAAACCAATTCTGGGACATATCACCACTTTTGGAGGGCATCCTGTCATTGCAGCAGCATGTCATGCGACATTACAAACGCTTTTGAAAAGTGATTTGATGGCTCAAACGCTTGAAAAAGAAAGATTCATTCGGGAATACCTGCAACATAAAGGAATCGAAGAAATTCGAGGAAAGGGACTCATGATAGCCTTGATCATGACCTCGGAGGAACTTGCAAAAGAACTGGTGAGAATTGCTTTGGAACGAGGGTTATTGCTGTTTTTTTTGCTGTTTGAAAAGCGAGCTGTTCGAATTACACCCCCGTTGATAATCTCCAAAAAAGAGTTGAAAAAAGGCTGCGATATCATCTTACATATCCTGGATGAAATCTGTTGATTAAATTGTTAAAAACAAAAAATCAATTTATTTCATTCTAAGCCAACATGGGGTTAACTTTATGGTAAGAATTTAAAACATTTGAAGAACCCGAATTCTAATAAAGACCACAAATCCCCACTGGCTCGCTTTGAGTTGATGTTACAATCAAATCGAGTGTACTTCTTCGACGCCACTGAATTTGAAGAAATCGCTCAATATTATATCGACTCGGGCAGTTTGCGATTGGCATATAAAGCATTGGAAATTGGTGAAAATCAACACCCAGATCACAGTGGTTTAAAACTCCTCCGCGTCGAATTGATGTTGCTCAACAATCAGTTTACAGAAGCTGAAGAGCTCATCGACGAACTCAGTGATATGGAACCCTACAACGAATATGTTTATATCCACAAGGCAGTTATTCTTTCAAAAACTAAAAGACATCAAGAGGCAATTCAGTTTTTGACCAAAGGGTTAAAATATTGCGACAGCAAAGCTGAATTTCATAGCATGTTGGCCATGGAATACCTTTTTTTAGATAGTTATACAATGGCCAAAGAGCACTTTATCAAGTGTATCAATGAAGATCCCAAAGACACGCATGCATTATACAATATCATCTATTGTTTTGAATCTCTGGAGCAACCAGATGGTGCCATTCAATTCCTCAATGAGTATTTAGAAGCTGATCCTTTCAACGAAATCGCTTGGCATCAGTTGGGTCGTCAATATGCGAGTAAAGGCTTGCTCAAACAAGCATTGTCGTCATATGATTTTGCAATCATTTGTGATTATGAATTCATTGGTGCCTATTTCGAAATGGGCAAAACACTTCAGAGAATGAAGCGTTACAATGAAGCCATTCTCGCATTCGAAACAACTTTGTCAATAGACGAACCCACAGCCTTTGCACTCTTGCATATCGGGCTCTGTCATATCGAGTTAGGCAATACAAAACTTGGTATACAATATTTTAAAAAGACCTTAAATGAAGACCCTTTGTATGACAAAGCATGGGTCGCTTTGATCGACGCATATCGAGACAATAAAGACTACGAAAAAGCGCTTTATTATGCCAAAAAATCAATCCAAATCGATAATGTGAATGCCACAACATGGAAAAAATATGCTGAAATCAACTTTACATTAGGCTTATTAGAAGAAGCTGATATGGGCTTTCAAGAATGTGTTAATTTAGGGAATTATGAAGTTGACACATGGGTGAAATGGGCAGATGTTCTCAAAGAAATGCATGACTATCCCAGAGCCATCGAAGTCCTACAGCATGGATTAGAATTCCATACCGAAAGCAGTGTGATCAACTTTCGTTTGGGTGGTATTTATTTGCTTTCCTCCCAATCACTTGAGGCAAGGTTCTACCTCAAAAACGCTTATATGGCAGACGAAAAACAACTCAACCATTTCTACGAAACCTTTCCACAGTTCAAGAGTTCTTCTTTTGTAAAGCAAAGTCTATCATTGAAGGTGTAATGCCCTTCTTATTTCGTATTTTCGCCTCAACAATGAGTTCCAATCAGTCAGCTTTTATTGTATACCTTAAAGGAATCGCTATGGGAGTAGCAGACCTTGTTCCTGGTGTTTCTGGTGGAACGATTGCCTTGATTACCAATATTTATGAAGAATTGATTTCTTCGATCAATCGTGTGACTGGAAAGGAAATAGTGCAGCTATTGGGGTCAAACCGAAAGAAGGCTTGGCAAAACATCAATGGATCTTTTCTTCTTCCCCTTATTTTGGGAATTGCAACCAGCATCCTTTTTTTAAGTTCTATTATTCAGTTTTTTTTAGAGAATTACGCTCTAGCGCTTTGGTCATTCTTCTTTGGATTAATTTTCGCGAGTGCAATCTTAATCTGTAAAGATGTCAAACAGTGGTCTGCAACAACAGTCATAGGCTTGATTTTGGGTGGTATCACATCATTTTTAATCGGATTTCTAACACCAGCCGAGGCGATACAAGCCCTGCCCTACCTCTTTTTATGTGGTATGTTGATGATTATTGCCATGATATTACCAGGGATTTCAGGCTCATTTATTTTGGTTCTTTTGGGTGCTTATGAAACTGCACTGTCAACTATTGATATGGTTCGCTCTTTTGAAATACAAGGGTTTATCAACCTTGCAGCTTTTGGACTTGGAGCACTCGTTGGCATAAAACTATTTGCACGTTGGGTAGAAAAACTCTTTGCCAGTGCAAGGGATACATTACTTGCAACCATGTCTGGGTTCATGTTTGGTTCTCTGTATAAAGTTTGGCCTTGGACACAACAATTAACCAGCAGCCCCACTGATCGTTCCTTTGTTATCCCTCAAATAAGCCTTAGCAACTCTGATTTTTGCATTGGTCTTTTTTTTATCATGCTTGGGATTTCAACTATTTATGCGTTTCACAGATTAAGCAAAAACTAAACAAGTGAATCAAAGGGGGCTTTATGACAATATCTTACTTGTCGTCAAAGGATTGGCGATGGGCATTGCCAACAAAGTACCAGGTGTTTCTGGGGGTATTGTCGCCATCGTCACTGGCTTTTACCCCGAGTTTTTATACTCACTGAAACGTCTGAATTTTAATGCTTTTTTCATGCTCATAACTGGAAAGTTTAAGCAATTTTATCGATACACAAACGCTTTGTTTCTATCGCTGATCGCTCTGGGCATTGTACTGAGCTACTTTACAGTGTCGAGAGTACTTGATATCGCACTGATACATTATGAGCAGTATGTAAAGGCTTTGTTTTTTGGCATGGTTGTTATGTCTGTTCTTGTACTGATCAGAGATTTTAAGAAATGGGAGTTGAAATTCCTTTTATTTAGTTTTATTGGACTAATCGTAGGCATTACACTAACGTTTTTAGAACCAGCTCCAGAGAACAGGAATCTTTTGTTTGTTTTTTTCTGTGGTTTTGTAAGCATCATCGGCATGACACTTCCTGGACTTTCTGGCTCGTTTTTACTCATTCTTTTGGGCAACTATGCCCTGCTGTTGGTCGATGCAGTCAACGCAGTTTGGGAGTTCGTCGTAAAACTGATTCAAAATCCATCGGCATTCAGTGCTTTGGCGCAAGAGTACAATGAGCTACTCACCATTTTGGTTATTTTTATCGTTGGATCTATTGTTGGTTTGGTGAGTATTTCCAACCTACTCCATTACATCATCATTCGCTTTGAGCATAGGCTAAGTGCATTGATCATTGGGTTTATCATTGGCTCACTTCCCATCCTTTGGCCATGGTCTGATTTTCGTTTGCTCACCAACCCAAATGAACTTACGACAACAATTGAATCTACAGGGCTCAATCTATTTTTTTCTATCGTATGGATTGGTGTTGGTTTATTTATTGTTTTTATTTTAGACGTTTATGATCGAAAACGACAATAAGCTTTTTGGACTGTTAGGGAAGGATATCGGATATTCTTTTTCGAGAAATTACTTCTCAAAAAAGTTTGAAGTAGAAAATCTCAAACATCAATATGTCAACTTTGACCTCAATGATTTGTCAAATTTTGGAGAACTCCTCAATCAAAAAGACATCGCAGGAATGAACGTAACCATCCCTTACAAACAAGATGTGATTCCTTTTTTGGATACACTTGACCCAGTCGCAAAAGCAATTGGTGCTGTGAATACAATTGTGTTTAAAAATGGTGAGAAAATTGGCTATAACACAGATCATATCGGATTTAAAAAAACCCTTCTCAAACATTTAAAACCACATCAAAAACAAGCATTGGTTTTGGGTACTGGGGGTGCCTCAAAAGCAATTTGCTATGTGCTTGAACAACTTAATATCAAAGTTCTTAAAGTTTCTCGCAACGAAGCAAAAGACAAAAAAACCTACGCTCAACTCACAAACAAAGATTATATCGATCACACATTGATTATCAATTGTACGCCACTAGGTACGCACCCAAACACAGAGGCATATCCGCCAATTGATTTTGAGCAAATCAATCATATGCACTTGTTATATGATTTGATTTACAACCCAAAAACAACAACATTTATGAAAATGGGCAAAGACAAAGGAGCTTCAGTACTCAATGGCTATCAAATGCTTGTAGAGCAGGCAGAAGCCTCTTGGACTCTTTGGATGAATGCACATGCAAGTAAGTAAATCACAAAGATTTACTATCTTGTGAATAACTAAGTTAACTGAATCATGTTAGATAATGATGCCAATTTGCCAGAAGCAAATGAAGACAAAGTGGACGAAAAACTCCCTGAAAATGAAGTTCAGTCTGAAAAAGATGTGACCGAACCAAAGGAGTCGACCGAGGATGAAGGGCAAGAAAGTCCAGATACTCCTCAGGAAGAAGAAGCTGCTGAAAGTGAGTCTATTGTTGAAGAAAAAGAGCCTGCCAATCCTGTAAAAGAGGATGAGAATTATGATGATCTTACGTTAGATCAATTACTCAATATCCTTGAGAAAAAAGTAAATGCTGGAAAGGTAATACAGCATAGAAAAGACTTTGATACACTTTCAAAACTGATTGAAAGAAAGTTAGATCAACAGCTAAAAAGTAAAAAAGAAGATTTTGTCAATTCAGGTGGAGCACCTGAAGACTTTTATGTCAAACTCCCAGAAAAAGCTACTTTCGACCAGTTGGTGCGTAAGTTCAAATCTGAAAAATCAAGGTATTATCAAGACCTTGAAAAATCGCAACAAAATAATTTGGCTCTACGTAAATCACTCATCGAAGAGCTCAAAGGGCTAATCGGAGTTGATCGCCCCATTTCAGAAACCTACAAACAATTTAAAGACTTACAAGCACGTTGGAGAGAGTCGGGACATGTCCCCCAGTCAGAGGCAAATAATATTTGGAAAACATACCATCACCATGTCGGTATTTTCTATGATTTTCTTCACCTAAACAGAGAGTTTAGGGAACTGGATTATAAATATAATTATGAAGAAAAAATAAAAATCATCGAAGAGGTTGAAGCGATGGCCAAAATGGATAATATCCAAAAGGCTTTTAGGAATCTGCAAGAACTTCACAAACGATGGAAAGATGAGCTTGGCCCTGTTGCAAAAGAGCATGAAGAATCATTATGGGAACGCTTTAGTCAAGCGACGAAAGTGATCCATGAAAAGCGACAGTTTTTTCAAAAGAATCAAACAAAGATATTTAAAGCCAATTTTGATAAAAAAGCCGACTTGATTGCACAAATGAGAGAACTCAACGAAGCTGAAGTCAAGACTCACAATGAGATGCAAAAATTGATTCGGAATATGGAGGCTCTACGAACCTCGTTTTTCGATTGTGGCAGTGTTAGTCGAAGCAAAAGCGCAGAGATTTGGACAGCATTTAAAGAGGTCATGCGTGCATTCAGCAGAAAAAGAAACTCCTTTTACAAATCACTCAAAAAAGAGTATGCTGAAAACATGAAAAAGCGAATGGAGTTGGTTAAGCAAGTGGAAGAATTACAGCAAACAGAAGATTTCGCTTCCTCTACCCCAAAGGTCATTGCCCTGCAAAAGCAATGGAAACAAATGGGGCCTGTGTCAAGAAAACAAAATGATACAGCTTGGAATCTCTTTCGCAAAGCGTGTAATGATTATTTTGATTTACTTGACAGTCGAAAAAATAAGTTATCCGAAGCTGAGCAACTCGCATATGATGAGAAAAATAAGCTGCTTCAAACGATCCAATCTGAAGAAAGTGTTGATCGAGTCATCATTGACAAACGGGTTGAATATTGGATAGCAATCGGATCTGTAGGCCCAAAAAAGGGTAAGATCAACAATGAGTTTTATACTGTTGTTGAACATGCACTAAAGCAAAGTGGTGAAGACAAAGATTTCATTACCGAATACATGTACAAAGTAAAGCTCAAGCTCATGGGCGATCGAACCGAGCTTGTTCAAAAAGAGAGGTCTCAAATAAAGCAGCGACTAGACAAAGCAAAGCAACAATATATTCAGCTGGAGACCAATATGGAGTTTTTCACAAAAAGTTCATCAGAAAATCCATTGGTTGCCAAGGTGATGAAAGATCTTGAAAAGCAAAAGAAAATCATCGATGGATTGGAGAAAAAATTAAAAGCTTTTAAGAGGCTCTAATTCTCTGACTTGACTTCTTGCCACAATTTCTCCCATCTATCAAGATCAAGTTGGCTCATCTCGATTTGACGATCTGATATTTTTGACTCCATTTTCACAAAACGTTTGCGAAATTTTTGGTTTGCATTCGACAGAGCGTCGTCTGGATTGATGCCCAAAAACCTAGCATAATTGACCAGTGAGAAAAGTAAATCTCCAAATTCTTCTTCTGCTCGTTTTTGATTTTTTTGATTGACTTCATCATAAAACTCTCGAATCTCTTCTTCGATTTTCTGAATCACTCCATCGATATGTGGCCAATCGAAGCCCACACCAGCAGCTTTTTCCTGCATGCGATATGCCTTTACCAAAGGGGGTAATGATGCTGGCACGCCACTCAAAACACCTTTGTTATTCTCTGTCAGTTTGATTTTTTCCCAGTTCTGCTTTACCTCCTCATCACTGTTCGCCTCCACATCTCCATAAACATGAGGATGACGCTTGATCAGTTTGTCACAAATACGATTGGCAACATCGGCAATATCAAATGAAGATTGTTCGCTACCTATTTTCGCATAGAATACAATATGTAGGAGTAAATCTCCAAGTTCAGATTTGATCTCATCATGATCCCCACTTAACAGAGACTCACTCAATTCGTAGGTCTCTTCAATCGTTAGATGTCGTAAGCTCTCAAAGGTCTGTTTGCGATCCCAGGGGCATTTTTCTCGAAGTTCATCCATAATCGTTAGCAAACGATCGATCGCCTGTAATTGTTTATCGCGATTTGCCATTATTGTTTCGTTTCATTGTTTTTGCAAACTCCATTGGATAATCAATTTTGATGTTTCCTTTTTCAATTTGTGTGAGTTTCGACTTTAAAATCTTTCGCTTAAAAGGACTGAGCTTATCAGTAAAGAGTTTGCCTTCGATATGATCATACTCGTGCTGTACCACACGCGAAGCCAGACCAGTGAGATGCAGTTGATGATGATTAAAATCAAGGTCGCAGTACGAAATTGTCACTTCATCATCACGCGTTACTTCACCTCGTATATCTGGGATACTCAAACATCCCTCATTAAAATCGGTCAACTCTCCTCCGAATTCAATAACAGTTGGGTTGATAAATACATGCTTAAAGTTTTCGATGACTTGCTTTTCATCTTCAGAGATTTCAGGATCGGCAGCAAAGGGGCTAGCGTCAACGATAAACAGTCGAAGTGCAAGGCCAATCTGAGGTGCTGCAAGGCCTACGCCATTTGCGTTGTACATGGTCTCCCACATATTGTCAATCAATGCTTTGAGGTCAGGATAATTTGCATCTATCTCATCTGTTTTTTGACGAAGAATTGGATGTCCATAAGAATAGATTGGAAGAATCATGATGTTTTGGTTTGCTGGTTCATCAAAAAGGACTGAAGCAATAAAGTAGCACTGACTTGATCAATGAGTTGTTTGTCTTTTCGGACTTGTTTTTTTGTGCTAGCCCTCGAGATTTCGTGTGAAGCAATTTTAGATGTAAATCTTTCGTCGTAGGTATGGATTTGAAGTTTAGGAAACAACGACTTGCATTCTTCCATAAAAAGCATAACGTCAGTCGCTATTGAAGAAGGTTGATTGTGCAAACGTTTGGGCATTCCAACAACAATGCCCTCAACACTTTCTTCTTTGACATAATCCTTTAGAAAATCGAAGAGATTTGCAGTGGAAATGGTATCGTGACCAAAGGCAAAGACTTTGTCCTTGTCAGTAACTGCGATTCCACATCTTTTTTTGCCGTAATCTATTGCCAATAATCTGCCCATTGATGCAAAAATACACTTATTGTAACGATTTTGTGAACAGCTCTTTTTTTTGATAAAATGCAGTTATCTTTGAAAAAAAATGCAAATGAGTGAACAGCGAACTATCATTGAGGAAGCATGGGAAAACCGTGCATTGTTAGAAGATAAAAATGTACAGGGAACAATTCGTTCGATAATCGACCAGTTAGATAAAGGTGACTTGCGTGTTGCCGAACCAACAGCAACTGGATGGCAAGTCAACGAATGGGTGAAAAAAGCAGTCGTACTTTATTTTCCGATTCAGGGGATGGAAACGATGCATGCGGGACCTTTGGAGTTTCATGACAAAATCCCATTAAAAACAGGCTATAAAGAAAAAGGTATTCGAGTAGTTCCTCATGCTGTCGCTCGTCATGGTGCTTATATTTCACCAGGTACGATTCTTATGCCGAGTTATGTCAACATTGGAGCCTATGTCGATAAGGGGACGATGGTAGATACATGGGCAACTGTTGGGAGTTGTGCGCAAATCGGCAAAAATGTTCACTTGAGTGGTGGTGTTGGTATTGGTGGTGTTTTAGAGCCTCTTCAGGCTGCTCCTGTCATCATTGAAGACAATGCTTTTGTCGGATCACGCTGTATTGTAGTTGAAGGCGTTCGAGTAGAAACAGAAGCTGTTTTGGGTGCCAATGTGGTGCTCACTGCCTCTACAAAAATCATAGATGTAACTGGCGAAGAGCCTGTTGAAACCAAAGGAATTGTACCTGCTCGTTCAGTTGTCATTCCTGGGAGTTACACCAAGTCTTTTACGGCAGGAGACTTTCAAGTACCTTGCGCTCTCATCATTGGCAAACGCAAAGAAAGTACCGATAAAAAGACATCTCTCAACGATGCGCTGCGAACCTATCATGTTTCAGCATAAACCATTGTAAATCATACATTTGGAGGTATGACTCTTCAAAAAAGTCTTGCTGCACTACAGAACTCGGGGGTTATTCTGTTCCCTTCCGATACTGTTCTCGGACTTGGTTGTGATGCAACAGATGAAGAAGCAGTCAAGAAGATATTTTTGATTAAAAACAGAAAGCAAAACAAATCTCTTGTCGCCTTGGTTTCCGATTTTGAAATGCTAAAAGAATATGTTGAATCGATCCCCAAACAGGTATTTGGCATCTTAGATCATGCAAGTGTTCCGACAACAATTGTTTATCCGAAGGCAAAACAATTTGCTCCTATGGCAATGGCCGATGATGGGTCTATGGCCATTCGAATTCCGAGAAGTGGTTTTGCCCTTGATTTGGTAAAGTCCTTTGGTAAACCCATCATTGCGACATCTGCTAATCTCAGTGATGAACAAATCCCGGAAGAATCATCTCAAATCAGCAGCCGTATTTTGGAGCAAGTAGACTATGTTGTACCTTTGAAATCAGTAAAATACCCTGTTACACCATCGAGGATTGTGAAGGTGACAAGTGATGGGGAAATCAAAACAGTTCGTCCTTGACAAGAGATAAAAATTTACATCAAGCATTTTCAGATCCCATCTTTACTACGATTGGCGAAATCGCTGAAAAAATGCAAACACGAGCGTTTGCCATTGGTGGATGTGTTCGAGACGCATTATTGCAACGCAAAGACACCAAAGACATTGATATCGTTTGTGAAAGCAGTGGTATTGCGCTGGCAAAAGCAGTCGCTGACCAGCTTCCAAACGCAGGGAAATTGAGTGTTTATAAAAACTATGGAACTGCTATGATGCGAGTTGGATCGTTCGAGCTTGAGTTTGTTGGTGCTAGAAAAGAAAGTTATAAAAGAAATAGTCGAAATCCAGTTGTGGAGAGTGGTAGTTTGGCAGATGATCAGAAGCGTAGGGACTTTACAGTCAATGCCTTAGCCTTTGCACTAAACCCCTCTGAATTTGGTACACTCATCGATCCTTTCAATGGGTTGGATGATTTGGAAAATAAAATACTGAAGACTCCAACAGCTGCTGCACAAACCTTCTCCGACGACCCTTTGAGGATGCTTCGCGCTGTGCGCTTTGCAAGTCAACTTGACTTTACAATTGAGACACAAACGATGAAGTCGATCGCTATTATGGCTGATCGAATCGACATCCTATCCAAAGAACGAATCGTTGATGAAATTCATAAAATATTGCTGACAGCAAAACCCTCTACAGGATTTTTACTGTTAGACAAACTAGGATTACTCCAACGAATACTTCCTGAGCTTTGTGCGTTGAAAGGAGTTGAAGAAGTGGAAGGACAACGTCACAAAGACAATTTTTATCACACCTTTGAAGTTGTTGACAACATTTGTAAAACCACTGATAATTTGTGGTTGCGTTGGGCAGCATTGCTGCATGATATTGGAAAAGCACCCACCAAAAAGTTCAACCAGAAAGTCGGGTGGACCTTCCATGCGCATGAGTTTGTAGGGGCCAAAATGGTTTACAAATTGTTCAAGCGACTAAAAATGCCGCTGAATCAGAAGATAAACTCCGTACAAAAACTTGTATTTATGAGCTCCCGACCAATTGTCATATCGCAAGACATTGTAACTGATGCAGCAGTCCGTCGGCTGGTCTTTGACGCAGGAGAGCTTATCGACGATTTATTGCTTTTGTGTGAAGCCGATATCACAACCAAAAACCCACGTCGATTTGAAAAATATCACAACAATTTCAAAATCGTTCGTCAAAAAATCGTTGATGTTGAAGAGCGAGATCGCATTCGAAATTTTCAACCTCCTGTCGATGGAGCGTTTATCATGCAAGCATTTGGCGTAGGTCCTTGCCGAGAAATTGGATTGATCAAAGAGCATATCAAAGAAGCCATCCTTGATGGAGAGATTCCAAATGAGTTTGAAGCGGCACACAAAATGATGCTGCAAAAGGCACACGAGCTCGGATTGAAACCCTTAAAAAAAACAGATGAATAACCCAGTATTTTCTTGGGCGCAATGGGCCTTACTTTCTGTTTATTTGGTCATCCTTGCTGGTGCAATTGTACGAATGACTGGCAGTGGTATGGGGTGTCCTGACTGGCCAAAATGCTTTGGGTATCTCATCCCTCCCACTGAACGTAGTCAACTGGACTGGAAACCTGAAAAGACCTATGAGAAAGGAAATGTGATTATCTATGAAAACACATTACAAGTCGCAATCAAAGACTTCAACAGTAATACAACAATCAATTTAAGCAACTGGGAGATTTATGACAAACACGATTACACGACTTTCAACGCCACCCACACCTGGGTAGAGTTTATCAACCGATTACTTGGTGCAATTTCTGGTTTGATTGTCCTTGGTCTATTTATTCGCAGTCTTTGGTGGATTAGAAGCACCCCAATACTAGCTGTTTTTTCTTTTTTAACAGTTGTTGGTATGGGCATACAAGCCTGGCTGGGAAAAACTGTCGTTGACTCCAATCTACTGCCAAGTAAAATATCACTTCATATGATTATGGCACTCCTCATTGTCAGTGGATTGCTTTTTATACGTGCGAAGAGTCATGGAAATCAAATTCAGCTCCCCTCCAAAAAATGCACAAACCTAATTATAGTCGCTTTTATTTTAACCCTCATTCAATTCGGATTGGGAGTTGATGTGCGACAATTCATCGACTATCAAATCAAACAAGCTGGTTATGATGCTCCACAGTTATGGCTGAGTCTTCCTGAGGTTTCATTTTATGTCCATCGCTCCTTGTCGTTGGTTGTGGTGGCAGTCAGTATCTTGATCTACAGGCAGGTCGTGAAAGAAGGTCTTGAAAGAAAGTATATCCATTTTATCATTGGATGTATTCTAGCAGAAATTGCCCTTGGAATCTTAATGTATTATGTTGATTTTCCTTGGGGTACACAGCCACTTCATTTACTCATTGCAGTGTTATTATTCAGCGCCCAATTTTTTTGGTTGCTTCGCATAAAAATTAAACCAAATGATTTATCGATTTAGAATTATTTTAGATGCCGAGGACGATATTTTCAGAGATGTAGAGCTGGAAAGCAGTTCGACTTTTGAAGACTTACACAATACAATCATTCAGTCTTTTGGTATGAGTGGTCACGAAATGGCTACCTTTTATGTGACTGATGAAGAATGGAATCAGGGAGAGGCCATTGCTTTAACCGATATGTTTGAAGAACCCTCAAAGTTGATGCATCAGACTGCCTTGCATGATATTTTTACTGATGATCAAAAAACAGCCCTTTACGTCTATGACTTTTTAAACATGTGGACCTTTTTTGTCACTTGTGTCGAAGAGGCTGAATCCATCGCTGGTGTTAGTTACCCACAGCTTGTGTTTAGTCATGGTGTAGTACCAGACGAGGCCCCGCAAAAAACATTTGAGCAGTCAGAGGAAGTACAGTCTGACGATGACCAAGAGGGATGGGACGATGAAAGCTATCAAGATGATCAATGGTATTAATCATTGCGAAGCATCTCATGATTTTCATAATTCCGCTTCACAAATTCAAACGCTGCTCGCACAATTCCACCCATATTAAAACTGTCTTTGAAGTTTTTATCAGGGATATGCGCATAGATTTCAGACTTGAGTTGCTTCACATTCTCAGGCGTTGAGAGTTCATCTTTCAACATGCATTTCATCAGTTGTGTGAGGCGAGTCTCTGTGCTCAAAATGCGTTTGGCGATAATCGCTCTTTCTTCAATTTTATATTGATCAACAGCATTTTTGTCCAAATGCTTACGAACCAATTCAACCATTGGGAAATTTTCTTTAAAAAATTGGGGACGATATACCTTCAACTTGGCTTCATAGGACTGCTGGTCAAAATCGATTGAACGTATTTTATAAACAACTTGATCAAAGTCATGGGTTGGCACAATGACATAATTATAGGAACGCATATCGCCCAAAAGACGAATCATACATCTTTCATTGAATTTTACAAACTGTTTGGCAATTTGACTCTTCTCGCTGTTGGAACACTTTGGGAGATAGTTAGAAATAAATTCATCACCAGGGATTCCAGCAATATGTTCCTCTACCAAGGTATCCTCATGAACCAAAAAATTTAGATTATAAGGGGATAACATGTGCTCAAACTCCAAACCATAAGCACGAGAGGCATCTGCTTTTTTTACATAGAAATAAACAAAATTGTCATTTAAAATGTTTCGAATTTTGATTCGAAATGGTTTTGAATTTCCAAAAGTGCAATAATCAATTGCAACCAAATTCAAAAACCTTATCA